>Ga0075158_10000739_pt1 | contig 26476 bp, 23 predicted proteins | sample JI91814BDNA_FD_70968 | JGI IMG/M metagenome (GOLD analysis project Ga0075158, IMG submission 70968) | Wastewater effluent complex algal communities from Wisconsin, to seasonally profile nutrient transformation and Carbon sequestration -... | ecosystem: Engineered > WWTP > Effluent > Algae... | reverse complement strand
GGCCTCGTTTAACCCGTACGCCGTAGGCTAGGCCGCGCGAGACTCACTGTCTTATTTCTGCTGACGCGCAGTTTGACGTGTCATGTAAGGCGCCCGGTGTAGCGCAAACCTGTTACAAGAAATTGAGTCAACTCCGGACCTAGCCTGCGGCGTACGGGTTAAACGATCGCCGTAGGCTAGGCCGCGCGAGACTCACTGTCTTATTTCTGCCAACACGCAGTTTGACGTGCCATGTAATCCGCCCGGTATAGCGCAAACCTGTTACAAGAAATTGAGTCAACTCCGGACCTAGCCTGCGGCGTACGGGTTAAACGATCGCCGTAGGCTAGGCTGTGCGAGACTCTCCATCCTCTTCTAGCCAACACGCGTTTTGCGCTACAAAACGCTCGCTAAGTATGCCCCCAGGTTTTGGAGTCGCACTTTTATGCCTGAAAGGCCGTTCCAACCCTAGCCATGGCTGAAGTGTTGCTCTAATCTCTATAAGGATGTTCGGTCCGTATTTATGCCACTGATCGATTTATTTATAAGGACAAAGCAATGCTGGTACTTCTATTAGATAGCGCTGTGCTCATCGGTCTTTATGCACTTTTTAGCGGAGGGAATTCGCTAAGCTGGGGTAAGGCAATCGGTACAGCATTTGTGATCTCCCTTTTCTCTTATGCATGTATTCGATTTTTGGCAGAATCTCTCGGTATTCTGGCATTGCTTCCGTGCTTACTGGTAGCCCCACTGATGTTGTTCATCATCTGCGACTTGCCACTCAAACAATCTGCTATCGCTGGCACTATTTTTACAGTTTATCGAATCATTTTGACGTTAATTGTGTTTTCGCTTGCGTCATAATCACTAGTGCGAATCAATTAAGCCTGCCTTTCACATGAGGGGAATTTGATTGTCGGAATCTCAGCAAGACGAACTTACCCCCGTTTTTATGCCCGCACTGGTCGTTCTGTTGGTTCACGCAGAAGACAAAAAGGGAACACCACTTTCCAAGGATGAGGTGTTCGCGATTCGCGATAAAGCCATATGTATCATGATGGATGTTGCGGACGCTCATAAAATGAATGAAAGCCGAGGATATTCGGATATCGATCCGGAGAATTGTTGGTACGACTGGCAGATGGCTCGACGGGAAATGGGGCGTTTGCCCGACCTCGATCCTGGCCCACGCTTGGATCCGGTTCGCTCGTCGGATGCTGCGTATCAACAGACCATAACCGACGCGAGGGAGTCGATTGCCCGTTTTTGTGCCCTACTTCCCCAAGATGGTACACCACGTCCAGATGCGTTAATCAAAATCCGCTTCCCGGCAGAAGACAACTACGTTTATTTGTGGCTCAACAATACAGCCTTGGAAGGCAATGAGTTCACCGCCGAAGCCTTTGAAGCCCCCGACTCACTTCCGCAATGCCAGATCGGAGACCGATATCAAGTCACGGTAGGCGAGCTAACGGATTGGATGGTAAACGACAACGGTCGACTGACCGGTGGATTCTCCTTGCGATACCATCGTGCTCTGTTATCCACAACTGAACAGATCGCGTTTGATCAACATATTGGTGTGAGCGAATATCTGGATCCTTAGATTATTTGGTTTGTGCTTTGACAAGTGACTCGTTTAACCCGTACGCCGTAGGCTAGGCCGCGTTGGACTCCCTATCTTACTGCCGCCAACGCGCCGTTTGACGTGACATGTAAGGCGCCGAGTATAGCGCAAACCTGTTACAAGAAATTGAGTCAACTCCGACCTAGCCTGCCGTCTCGTTTAACCCGTACGCCGTAGGCTAGGTCGCGTTGGACTCCCTATCTTACTGCTGCCAACGCGCCGTTTGACGTGACATGTAAGGCACCCGGTATAGCGCAGACGTCGTTACAAGAGATCAAGTCAACTCCGACCTAGCCTACGGCGTACGGGTTAAACGATCGCCGCAGGCTAGGCCGCGCAGGACTCCCTGTCTTACTGCTGCCAACGCGCCGTTTGACGTGACATGTAAGGCACCCGGTATAGCGCAGACGTCGTTACAAGAGATCAAGTCAACTCCGGCCTAGCCTACGGCGTACGGGTTAAACGATGAATATCGCTATAACTCTTGCAACACTTTTTTAATCGCACAACTTGTCGCTTCGACAACACGTACATTCTGAGGCAACGTACACTCGCCCCTGCCTTCACCAGGAACCTGCGTCTGAACGACCAATAACATCGAAGCGTTCTTACCTTTCGAAGCCTGAACGATGGCTCGAATCGTCTCACTCAAGGCCTCTCCAAGACGTTGTATTCGCACCAGTACAATCGAATTCAATTTGGTCACATTGATAATCGCATCGATACCTCGATTGCGTTGCACGGGGACATAATCACAACCCACCAGAGATTGCAACAATGGCAAGTCGGCATTGGCATAAGTACCTCGACCCGCCTGAACCAAAGCCGACTCGGTCTTGCTGGGTGAATCCAATCTCGATCGAGACAACTCACACGCTTCAGCTGAAACATCGATACCGATGAAATGACGATCGTTTAAGGCAGCAGCCACCAACGTCGTTCCGCTTCCACAGAACGGATCGAGAACCACATCCCCCGGATCGGTGCTCAACTCAACTATGCGTTCCAACAAAAGAACCGGCTTTTGTGTTGGGTACCCCACTCGTTCTTGCGCTTTAGGGTTGAGATAGGGAATATCCCAAACATCACCCAACGGCACTCCTTTCTTTACGCCATTAGAAACAACACTTCCATCTCTTCCCCTACGATAAATCGATTTGCCCTGCGCATCTTTCGCACGCTGCTGCAAGATCTGGTCGACATTGGTCGCGGGCGAGTAATCGGTGTAAATCTGATGAAAGGTGTATTGATCCGACTTCGTGTAATAGAGAATGTTTTGATGCGACGGTAGTAGGCCATTCTTGCTATTGGACCAACGTCGATACATCCAGATGATCTCGGATCGGAAATTCTCGACCCCAAAAATATCATCCAAAACCGCTCGAGCGATGTGGATCGCGTTTCGGTCGCAATGAAAGAAGAGGGAGCCTGTACTCTTTAGGACACGATGCAACGAACCGATGCGCTCGTAGATGAACTTTGCATAGTCGTGATGAGACTTCCACAAATCATCAAACGCAAAGGTGCGCGAACGGTCCCGGTTGGTGGAACGGTGACGCTTCTGACTCAAAAAAGGTGGGTCGAGATAGATCAAGTCGACGCACTCATCAGCCCACGCGGCGACCACCTCGCAGCAGTCCCCCTGAATCACTTCATCCAACGCCACAGATCGCGTTTTCGACAGTGATTTCCTGGAGGACTTCATAGCAATCAGCACCTAACATCACTTACACATACCAAACTCACCTACCCAATCGACTGGCGTCGTACGATCCATGATACAGAGATCCGCCAGCGAAGAGAACGCAGTTCGGTGGGTTCCGCCAACACGGCAATTCGACAGCACGGTGAATCAATAAAAAACCCGCAACTGCGAGAACGTCACAGTTACGGGCCTAGTTTTTACAGTTTGCAGAGAGGCTCTGGTTACTTAGGGGCGGAGAGCAAAAATCCCGTGTAGACCCAACCGTCGTCGGTCGATTCGAACATCATACCGCCTGGTTGCAAGTAACCTCGAATCTGATCGAACGGAGGCAACTTCGTTCCATCGATCTGCTGCTTCTCTTTTCCACGTAACTCTTTTTTCGGTTGCGTCAAGCGTTCCATGATCGTTGCCGCCATGCTTTGCGATTGAGGCAACTTGCCTTCGCGGAACAACTCATATTGCACTCGGTAAGAAAGATCGCTTCGCAATACTTGCCAACTGCAACCAGTGCGGCCATTGGCCAATTGCTCGATCGCTTTGCGAGCACGTACATATTCAACATCGCTTGCCAAAGGACTTGCCTTGCCCGATTTAGCTTGCAAGATGCAATCTTGGATCAATTCAGCATGCGATGCGAACATCAACTGGTCACCATAAATGGTAATCGCCCAGTTGCTCAACCAAGGTTCATCTTCGGGCTTGCTTTGCATTGGCTGATCGCCGAATTCACCGAAGTCCGCACCCAAGTCACCTGCGTCGATCTCCAACCCCTCGGCGCTATCTTCACGAACCACTTTCCATAGCTTGTGACCTTCGAATTCGACCAACTTCGCATCAGGCTCATTGTTCATCACGCGTTCAAGAACTTTGAATAACTTCTCTGGTTCAAGCACTCGCAAGGCGATCATCGTGCGACGGCTATCGACGGTGATAGGTTCCTTGCAATCACTCAGCGAAATAATGTCGTTGGTTAGATAGGGTAGAACTTCTTTAGCAATGTCCACTTTCGGACCCGTTTCGTTTTCTGCCATCCCCTTAACGAATTGTTTGAACACACCTGGCGAATCGGCCAAACCATCCATCAAGCCTTCGCTCTTCCAGAACGATTCCTGAATGTTCCAGCAAATGTTGATCATGGCAGATACGTCGCCGCCAATCCAATCAGGTAGCTTCCAAGAAACTTCGTTCGGAGTATTTACAATCGCAGCAGAACCAGGCAATGGCTTAGGAGCGATGACCGCACCTTGATGCAGCATATCCATGCCTTCAGCACCGACTTCGACACGACCAGCAACGGCACGGAAATGACCAAAGCCTTGATCTTCCAAAACCTTCAAGACGTCCGTGCTGCGACTTCCTTCTCGCTTGCCAGAAATTTCACGAATCACACGTGCCAATCCAATGGGTCGCACAAAGTACTCGATTTCGCCTCGATTCAACAAACCATCAACTCGCTTGATGGCAGTTTGATAATCGGTGTCTTCAACGAGGCTATCAGCGGAAGGCTTCACCTGTGCGGCCAACATCTTTTCGACCAAAGCCAAATCGTCACTTGCAATAAGCCGATCTTTGGCAATCGAATAAAACGTTTCTTGCAACAACAGCTCACCTGGCTTGCGAGGTAGAGTGTATTGCAGAACGGTTTCAGCCCCAACCTTCAAAGATTTAGCCGTGGCCCCTTTACCCTTGAGCTGCTTATCAACCGATGCCAAAAGCTCTTCGGTGTCTTTGGTGCGACCAGCTACATCGACAATCAATGCCAATGCGTAGGGCTTTCGGCGATTCTCAGGATTCGCGATCCAACTCAAAACGGCTTCACCCGAAGCAACATCCACCAATCTGGCGGCTTCAATATTCAATTGCCAGCCTGCATCCGCTAGCCGAGTTTCTATATCCTGACGTTGATCTTCCCAAAAGCTCTTGAGGGCCGGATCTTTGGCAAACTTTGCCAATTCAGTAGTATCCCATCGTTCGCGGAGTCTGGGCATATCGATCACGCGAACATAGCCTTGGGCCGCTTTCGGCAATAAGGTGATTACACTAGTCGTTTCTTGGCCAAATACGCCTGGTCCATATCCTAAGAACGCAACGTTCAAGATATAAACTAAGCTAAGAAGGCAAAAACGCTTGACGGAGGGGATCTTTGACAAGCTAAAAGACACTCAAGTGTCTCCTATAGTGGCAGTAGCCGAACCATGCCGACCACGACGGAGCGGTGGACTAAGTCGACCATCTTACCCGATCGTTATCGGTTGCGAAAACTTGGAAACTTGCACCTACGCTGCAATCGTCTTTTACCGTTGTCCACCCCATGGCGATACAGCAGTTGTTTTCGCTAAACTTTCCCACAACCTACACCATCTCCACACTCACACCAACACAATAACCTCTTAATACTACACCAAAACTACTAGATCCAACATGTCGAACGATCAACTGTACGAAAATCCGCTCATTACGCGTTATGCCAGCAAAGAAATGGCCCGACTTTGGAGTAGCCACCGTCGGATTTCCCTCTGGCGACAATTGTGGATTTGGTTGGCGGAATCGGAAAAAGAATTGGGGCTTTCGATTACCGATCAGCAGATCGCCCAAATGAAAGCGACCCAACAGGACATCGATTTCAAGGCAGCCGCAGCCCATGAGAAAAAGTTGCGTCATGATGTGATGGCCCACGTCCATGCTTACGCGGATAAATGTCCCGACGCGAAGCCCATCATTCACCTCGGTGCGACCAGTTGCTATGTCACCGACAATGGTGACTTGATGATGATTCGCGATGCGCTGCAATTGACATTGCAACGGTTGCTCAAATGTATTGCCACATTGACTGAATTTGCGAAGACGTATCGTGCTCTCCCCTGCTTGGCATACACTCATTTTCAACCGGCTCAACCTACGACCGTAGGCAAGCGCGCCTGTTTGTGGATTTATGATTTGGTGTTGGACGCTGAAGAGCTCATCCATCGTCTTGAGTCGCTCAAAGCTCGCAGCGCCAAAGGAACAACGGGGACACAAGCGAGTTTCTTGCAACTCTTCGATGGTGACCATGCCAAAGTTCGCAAGCTCGAGTCGATGATCGCAGAAAAGATGGGATTTGATGCCAGCTATGCGGTGAGCGGCCAGACCTATTCGCGCAAAGTCGATAGCCAAATCTTGGAGTCATTAGCTGGAGTTGGCCAATCATTGCACAAGATCGCCACCGACTTGCGACTGCTCGCCAACCGCAAAGAAATTGAAGAACCATTCGAAGAAAACCAAATTGGTTCTTCCGCAATGGCCTATAAACGCAATCCCATGCGGAGCGAACGTATTTGCTCATTAGCGCGTTATGCGATGAGCCTGCCGTTGAACACCGCGATGACAGCTGCTACGCAATGGTTCGAACGCACGTTGGATGACAGCGCGAATCGTCGCTTGGTTATTCCTCAAGCGTTCTTGTCTGTCGACGCTTGTTTGGTGCTGTTGCAAAATGTCAGTTCTGGCTTGGTGGTTTACCCCAAAACGATCGCTCGCAACCTCAACGACGAGTTGCCGTTCATGGCGACCGAGTCGATCATGATGGCAGGTGTAGCGGCTGGTGGTGACCGTCAAGAACTCCATGAACTTATCCGCCAACATAGCCAAGCGGCTGCGTTGGAAGTGAAGCAAGAAGGTCGTGCGAATGATTTGATGCAGCGTCTTGCGGCAGATCCGGCGTTCGCCAACATTTCCTTGAATTCGGTTATGGAGCCGCTCGCTTACGTTGGACGAGCTCCTGAGCAGGTCGACGAATTTGTGTCCGAAGTGGTCGAGCCGCTGCTTCAAAAGTATCAGGCGGAAACCGAAATGGACGCTCAAGTGTTTGTGTAGTGCGAGCGATAGGTAAATTGCACCTCGAAGGTGGTAAAAAATCGCAAGAAATCCGCCGCAAATCGGGGGGATTTACCCCGTTTTTGGCGGAAAACGGCTGACGATGCGCTAAAATAATGGAAAACAGAATTGGATCGTGGGCCGAAGCGATGCAAATGTCGCCGCATCGACTAGCAGTTAGAAATGGCCAGCAGTTAGAAATGGGTAGTGAATGAGTACGAGCGAAGAACCATCGCTGGGAAAAGTCGAAGTGTCGATGTCGCCTCAAGAGCGATTCGAAGAGTATTTGCAGAGTCGTGGTTTGCGCAACACCGACCAGCGTCGATTTCTCATCGAGCAGGTCTTCAAACATCACGAGCATTTTGATGCAGATCAATTGATCGATCAATTGCCTCGTAAGGGTCACGAGAATCACGTCAGTCGTCCCACGATCTATCGTACGCTTAACGAGTTTGTGGAAGCGGGTTTACTGCGGAAGTTTGAACTGAATGGCCGCAGTGTCTATGAGCATGATTATGGCTACCCGCAGCACGATCATTTTTATTGCACGAAGTGTCATCGCTTAATTGAGTTTCAGAGTGATGAGTTGCTGCAATTGCGAGACGCGATCGCTCGAGAGCATCGTTTTCGTGTTCGCGGCCATCGTTTGATTATTCAAGGAGTTTGCGACGATTGCAGTCGCCAGAAGCGCGAACGCCGTGTCCAAGACCGCGTCTAACCTGTTGTTTCGTTTAGCCCGTTGTCGATGTGTTTCGTTTCGCCCGTTGCCGCAGCGAATGCGAAGGCTAGGGCTTCATACGCTGGATTCAACACCAGGTACACGCTTCCCCACAACGCCCAACGGGCGGCGAACGCTTCGCTGCGGTCTATAACTTTGGTTCTGTGCCCGATAAAATAGATCTATAACTCAACACTAATCGCTCTTAACGATTTGGATCAACACGTTATGCCTGCTGCAAAAGCGCCTACTTGCATGCGATGCCAGCAACCACTCTCAAAAGGTTCGGGGTTTTGCTTGTCGTGTGGCTTTCAGAATGAAGCCGATTCAGTGCATAGCCGACAATTGGAGATCGATAACAAATTGGAAAGCCGCAGTGCTAGGTTTCGCTTTCTGAGCAAACTCTTGGCTTTTCTAGGCATCGCCAGACGACTGTAAGCCGGACGGCGGCGTTGCCGTTTCGTTTCGCCCGTGACCGCAGTGTCCTCGTTTAGCCGGTTGCCGCAGCGAATGCGAAGGCTAGGGCTTCATACGCTGGACTCAACACCAGGTACACGCATCCCACAACGCCCAAAGGGCGCCGGACGCTTCGCTGCGCGAATTGCGAAGATGTCGCGCAGGATAGGGTGCCAAACGGATGAAACCTAGCCTCCGCATTCGCTGCGGCAACGGGCTAAACGAAACACTGCGGCAAAGGGCTAAACGATTTATTTGGGAACTGCGAAGCGCACTTCGACGTCTACTCCCGCCATCAGCGTTGCAAATCACCTCTTTATGCGCGAGAAGTACCATGCGTTCTTACTTAATCCACCTCATCGCCACTTGGCTCACACTATTCTCATCGAACGCCATTTTCGCCAAAGATCCAGTAATGCAACGCGAACTACATCCGCTGGAAAAGAAGTTGGTGGGAACATGGATTGGTAGTAGTCCATGTGTCGGGAAAGCCATTTTTGAAGCCGATGGAACCTATCAGCTTTTTGGTTATGGACCTGGAGCTGGACATCGTGAGTTCGGAGTGTGGCATATTGATTGGAACGAAATTCCCCTCAAACTTGTCATGAAAGAACAGAACTCAAACTTGGAAGAATCCTCTAAGCCTGAATCCGTAAAGCTGAGCGTGCTAGATGGACAAAACCTAGCATGGCAACATGATGGTGGTTTTGTAGCCGAACATCTTCGTGGAACCAACGGCGATGATGATCGAATCCGCTTAGCTACTTTGGATAGCGCCGTTCAAACCTATCTAGGAAATCAAAATCTGGGCAACAGTGTTCATCTACCCAAACAACTGCAAGACCTTGTCGATGCTAATCTCGTTCCTGCGCGATCGCTCAAGGATCGAAATGGAAATCTCTTTCAATACGATCTAACCGGCCAAAAGAACGCTGGCAAAAAGCCCGACATCTGGACGCAGGACAAGGAAGGAAAGACGATCGGGAATTGGGATAAACGCGAATGATCAGAATGTCGTATTTCCCGACTTCGGTTCGGCGATCACAAGCCGGAAGGGGTAATAGCCCCTCTCAGCCGATCATTTTTCGCCAAGAGTGACGCCCAGAACGCTAGAAATCACATAGGCCAGCGACGGAGCCGCTGGCCATGTTCATGATCCATTAAGCGTATTCATCTAAGAAGTTATCGAGTGCTGCCGACATACGTTCTGGTGTGTCGTAATTACCTTCAGCAATTGCTCGACGCAGTGCGGCCACTTTCTCGGTACGGATACCACCGTCTACACCAGCAGTTTCCGCTGTTGCACCCACACCACTGGTGCTCGTTAAGCCTTGAGCTTCGGCAGAGAGATCCAATTCATCAACGATTGGAGCTATAGAACTCGGAGCTGATTCAGCGGCAGCCGATGTGCGCCCAGTTTTGCCTGCCGATGTCAGACCCGAGATCGACTGAATGCCTTGAAGACCACGGACTTCCATCACATTTCCCCCTAATCAACAATAACCAACAACCGGCAACTTTCCTCAAAAATCCACTGCCCCTCGGCATGAATCCTGTGGAATCAAGCGCTGCTATCCGTGTCGGGAGAAATTATCCGTAATCAAATTTTGCAGACTTCGCAGGCGCGCCATATTTCGAAGTATTTTGTTCTTCGACAAACCGCCCAGTGCATTTCCAAACTTTTCTGCAACCTTCGCATCGTAACGTTCAACCATCCTTCAACGAAAATAATTCATTGAGCGAACGTAACGATCTTGCTTGAACGACTTGGAAATTCTCTGCAAATTTGAAGCTGGACTCCTTCCCAAACCAGACTCCTTTTGCTAACCCCATCTACGCCCTGTGAACGAATCTAGTTCATTCGAGCCAATTCAATTCGCGCAGGCAATCGATAGGATTCCTGGGAGTATACGAATTAAGGGGCTTCTGTCACAAGAGCGAAATTACCCAACGTATCGAAGATAACCCCTGTCGCCACAATCCACGCAAACCTCGTATTTTAACAGCTGTATTCATTTACGTTGCCGTAGCGCAACAGAGGCTTGCAAGGTATTGGCGAAGAAATGGCTTTAGCCGTTTCTTCGCAAGTTATGGTGAGGCTAGTTCGATGCCAACACTCTTAACCTTGTGGCATTCGGGCTGGCCCCAGCGGAAGCGAGACTTACAGGCTACCTCGCTCTCGATGTGCAGAGCTTCGCTGGGGTCAGGCCTTGTTTCCGATGTTCAAACCCAATTCGGTTTCAATCGTCTGTTTTCTTGTTATCATCGCTCGCTTCTTCAATTGGACTTCCGCAGCTCGCGTCAAGTTGAAAACGCTACACGTGCTGCTCAGACCGAAAAGCGGACCCAATTCTGGTAGCGTTGCGGATGTCCATCACCCGCCAAAGCGATCATGCGGTTCAGGAAGTCTGCGCTGCCGAAGACCCACTAGCGAAGTCGGGTCTTGAATGGATTTTCGGCAATAACCTGGATAAGAACTATGAGGCCAGCTTACCGGGTGATCGACCAACGGACGAGTGCCGTTGACGCAGTTCAAGTGAATGTATTGCGAAAGTGTCCAGTAGTAACCTCCTTCCTCGACGAGCAAAGCTTTGTAGCGACCTTGAAATAAGTGACCTGTTCTTTGGTTTCGTTTGGCATACCAGTTTGCGTAGCCTGAAAGCCAGTGCTGCATGCCCGAAGCCAGGTTCGGCAAAGGCGTCTGTACAAGAGCGTGAATGTGATTGGGCATCCAGCAGAAGGCCAAAACCTTCCACTGCGAACGTTCGACCTCCTCAGCGAGTCCTTTGGTGAACCGATCATAGTGCCCCTGATCGTGAAACAGTGTTCGTCGACCATCACCGCGTGTGATGACGTGGTAGATCGCACCTGGAAACTGTATTCGCGACGGCGTAGACGAGATCGACGGCCGTGCCAATTTCTTCTTGGCTACGCTTCAAATTGGCTCTGGAGCTATCGCGTCATAGTGTGAAGAAGGCGGAGGTACCACCATTGCGGGCAGTAGCCGAAGCATCGGTCGGACCATCGATACAGCTCAGATCCGGCACGGCTCCGACCACAAACCATTTGTCCTGAATCCTTTGCCGGTGGTATACTTACTGTATAGTAGTACCAGCTTTCGACGGAACCACCGAATGAACTTACGAATTGAAGTACCATCCAATTTAGAACTACTTCTCCGCAAACGCGCGGAAGAAGAGGGCGTTCCTGTCGAGGCAATCGTTTTAGCTGCAGTTACCGACAAGCTTGTGCCCCACACTGCGTCTCTAACCGAATGCACGCCCGATCAGTTTTCAGCTTGGCTCAGAACTTGGGCGGACCGGTTCCCAAAGCTTGATGTATTGATCGATGATAGCCGAGAATCCATCTACGAAGGTCGTGGCGAGTGAAAGTTCTCCTCGATACTAACATAATCGTCCGAGCTGCTCAGCCAAATTCACCCAATTGGGCTTCGATAGAACAAGCTCTTTCGAAGCTTATCGGATTGGGTGGAAAGCTCTGCCTTGTTCCTCAGAACCTTTATGAGCTCTGGGTTGTTGTAACGAGACCTACGAACGTCAATGGATTCGGGCTAGACGCTAATGCGGCTGCTTTGATGATCGAAGACGCCTTGACCAAATTTCAATTGATGCGGGACGAACGAGGAGTTTTCGACAATTGGTTTAACCTGATTCAGCTTCATCAGATCCTCGGTAAAGGAGCTCATGATGCAAGACTGGTGGCAGCCATGCAGCGACATTCGATACCGAACATCCTCACCTTCAACAAGGCCGACTTCTCACGCTTCCCCATTTCTGTCTTTACCCCAGCAGATATCATTTCAGGATTACTTCCACAGTCTTGAGAACACCTACTGCGAGCATTGAGTAGTCCTTCCCTGATGTCGAACCTTCTCTGAGTGGTCGGTTTCGTAAGTGCAGCACCAACGATGGCTTATGTACTTCGAGACCGATTCGGTCGGCCTGCTTCCGTATACCGCGTTACGGAAAATCTGCTTAACGGAATACCCGTTCGAGACCGATCAGGGCCAGTCAAAAGGGCGCGGAAACGACCGCGAAATGTGATCATCCACAATATTTCGAGTCCGGTCCGAACTCTCACGTGGATTTCTTGCTGTCGGGGACTATGCTCAAAGCCTACTTCAGGTGTGCAAAAAGTGCGTTCCACCCGGTGATTTCCTAACGCTTTACGGCATCCGACGATGGCTAACTTCCGCAACGTGTATACCGCACTTCTGATTGTCATCACTGGCTCACCCCACAGGGAACTGACTCGACAAGTGACCTATCTCAAGGCGGAAAACCAAATCCTTCGCCGTCGGCTGCCCGATCGCATTAGTCTAACTCAACGCGAGAAGAATCGTCTCGATCATTTCGTCATCTTTGGCAGCAGACATATGGATGTCCTCTGCCAAGAATTCAAAGTCCACTATCAGGAAGAACGACCGCAACGGATTCGATTCCGATTTCTGAGATTCATTGCCAAGAACGGTGCGGCGGATTACTCAAGAGCTACAGCCGCAAAGCGGCGTAACTCAAGTCGTCGTTCAACTTTTAGCGTTGCGGTTATTTCCTATTTCAGCGCACTGGTGCGCGTAACGCGAACGTCCGTCCGCACCGATGCCTGTTGAATCAAAAAATGTTCCATTTGCAATCTGTACTGTGACTCAAACTGCTTTCGCTCACCCTACCTTTCGTTCGCAAACAAAACTTTTCTCAACGCAATCTAGTTTTTGAACAGGGCGCTGGGAGGCAGGAGCCTCTGGGCAGTGCGTTCCCAGGCAGAGCCATGGGAACGAGGATTCTCAACCGTCAGTTTGACTATCATGCAGCGCCGAAGCGCTGACGAGGCCCGGCACGTTCGCTGCGAGAATTCGTGGAGAAGTCGCGCAGGATGGTGGGCCAAGCTTATGATCCCTAGCCTCCGCTCCGCTTTGGCCACGGGCTAAACGATGCACTATGGGACACTCGAAATAACAGCAACAGGCGAAACTTCCTTGCCATCATAACGCAACGATTTGTTGGCCGTTGGCGCCACCAAAACCAATCCGGGCACACCAAAATAACGTGCTGATCCTGGAAAGAACTCGATCGATTTAATCGACTCAGCACTCTGCAGTTGTTCCGCACCGATATCGATACTCAAACCCTGCACCTCTTCACCCGCTTGAAACGCAGCAGCCGCTGCCGATATAGCCACATCGCCGCTACCCACAATTTCAATATGCTCCACGCCACCTTTACGCAAGGCAGCGATCATCGCCAACAACTGCTGCGCCCGCTTCACAGCCGCTGGCCAGTTGTAGCCATAAGTGTAAGCAGCCGACAAACGTGGATTTCCCACCAGCGGTTGCAATGCTGCCAAAGAAGCTTCTCCGTGATGCAACTTCGAGCGTTGCCCGATCAAATCGCCCGCCACAATCTTCCACTCCGAAGAGCTTTTCGCTTGTTGGATCCGTTCTGCCACATAGCCTTCCGTGCTATTCAAAACGTCGCTCCCCAAATCGCTTACGACAATCAATGCCTTTTTGCCTTGCAAGTTACCAGTCGCTCCCACACGAATCGATTCGGCGATCGCAGGATGTTTCAATTCACCGCGCGCGATGCTTTCCTTCAACGATTCTGGAACCACTTCCATGGCACCATCTCGGAAAGCCTTGATGCCAGGTCCCAACAGGCCTTTCCAACCTTGCGCGATCATCTCCGTTGACTTCTTGTACGCTTCTGAACCTGGAGCTTCTTTCAAGCCTGGCGTCATTTGTTGCGATTGACTCTCCGCCCAAGCCTTCGTCAATTTTCGTTCGAATCCAATTCCGCTCTCTGGTCGTGGATGATCGGCTGTCCAAACGCTTAGGTCAGGACGTGTCAAGACTTGAAACTCTCGCTCCAAGACGGGTGCTTGAAAGCCCAGCCCCCAATATTGATTGAACCAACCATACATCGAGACTCGAGCAACATGGTTGTAGTTATGACCGTAATGCAACGCTGGGAACAATGCGACGTTGTCCTTCTTGCCATACAATCCATACAAACCTTGCAGTTGCGGAAAGCCATCTTTGGCCATATCGCGAGTCCAATCGTTGGCGGCTGTCATACCAAGCGGTCGGGGGGCGATCAAAGCGGCGATTTCAATATTCCCCGTCGCCACCCGCAAACCACATGCATTTTCACACGTGCAACCACCCTGCATCGAAGTGCTCACCATCACCGCAGGAAACGCTACCGACAAACGAGGATCTAAAGCGGCACCAATAAAGGTCTGCGTTCCACCGCCGCTGGCACCCGTGATACCAAGCTTGCTGCTATCGATCTCGGGCAAGCTTTGCAAGAAATTGACGCTTTGAATGGTATTGATCGTTTGCAATCCCATCACGGATTGTCCCAGCTCTTCGGCTTTGGGGCTGAACAACAACCAACCGTCAGCGTTCATTTCCAAGCCACGTTCTTGATTGGCGAAACGGTGCGAGCGATCGAAGTTGATCTGTTGACTATCGCAGTACCCCACCATATCCCAATGAAATACAGCGCAGCCCATTCGAGCCAATTGAACACAGCGCGCTTGAATGTGATTGCGGGCACCACTTTCAAAACGCTCTTCGCCGGTAGCCAATAGCCGATTGCGTTCTGCTTCGCCCAAATCATAGAAACGAGCTTCGGTCCAATGTCCGTGGGGACAGAGCACGCCCGGAATCTTTTTTCCAGGTGCCACATTCGTGGGCATATACAAATTGCCGGTCACATAGAAACCGGGCAAACTTTCAAAGAAAACATTTTCAACGGTATATCCATCCATCACATGCTTGGAGTGCCTGACCGCTTTCATCTCAGCGAGCTTTGGCATCGGCCAAATACCCAAGGCAACCCGCAATTGTTGTCGAACCGATTCAGCTCGCAGTTCCCATTGAGCTAAGTCGGTTGGAACAGTAAATGGAAAATGGCCATCTAAGTCTTTCAATTTTCCTGCGGCTGCAACTTCATTTCCCTTATCGGCAACTGTCGTTGGCTCCGAAGCAAAGCTCTCCATTGGACTCGCGCAAAACATCGCGCTGAGGAGCGCCCAAGTACGTACAAACTTCAAACAGCGCATGGTGACCAACTCCGGTTGTTGAAAAGGTAGGTAGCCCAAAACGCGAAACGCCTTGAGCCAATTTCAGTACAGGTAACTGAATAGGGATGGATGAGGGACAGGAGCCCGAACCAACACGTGGTTACACGGGTCGATTCGACGCGGATAGGTGAGGTTCAAACATGGTTCGCTTGGTAACTTCAGCCTGACGAACAGTGTCAACTGCCATCTGATACAGCATTTCTTGCGATCGAACCGGAGTTTCACCTTCTTCAGGCGATAATCTTTGGTACGTTCCGTCGGGCTGGAGCATCCAAGCATTTTGATTGTCACGGAAGTAACTGTCGAGTATTTCCATCAATTTCTTGCGACAGGCAAAATCGTCGATCGGAACCAGCAATTCGACGCGGCGATCGAGATTTCTTGGCATCCAGTCCGCACTACTAATAAACATGCGCTCATCACCACCGTGATAAAAGTACATGATACGAGCGTGTTCCAAGAAACGATCGACCACACTGATCACCGAAATGTTCTCGCTCAAACCGGGCACTCCCGGTCGCAAACAGCACACTCCGCGTACATTCAATCGAACTGTGACGCCTGCTTGGCTCGCTCGATACAACGCTTCGATAATCGCTGGATCCACTAGTGAGTTGAGCTTCGCTGCGATATAGCCACGTTGCCCCTGTTGCTTGCGTTGTGTTTCCGCATCGATCATCGACAACAAGCGTTTTCGCAAACCGATAGGAGCTGCGTCGATATGTCGATACTGTTGAGGCTGACTGTAGCCCGTCACGGCATTGAAAAATGCGCTCGCATCGGCACCGAGTTCTTCATTGCACGTTAGGAAACTCACGTCACTATAGAGCCGAGCCGTCATTTCGTTATAGTTGCCAGTTCCGAAATGAACATAACGCTGAATACCATGCGGTTCACGCCGTACGATGATGCAGACCTTGGCGTGCGTCTTGAGTCCCTTCACACCATAAATCACTTGCACACCAGCTTGTTCGAGTTCACGGGCCCACTCGATGTTGCGAGCTTCATCAAAGCGAGCTTTCAATTCCACGATAGCGGTCACATATTTACCACGTTCCCCTGCTCTCTTCAGTGCCGCCACAATGGGACTCTTGCGACTGGTTCGATACAATACTTGTTTGATCGCTAACACGTCGGGATCGGCAGCCGCTTCTTCGATCAATCGAACCACTGGCTCGAAGCTCTCATACGGGTGACTCAACAAAATGTCTTTTTCGCCGATCGCCGAAAAGAGGCTCTGCGTCAAATCCACCAGAGGCGAGGCTTGCGACGGCCAAGCTGGATCGCGGAGCGTTGCGTAACCATCCAACGAACACAAGTGCATCATGGCCGAAAGATCGAGTGGGCCGTTCACCCGAAAGACATCGCGATCATCCACTTCCAACCGCGCCCGCAAATAATCAACCATCGCTTGCGAACAGTCCATGTCGATCTCAAGACGGACGCAGTCGGCTGTACGACGTTGATACAAAACTTCTTGCATACCGCTCATCAAGTCGGCGGCACCATCTTCGCGCACGCTGACATCAGCGTTGCGGGTGATGCGGAACGTCGCCACCTCTTCTACGTCATCGCTCGGAAAATATCGTTCGACCATCGCAGTCACGACATCTTCCAACAACATGTAGCTATAACCTTGCTCCGTCGGCAACGAGATAAATCGCGACAGAATCTTGCCGAGAGGCATGATCGCATACCGACGCGTTGGCTCCGGCTCTTCGACTTTCAACGCAATACACAGATAAAGCGATTGATTGCCTAGCAGTGGAAACGGTCCGTCGGGATCAATCGCCATCGGCGATAGCACCGGATAGACCTCTTCCTGAAACATCCGTTCCGCAAACTCGCGCAACTTCGGTGACGCGGTTTGCATACGGACGCGTTGAATTCCAGCGGACTGCAAACCCGGCTCAATCGCATTAAGAAAACAGTCGTACTGCGAGATCACCATCCGGCGAACACGGTTGTAGATCGCAGTGAGTTGTTCTGAGACAGTCATCCCGGCAGGATCGGTCGAAACCAAATGTTGCTCTAATTGCAACTGCAGGCCACCGACGCGAACCATGAAGAACTCGTCCAGGTTCGAACTGGTAATCGCCAAAAACTTCAAGCGTTCCAACAGTGGAACATCAGGACAAATGGCTTGCTCCAAAGGACGTTGATTAAATTCCAACCAACTCAATTCACGATTGAAGAACTTCACGGAATCAGAACTCATCATGCGCTCGCCAATCCAATCAGTCGTCCGTCCACAAATCCCAGTAGCCGAGATTGGTATCCAAGTAAGCTCAAAGGGAAACTCTCCAAACTTAAGCTAATACCCGACCAACACGGCTAACTACCTCGTACTATCGTAATGCAGATAGAAGTAGTACAGAAGATATGGGACAGCTTTGGGGGGACCGGGCACCCCCGATTTTCCTAGAAACCGAGCCTAACTGGCTTGGCGAATCCCTTGATGAGCCTCTTGAAGGGAACTGCGTTGGCCGCTGTTACGGCCCCCGCGACGCCCCTGAACTAGCGTTTCGTAAACCTGAAGAACTTCACCAACCATTCTCGGCATCGAGAACCGGTCATGAGCTGCTGCCTTAGCGCGTTGGCAACGCCACTGCAATTCGGCACCACCCAAGAGAATAACATTCACAGCCCTAGCTAGATCGTCGCTCGACTCGGGGCGAATCAATTCGGCCAACGGCGATTCCAAATCCGCTTGCACCACTTCCGACAAGCCACCAACCGCCGTTGCCACCAATGGCTTCAGCAACATTTGACTTTCGATCGCTACCAACGACAACGCTTCTGAAAGAGAAGGCTGAACGACAACATCGGCAGCCGATAACAACCTCGTTGCATCTGACCGAAATCCCAACAGTTTTACTGAATCCTGCAAACGCAAAGTGTTGATAAGCCGCTCTAACTCACTTCGCTCTTTACCCTCGCCCGCAATCACTAACTTGGCATGCGGATGTCCCTGCAAGATCTTTGGCATCGCTTCGATCGCAAATCGATGCCCCTTGCAAGCCAGCAAATTCCCCACGCACATGATGATCTGACTCTGTTCGCTCCAATTCAACTCATGCAACAATAACGCACGAGCCGAGGCATCAAATTGCGGTTCATCAACTGCGCCATAAATAACAGACGTTTGCTCAGCTCGCAGACCGCAGTCAATCACAGCTTGTTGCGCGGCGCGAGACACACACACAACTCGGTCGATCATCCACCGATACTTTTGTCGCCAACGCAACGGAAAAATCGTATGTTTAGTCCACACTCGTGCGATTCGCCGACAATCCAACACCGCCAGCGAAGTCCCTATCACCGCGTGACTATCATTGAAGTGAATCACGTCGATATCCGATCGACGAATGAAACTTCGGATGGAACTCAAATCTCGAAGTGAACGCCCTTTACCTTGGACGGGAAGCCATGAAAACGAAGATTGCTGAAGACGCTGACCCAGCGGACTGTTCTCTGGCGCAATCCAGTGCACCCGAACGCCGATCTGACTCAGCCCTTTACCCAGTGACCATAGCCACTGCTCGCCACCACCCCATTGCGGTTGCGACGAAATTAATGTGACTCCTAATCCGTTAGCAATCATTTCAAACCAAGATCAAACTTTCGACGACTCAGCAATAACTCATTGCCGCACGCCGCACAGCGTAGCAAGTTTATTGCCTTTAATTAAATAGCATTTTGAACCGATATCGCCGTTCCCACATGATTTCGCACCCCACCTTACCGCCGAATCCCCACTCTTCCCAAACAACCAAAACCACCCACCCCACCAAACTGAATCGATATTGACCCGAGTTGCGAAAGCGAGTTAGGCTCTCCCACCTGCGCGGGAAGCTATGGATCGCCTCCTCGCCGTTGACAGATTCGAGAAACCTTGGTGCAGATTTTGCGAGCCAACAAGGCGCTAAATCGGTCAAAAATCACCCGAAAACGGATTTGAGGGCCCCTGATATGGGTACGATGCTGCGTGGACTCGGTATCAATACGCGGCAGTTACGAAATGGCTTGCGGGAACTTCCCGCCTTCCTTCGCGACTACTGGCATATGCGAGATAGCCTCAAAGAACTCGGCGACGAATTTCCTCTGGCGAAGTGGAATCCTTGCCTTACCGATCGCTCCGATTGCAACGGTGTCGCTTCGGGCCATTACTTCCACCAAGACCTATGGATCGCGCGACGAATCTTTTTGAATCAACCGGAAAAACATGTCGACGTCGGCTCGCGTGTCGACGGATTTGTCGCTCATGTCGCCGTCTTTCGCACGATTGAAGTTCTCGATATTCGCCCCCAAGAAAGCACCGTTGCGAATATCCACTTCAAACAAGCCGACATCACTTCCGCAGACTTTACCCTAGCCGATTATTGCGATTCGTTGAGTTGCCTGCACGCCATCGAGCACTTTGGTTTGGGACGTTACGGTGATCCGATCGATGCCAAAGGTCACCTTCGCGGCCTAGCCAACATCCATCGCTGTTTGAAACAAGGTGGAACACTCTACCTCTCAACACCCATCGGTCCCCAACGCATCGAATTTAACGCCCATCGCGTTTTCTCGATTCGATATCTGCTCAATTGGTTCTCCCCACTCTTCGATTTGACAGCATTCTCATTCGTAGATGATGCGGGCAAACTTCACACAGATGTCGAACTCACCCCGGAATTGATTTCTGACAATTGCGGATGCCACTACGGTTGCGGCATCTTTGAACTTGTGAAGAAATAGCTTAGTTTCATCAACATTAAGAATACAGTAAAACCGTTGGCAGAGTGAAAGTGGCGTTGCAGAGAAGCGAATGTCCCTCTATCAACATGGGTTCGGCTTAACGGTACTCAGTCGGAATTAGGAACGAAGTGGATGGATCCACAAGATACAATCTTGGTTACAGGCGGCAGCGGCATGGTCGGGAGTACCATGGTTCGCTATCTGAGACAGCTCGGCTTCGGCAAAATCGTTGCGCCCACACGCAAAGAACTAGACCTATTGGAAGCGGAGCAAGTTGATTACTTCTTTCGTACAACGCGTCCACGTTATGTGATGATGCTCGCTTCGAAGGTGGGAGGTATCTCAACGCATTTCTCGGACCCTGTTGGGTACTTGGATGAAAACACGCGTATGTACACTCACGTGTATGCAGCCTGCCATCGATATCGCGTGGACAAGACTTTGTTCCTTGGTAGCTCGTGTATCTACCCTCGCCATGCGCCGCAGCCAATACAGGAAACATCGTTACTCACAGCGTCACTCGATCCATCCCATGAAGGATACGCACTCGCCAAAATTGTTGGCCTCAAGTTGGCGGAGTTCTATTTCCGGCAACACGGACTGAAAAGTGTCTGCCCCGTGTTGTGCAATGTTTACGGGAACGAAACAAGTTATGACATCGAGAAGAGTCACGTGGTCAACGCGTTGATTCGTCGCTTCTCTGACGCGGTCGAACAACGTCGTTACGAAACCGTTTTGTGGGGAACAGGTACACCCCGTCGTGAGTTCATGCACGTGGATGATGCAGTCCGTGGCTTGGTGTTGATTATGAAGCAAGTAGAAACACCCCATCCCATCAATCTGGGCACAGGATACGACATCTCGATAAAAGAATTGGCCACTGAGATCGCACATCAAGTTGGCTATCGAGGAAAAATCACTTGGGACACCGCCAAGCCTGACGGTATGCCGCGAAAGTGCATGGATTGCAGCAAGGTACAACAGCTCGGTTTCCGGCCTGGTATTTCGTTAGATGAAGGCATTTCGCGTTCGATTACAGAGTACCGCAACTATAAACGTTCAGGTCGCATGGCTGCTTAGAACCATTAAAGATTGGCACGAACATGTCGTATCGAGTACTCATCTCCACGCCCCATCCAGAATGGCCGCTGTTGCGACAGCTGCCGGGGCTGGCAGCTCGCATGTTTGCGCCGGGTTCCGATGTTTCCTTCAATCGCAATGAAGCGACTTGGGACGGTTGGACGTTCATCATCGACCAGCAGCCGGACGAAGTGGATGCGTGGGTTGTCCTGGAGGATGTAACCAGCCCCCAACGAACCAGGGTTCCATCACAGAATACACTGTTGCTTACCGGTGAGCCGCCGAGCATGCGACGCTATCGAACCAGTTATGTGCAGCAGTTCGCGCATGTCATTACGTGCCATTCGTCGCTCGCCAATCAACATATTCGCCAGCCTGATATTCAACTAGCCCCGCAAGGCCTACCGTGGCATATCGGTGTCGATCGCCTCAATAACGACCACGTGCGATACGCATACGCCGATTTAGCCAATGCACCGCTGCCGCCCAAGAAAGGGTTGATTTCGGTTATCTGCTCCAACAAAACCATCACCCGCGATCATCGAGCCCGCTTGGAATTTGTAGAAACACTCAAGCAGCACTTTGGTGATGCTCTTGATGTATACGGACGTGGCTTTCGAGAGATTGGTGACAAGTGGGACGCGATTGCACCCTATCGATTCCACGTCGTATTAGAAAACGATTCGGTGTCACATTATTTCAGTGAGAAACTCACCGATTGCTTCTTAGCTCAATCGTATCCGCTCTATTACGGCTGCCCCAACGTCGCTCAATATTTTTCGCCTGAGAGCTTTACGGCCATCGATATTCATCAGCCTGAACAAGCCATTGCACAGATCAAAAAAGCGATCGACGGCAACCTCGATCAGCACGCCGTTGAGGCAGTACGCGACAGCCGAGATCGAGTGTTAAATGAATATAACTTATTCTCCATTGTGCGCAACTATTTTTCGCAACAAACACATGTTGGCCAACCGGTAACACAAACCCTTTATCCCCGACGTCACAAATGGTCGTTGCAGTGGGCTAAGCTGCAACGACTTCAGCGACGACTCGTACAAGCCGCGTAAGGACATAGATCATGATCGTTACACGACTGAACGGTGGCTTAGGGAATCAGCTGTTTCAATATGCTTTTGGCCGCGCCTTAGCGATTCGCCACGGTGTACCTTTGCGATTGGATATTCGCGATTATCGCCACAAGCCCCAACATGGTTTGCTTATCCAGCATTTCAACATTGAGGGTGAATTCCTAACCGCCTCCAACGCACCGGCGGTACCCGACATCACTCGACGTACCAAGTGGCAACGTTGGCTTTGGAATTTTAATCCCACGCACGTTCGCTGGGCTCGAGAAAAACCGTATGGCTTTCAGCCTCAGTGGCTCAAACTCGGTAAAGCGGTGTATCTCGACGGATATTGGCAAAGTGAAGCGTTTTTTGCAGATTCCGCCCACACGATTCTGCACGAACTGACATTGAAAGCGCCCCCATCCTTAGCGACTCAAGAGATAGCCGCGCAAATGCGTCAATCTCGCTCGGTAGCCATGCACATTCGTCGTGGAGATTACGTCTCCGATCCGAATGTTGCCAAGATCTACCTACCTCTCGCACTCGGCTATTATGAACGCTGCTTGAATGATTGGGCCGTGGATCAACGCAATGTCCGCGTCTTTGTCTTTTCCAATGACATCGCGTGGTGCAAGAAGAACATTCGCTGGTCCCATCCGACTACATATATTGACCACACGACGGCCCTTACCGCTCACGAAGATCTGTATCTGATGCAACAAGCAGAATGCTGCATCACAGCCAACAGTACGTTGAGTTGGTGGGGCGCTTGGCTCGGTCAGCGCCCGAATCATGCCGTATACACACCGGCCAAATGGTTTTATCCAAGTACCTTGGACGACCAGCATCTAGCGTGCGATGGCTGGGTTCAAATGCCGTGCGACCTTTCCAGCAATACTCGTTCACAAACATCTTCTCATGCTGCCTAATACACCTTTGCATACGTCGAACTGCGAAGTATCGGTTCTTATGCCGGTTTACAACGCGGCTCCCTATTTGGTCGCCAGCGTAGCCAGCATCATTGAACAAGACTTTCGCGATTGGGAATTGATCTGTGTGAACGATGGAAGTCGTGACGATTCGTTGAGCATTCTTGAACGATTTGCGAACATGGACTCTCGGGTGCGAGTGATCGATCAAACGAATGGTGGTATTGTCGCCGCGCTACAACGAGCTATTGCCGAATCGCGTGGTGAGTTGCTCGCGCGGATGGATGCCGACGACATTTCAGTAACCACGCGTTTTGGCAAACAAGTCGATTACCTGCGACGACATCCTGAAGTAGTGGTTGTCGGTGGCGCTGCTTTGGAAATCGATGCTGATGGTGATCCGTTACGCATCACTCGGCATCCCAGTGATTCGGCAGAATTAGTGGAGCGTTTGCTGACACGTCACAGTGCATTGATTCATCCAAGTGTGATGATGCGGCGAGAAGCGGTGCAAAAGGTGGGAGGCTATCGTTCGCAATATCAATGGATCGAAGACCATGATTTGTGGCTGCGGCTCTCTCAAATCGGGAAGTTATCCAACATCGACGAGGTTGTGTTGGGATATCGCCAACACAGTACCAGTGTTTGCTGGCAGCGCAGCAACACACAACGTGAGTTGATGAACACGCTTTTGCAAGAAGCGTATGCCGAGCGTGGTCTTGTTTGCCCGCCAGATGTTTTGATCGATTCGGTTAAGACTCGCTCGCACGGTGGACCGGGCAAATGGACTCGCATGGCCCTGCGTGGCGGCCACACGCGGACAGCCAAAAAACATCTCAGGGCACTCTGGAAAAGCGATGATTCATGGCGTTACAAGTGCCGGATGACATTGGAGTTTGCTCTCCGTTATTCGACGGCAGTTGCTGGCCGCAAAGCCGAAGCGGGAAGCGAAGTCCTCCCCGATCTTTCCGCCTGGCGATCCCGACTAGCCGCCTAACTATCGGAGCCAGTAGCGAGCACCAGATTAGTCCGTCGTGAGCGTCAGAAACACTGAGAGCCTAAAAACCCTGACGTACGGTGAAGATTTCGTACGTCAAATCCACGTACGATGACAATTCCGTACGATAGCCGTTCCCTTGGAATTCCGTAGGTTGACTCGGCCTTTGTTAAGTCGTTTCCTTGGCGAAAGTTAGCCTTTTCATTCGGCTCAGGAAGGCCTTTCACGGCTGTTTGGGTTTGTCGACTCCCCCACCAGGATGTACCATAGTAGTTAGGGTGCCGTAGGTACGTTGGGACTTCTTTTGGCGTGGCGTGGGTACAAATGTCTTCTGGCTTTTCACCAATCGTTCGCTCGGAGGATCGAAAACCTGTTCCAGTGGCGGTCATCGACATCGGTGCCACCAGCATCCGCATGGCGATCGCTGAAATTGATTTCAGTGGCAAGATTCGACTCCTCGAAACACTCAACCAAGCGGTATCACTCGGTAAAGACACTTTCTCACAACGTCGCATTCGCAAATCATCGATCGAAGATTGCGTGCGTGTTCTCAAGAGCTATCGCAAGTTGTTGCGTGAGTATGGCATTACTCAACCCAACCAAATTCGAATCGTGGCAACCAGTGCCGTTCGTGAAGCGATGAACCGTATGGCGTTTCTCGATCGCATCTATGTTGCGACCGGCATGAGCGTCGAGCCCATTGAAGAAGCGGAAGTGAACCGCATCACTTACATGGGCATTCAACCGCTGCTGCAACAAGATCCAAAACTCGCCGCATCGAGAACTGTCGTGGTCGAGATTGGTGGTGGCAGCACCGAGATTTTGGTGGTTCGCGGTGGTAATGTTTTGTTCTCGAACACCTATCGTCTCGGTTCACTTCGCTTGCTGGAAACTCTGGAACGCTTTGATGCCCCCAAGGCAAAACAATTTGTGATTATGGAATCACAGATCCGCCGCGTTGTGGATCAAATCTGCGAACAGGTTCAGGTCGATACACCGGTCGAACTCATCGCCTTAGGTGGTGACGTCCGGTTTGCTGTCGCCAATTTGCTGGAAGATAACAATCAAGAATCGCTCTCTACACTTTCCACAGACCAACTCGCAGAGTTCACCAAACAAATTTTGACTCTCAGCGACGACGAGATGGCTCGCCGTTTTGGGATCAGCTTCCAAGACGCTGAAACAGTGGGCCCTGCCCTGCTGAGTTATGTATTGCTCGCCCGCGGCTTTGGAGTCGATACAATTCGCGTTGCCGAAGTGAATTTGCGCGATGGTTTGTTACAAGACCTGGCGACGCGCGATCATTGGAACGCTGACTTCCGTAATCAAATTATTCGTTCGGCCATTGGACTCGGACGCAAGTTTCATTTTGATGAAAAACATGCGCGGCATGTTGGCGGCTTGGCCCGTAAGCTATTTGCCGACCTCCAATCAGAACATCAACTCGACCATCGCATGGAGTTGATTTTGTATTTAGCTGCGTTGTTGCATGAAATTGGCTTGTATGTCAACGTTCGCAGCAATCACAAACATGCGTTGTATTTGATTCGCAACAGCGAACTCTTTGGCTTGAGCCGCAAAGATGTGTTATTGGTTGCGTTGATTGCTCGATATCATCGTCGATCGAGCCCTAAACCGGAGCATGAGGGCTATGCAACGCTGGACCGTGACGATCGAGTTGCGGTGGCCAAGTTGGCGGCCATTTTGCGAATTGCCATTTCGATGGACGAGTCGCGAAATCAGCGAATTCAAGACTTCAAATGCCGTGTTGAACCGCATCGTGTCGTTTTGACGGTGCGGGGTGTCGAAGACATATCCCTCGAACAGCTTGCACTGAAACAAAACGGTGGCTTATTCGAGGAAGTCTTCGGCAGCCAGGTACTGCTGCGCATCAGCCGAACGCGCTAGCGCTGCGCGAGTCAGAAGATGGCATCGTTTAACCCGTACGCCGTAGGCTAGGCCGCGCAAGACTCTCCATCTTGCTGCTGCCGACACGCCGTTTGACGTGTCATCGAAAACGCCTTGGGTAGCGCAAACGTTGGTACAAGAAATCGAGTCAACTCCAAACCTAGCCTGCGGTCTCGTTTAACCCGTACGCCGTAGGCTAGGCCGCGCAAGACTCGCCATCTTGCTGCTGCCAGCGCGCCGTTTGACATGTCATGCAAGGCGCCCAGCAAAGCGCAATCGTCGTTACAAGAAATCGAGTCAACTCC
>Ga0075158_10000736_pt1 | contig 26509 bp, 22 predicted proteins | sample JI91814BDNA_FD_70968 | JGI IMG/M metagenome (GOLD analysis project Ga0075158, IMG submission 70968) | Wastewater effluent complex algal communities from Wisconsin, to seasonally profile nutrient transformation and Carbon sequestration -... | ecosystem: Engineered > WWTP > Effluent > Algae... | reverse complement strand
CCCAGCCGGCGGCAGGTGCGGATGACCCGGCAGGCGATTTCGCCGCGGTTGGCGATCAGTATTTTATTGAACATTTCTTATTTGGCCACGGATTGACGCGGATTAACACGGATAGGAGCCTGGGAGTAGATCCGGCGCTTGAACTGGGCGCGTGGGCCGAAATTCAGCAGCAGGCCTACGGGGATGCGGGTGGCTTTCAGATAGTTCAGGAGTTGGGCTTCGTGGTTGGGTGCGAGGGTGGATGCCGCTTTGACTTCCACCAGTACGCGGCCCTCCACGAGAAGGTCGAACCGATATTCGCCAACGACATGGCCTTGGTAGCGGACATCCACCGCCGCCTGCTGGATGACGGCAATGTCATTCTTCCTGAGGGCAATCACCAGCGCATTCTCGTACACGTTCTCAAGAAACCCGGCGCCCAACTCGTTGTACACGTCAAAGAACGCGCGGATTACTTTGTCCGTGATGGCTTCGTCCACCAGTCCGCTTTTATCCGCGTTCATCCGCGTCAATCCGTGGCCAAAACCCAGTTCGTGGCGCGTTTGGCGAGGAAGGCGGCGAGGCCTTCCTGGCCTTCGGGGGAGACGCGCAGGCGGGCGATGAGGGCGGCGTTTTCCGCGTCCTGGATTTCGGACGCGGCGCGGGTCATGCCGGCGGCGCGCAGGGCCAGCTGCTTGGCCTCGCGCTGGGCCAGCGGGCCGCCCTTGAGCCAGAAGTGCAGGGTGCGGTCCACCACGTCGGACAGCGTGCCGGCCGGCGCGACCGCGTGCAGCAGGCCGATGGCCAGGGCGTCGGGCGCTTCGATCACGTCGGCGCCGGTGAACAGGCGGCGCGCATGGCGGCCGCCGATGGCCGCCACCACGTAGGGCGAAATGACCGCGGGCACCAGGCCCAGCTTCACTTCCGACAGCGAGAACTTCGCGCCTTCGGCCGCCACCGCGTAGTCGCAGCAGGCCACCAGGCCGACGCCGCCGCCGTAGGCCGAACCGTTCACCTTGGCCAGGGTGGGTTTGGACAGGTAGTTCAGGGTGCGCATCAGCCGGGCCAGGCGCAGGGAGTCGTCGCGGTTTTCTTCCTCGCTGGCCTGGGCCATCCGCCGCATCCAGCCCAGGTCGGCGCCGGCGGAGAAAGTGCTGCCGTCGCCGGTCAGCACCACCGCGCGCACCGACGGGTCGGCGTCCAGCGCCTCCAGGGCGTCGGTGAGTTCGGCAATCAGGGCATCGTCGAAGGCGTTGTGCACCGTCGGGCGGGCCAGCGTGAGCGTGGCCACCGCGCGGTCGCGGTCCAGTCGAATGGATTGGGTCATGCGGTCCCCCGGGGCAGGGCGACATGATAGCGGTTGGCCCCCTGCGGCCGGCAGGCCCGGCCGTATCGCCGCGCGGCATTTGGCGTTATGATGAGAACCATTCTCATCTAAGAGATTGGGCGATGCTGCTCTCCGAACTCGAAACCGGCGCCGACGCCATCGTTGAAAGCGTGCATGACGTCACCCCGGGTGACGCCGTGGCGCGCCGCCTGCGCGACATCGGCTTCGTGGCGGGCGAGGCCATCCGGCTGCTGACCCGCGGCCCGCTGGGCGGCGACCCGCTGCTGGTGCAGGTGGGCTACACGCGCTTCGCCATGCGCCGTGGCGAAGCGGCACGCATCCGGCTGCGCAACTCCCATGGCTGAGGCCGGCACGCTCAACATCGCCTTGGTCGGCAGCCCCAACTGCGGCAAGACCGCGCTGTTCAACCGCCTCACCGGCAGCCGCCAGAAAGTGGCGAACTACGCCGGCGTCACCGTCGAGCGCAAGGAGGGTTCCTTCAGCACGCCCACGGGTCGCCGCGTGCGCGTGCTCGACTTGCCGGGTGCCTACAGCCTGGACGCCAACAGCCCGGACGAAGCCATCACCCGCGACCTGTGCCGCGGCACGCTGGCCGGCGAAGCGCGCCCCGACCTGCTGGTGTGCGTGGTGGACGCCACCAACCTGCGCCTGCACCTGCGCTTCGTGCTCGAGCTGCGGCGCCTGGGCCAGCCGATGCTGCTGGTGCTCAACCAGATGGACCTGGCGCACCGGCGCGGCATCGTCATCAACACCGCGATGCTGCAGCAGCGGCTCGGCCTGCCCGTGCTGGAAACCGTGGCGGTGAAGGCCGGCGGCACCCAGGCCCTGCTGGCCGCGCTGGACCAGCCCGCCCCCGCACCCGGCGCCACCGGGGACCACGACGACAGCGACCTGCACGCGCAGGTGTCGGCGCTGCTGGCCGAAGCGGTGACCATGCCCGCGCGCACCGACCAGCTCGACGACCGGCTGGACCGCTGGCTGCTGCACCCCGTGTTCGGGCTGGCGATCCTGGCGGTGGTGATGTTCCTGATGTTCCAGGCCGTGTTCGCCTGGGCCGCGCCGGTGCAGGACCTGTTCGCCGGCGGCATCGCCTGGGTGGGCGCGGCCGTGGGCGAGTGGCTGCCGGGCGGCCCGCTGCGCAGCCTGGTGCAGGACGGCCTGTTCTCGGGCCTGGGCACGGTGGTGGAGTTCCTGCCGCAAATCCTGCTGCTGTTCGCCTTCATCCTGGCGCTGGAGGAATCGGGCTACCTGCCGCGCGCGGCCTTCCTGCTGGACCGGCCGATGCGTGCGGCGGGGCTGACCGGGCGCTCGTTCATCCCGCTGCTGTCGAGCTTCGCCTGCGCCATTCCCGGCATCATGGCCACGCGTTCGATCCAGGACCCGCGCGACCGCCTGACCACCATCCTGGTCGCGCCGCTGATGACCTGCTCGGCGCGGCTGCCGGTGTACACGCTGCTGATCAGCGCCTTCATCCCGCGCCAGGACGTGCTGGGCGTGTTCAACCTGCAGGGCCTGGTGATGTTCGGGCTGTACGCGGCCGGCATCGTCAGCGCGCTGGGCGCCGCGTGGGTGATCAAGGCGCTGCGCCGCGACGACGGTGAACACGTGCTGCTGCTGGAGCTGCCCAGCTACCGCCTGCCGCACCTGCGCGACCTGGCCATTGGCCTGTGGGAGCGCGCCAGCATCTTCCTGCGCCGGGTCACCGGCATCATCCTGTCGCTCACCGTGCTGCTGTGGTTCCTGTCCACGTATCCGGCGCCGCCGGAAGGCGCGGTGGGGCCGGCCATTGACTACAGCCTGGCCGGGCGCATCGGCCGCTGGATGGAGCCTTTCTTCGCGCCGATCGGCTTCAACTGGCAGATCTGCATCGCGCTGATCCCGGGCCTGGCGGCGCGCGAAGTGGCGGTGGCCGCGCTGGCCACGGTGTACGCCATCTCGGCCAGCGGCGACGACGCTGCGGCGCAGGCGCTGTCGCCGCTGATCGCCGCCGACTGGTCGGTGGCCACGGCGCTGTCGCTGCTGGTCTGGTACGTGTACGCGCCGCAGTGCCTGTCCACCATCGCCGTGATCAGGCGCGAAACCAACAGCTGGAAGCAGGCGGGCATCGCCACGTTCTACCTGTTCGCGCTGGCCTACCTGGCGTCGTTCATCACCTACCAGGCCGCGAAGGTGCTGCTGTGAGCGCGCTGCTTCAGGGCGTGGCGGTGGCCGCCGTGGTGCTGCTGGCGGCGGTGTCGGTGCTGCGCCAGCTGTGGCCGCGCGGCGCGTGGCAGGCGCAGGCGCGGCTGTCTTATGCGTTCGAGCGCGAAGGCCGCCCGGCGTGGCTCAGGCGCGTGGGCTTTGCGCTGCGGCCGCCGATGCAGGCCACGCAGGCCGCGTGCGGCAGCGGGTGTTCCAGCTGCCGGGCCTGCAAGTAGCGCCGCCTTCCCGCGCCGGGCCTAACTCGCCGCCACCAGCACCAGGGCCAGCACCAGCAGCGCCAGGCACACCGCGCCGGCGATCAGCAGCCAGCGATGGCTGGTGGCCACCTCGTCCACGTGCCGGCCGGTGATGCGCGCCTGCAGGCGGTCCACCGCCAGCGCCAGCAGACCCGGGAAGGACAGCGCCACCAGCGCCGGCGGCAGCGGCAGCGGGAACAGGTCCAGCGCCGAGAAGAACGCCACCGCCGCGCCCGAGCACAGCGTCATCGAGAACCATGCCTCGAAGCGCTGCGCGCCCGCTGCGATGAAGCTGCCCACCAGCGCCAGCATGATGCCCACCCACAGGGGCAGCGCGGCGACCACGGGCGTGGCCAGGGCCAGCGCCAGCACGATGGCGGCCAGGGTCTCGCGCCAGCGGTGGCCGTGGCCGCGCGACGTCACGGCCGTCTTGGCCGCGAGGTAAGCCGCGATCAGCAGCTGCCCGCCGGTGAAGGCCAGCGCGAGCGCGGACAGCCACAGCAGGCTGCGTGGATTGAATTCATGATTGACCACCGCGAGGAAGGCCAGCAGGGGAAACCCGAACGCCAGCGCCCGCGACCAGGTCAGCGCCACGCGCTGCCAGCCCACGCGCGAGCGGTCGGACAGAACGCCAGCGACCCGGCGCAGGCGCGGGTCCACCAGCTCGAGCGTGGCGCCTTCGGTCAGGTGGTCGAGCTCGTCGATGCGGTTGCGGATGCGGCTGGGCACGCCGGGCACCAGCATCAACAGCGGGCTGGTCCAGCGCCAGCGGCGTCGGGCGATGTGGCGGTCAATGACGTCGTCGAACTCGCGATGTCTCTCCTGCGGGTTGGCGCGCGGCAGCCGGCCGGCGGTGAACTGTTCGACGGCGCGGGCGCGGGCCTTGGCCTGGTCCAGCTGTTCCACCAGCCACCAGTCGTGCCGGCCCAGCTGGCTGGCCCCGAAGAAGTGCGCCACCGCGTCGAGCATGGGCGGGCGCAGCGCGGGTTCGCGCGCGACCACCGCACGCAGCACCGGCACCGTGAGCACCGACTTGAGGCTGATCGAGTACAGCTCCGGCTGCTGGTTGAGCCAGGCCTCCAGTTCGGCCGGCGTGGCGGTGTCGCACTGTTCGAACAGCGCCTGCAGGAAGGCGGTCAGGTTGAAGCCTTCGCTGGCGTCGTATCCGTCGCCAGCGTCGTAGGTGTCGCCATCTTCGAAGGCATCGCCATCGGCGCCGTTCATTGCCGCGGAGAGGACCTCTTCGACGGTCGGCGGCGCGTAGTCGGAGTCCGTCTCGGGCACCACGGTGGCGGCAAAGCGCGGGCCGGGCGGGGCGGGCGCCTCGGTGGGCGTGACATCGCCCGGGGGGCTCTCGCTCCCGTTCTCGTCGTCGAAGGCGTCGTTGCTTTCCCGGCGGTAGCGCAGCTCGTCCAGGCAGGCCTGGTAGGCCTCGTGCAGCGCCTGGAAGGCCACGGGGTCGTCGTCGGGGCGGGTCTTCTTGAGCCGCACGGCGTAGGCGCGGCGCACGTCGCGTTCGGTGGCGTCCTCGTCCAGGCCCAGCTGGTCGAACGGCATCAGCGCACCCGGGACTCGAAGTCGTCCAGGGCCTGGGTGAGTTCGGCCCGGTGCGCCTCGATCACCTTCAGGTCCTGGCCCTCGAGCGCGGCCATGAAGCGGCCCAGCCAGTCCTGCAGCATCTGGCGCGGCGGGCCGATGTGCTCTTCGTACAGCCGCTCGATGCGGGCGATCAGCGCCACGTTGGCCTGCTGGTCGCGCGGGTGCACCTTCAGCGCGGCCAGTTCGCCAAGGCGCTGGCGGATCTCCTCGGGGGACATCGCACCCGGGCTGTTCTGCAGGATCAGTTCGTGCCGCGAACCGTCGGCCACCACAGTGGCCTCCACCTGAAGCACGCCGTTGATGTCATAGGTGAAGCGCACGTCCACCGGGTTGTCGTCGGCCTTCTTGCGCGGCAGCGGCAGCTTCAGCACGCCCAGCCAGATGTTGTTGGCCACGCGCGGGCTTTCGCCCTGGTAGACCTCCAGATGCAGCTCGGTCTGCCAGTCCTGCGAGGGCTGGAAGCGCTCCTCGCGGCTCACCGGGACGGTGCAGTTGCGTTCGATCAGCGGCGCGAAGTGGCCGTTGGTGTGGCGGCCGTTGGCATCCATGCGGCCCACCGACAGGCCCAGCGTGTAGGGACAAACGTCGGTGAGGACGATTTCCTCCAGCGACTCGTCGCGCGACTTCATGCCGGCCGCAACGGCAGCGCCCAGGGCGATGGCCTGGTCCGGGTTGACGTGGCGCAGCGGCAGCTTGCCCAGCATGCGCGCGGCCAGGCGCGACACCAGGGGCATGCGCGAGGCGCCGCCCACCAGCACCACTTCGTCCAGCTGGGCGGGGTTGATGCGGGCATCGCGCAGGGCGCGTTCGATGGGCTGGCGCAGGCGCTGCACCAGCGGCTCCACCAGCTGGGCAAAGCGCGCCTCGCCCACGGTCCAGCTGATGTCGCGTCCGGCCAGGCGGACTTCCACCACCACTTCGTCCTGGCTGCTCAGCTGCTGCTTGGCGCGCTCCATGCGCGCGGCCAGCTGCGCCTGCTCGCGCGGCGGCAGGTCGGACAGGCGAAGGCCGTTGGCCTCGCAGAAGTCACGCACCAGTTCGGCCGCGAAGTCTTCGCCGCCCAGGAAGTTGTCGCCGGCGGTGGCGTGCACCTGCATCACGCCGTCGAAGGCCTCCAGGATGGAGACGTCGAAAGTGCCGCCGCCGAGGTCGAACACCAGGAAAGTGGAGTTGTCCTTGCGCTCCTGCAGGCCATAGGCCAACGCGGCGGCGGTGGGTTCGTTGATCAGCCGTTCGACCTTCAGGCCCGCCAGTTCGCCGGCCAGTCGCGTGGCCTTGCGCTGGGAATCGCTGAAATAGGCAGGAACGCTGATCACCGCTTCGGTGACCTTGCTGCCCAGGTGGGCCTCCGCGTCGCCCACCAGCGAGCGCAGCACCAGCGCCGACAGCTCCTCGGGCCGGAACCGGCGATTGCCCAGCGTCACGGTACGCTCGGCACCCATGTAGCGCTTGAACGTGGCGGCGCCGGTGTGCGGATGGCTGGCAAACCGGTCGCGCGCCGCCTGGCCCACCAGCACGCGTTCGTCCGCGTCCAGCGCCACCACCGACGGGGTGAGGTATTCGCCCAGCGCATTGCGCACCAGCACCGGGCCATCGGGGCCGTGGAAGCCGATCAGGGAATGGGTGGTGCCAAGGTCGATGCCGACGATCATGGGATATCTTTCTGGAGGTGGCCGGACTACATCCGGAACACGCCGAAGCGCTCTTTCTCGATCGGCGCGTTGAGGCTGGCGGACAGCGCCAGGCCCAGCACCCGACGGGTGTCGGCGGGGTCGATGATGCCGTCGTCCCACAGTCGCGCGGTGGCGTAGTAGGGGTGGCCCTGGCGCTCGTACTGGTCGCGGATCGGGGTCTTGAAGGCTTCTTCTTCCTCGGCGGTCCAGGCCTTGCCGGATGCTTCGATGCCGTCGCGCTTCACGGTGGCCAGCACGCTGGCGGCCTGTTCGCCGCCCATCACGGAGATGCGCGCGTTGGGCCAGGTCCACAGGAAGCGGGCGCCGTAGGCGCGGCCGCACATGGCGTAGTTGCCGGCGCCAAAGCTGCCGCCGATCACCACGGTGAACTTGGGCACGTGCGAGCAGGCCACGGCCGTCACCATCTTGGCGCCGTCCTTGGCGATGCCGGCGTTCTCGTACTTCTTGCCCACCATGAAGCCGGTGATGTTCTGCAGGAACACCAGCGGGATGTCGCGCTGGTTGCACAGCTCGATGAAGTGCGCGCCCTTGAGCGCGCTCTCGGCGAACAGGATGCCGTTGTTGGCGACGATGCCCACCGGGTAGCCGTGGATGTGCGCGAAGCCGCACACCAGGGTCTTGCCGTAGCGCGCCTTGAACTCCTGGAACTCGCTGCCGTCCACCACGCGGGCGATGATTTCGCGGATGTCGAAGGGCTTGCGGGTGTCCTTCGGGATGACGCCGTAGAGTTCTTCGGGCGCGTACTTCGGCTCGCTGGGCGGCTGCACGGCCACCGGCAGGGTCTTCTTGCGGTTGAGGTGGCGCACGATGTCGCGCGCGATCTGCAGCGCGTGCTGGTCGTTCTCGGCAAAGTGGTCGGCCACGCCCGACACCGACGTGTGCACGTCGGCGCCGCCCAGGGATTCGGCGTCCACCACTTCGCCGGTGGCGGCCTTCACCAGCGGCGGGCCGCCCAGGAAGATGGTGCCCTGTTCGCGCACGATGATCGATTCGTCGCACATGGCCGGCACGTAGGCGCCGCCGGCGGTGCAGCTGCCCATCACCACGGCGATCTGCGGGATGTTCATCGCGCTCAGCCGGGCCTGGTTGTAGAAGATGCGGCCGAAGTGCTCGCGGTCGGGGAACACCTCGTCCTGCAGCGGCAGGAAGGCGCCGCCCGAGTCCACCAGGTAGAGGCAGGGCAGGCGGTTTTCCAGCGCCACTTCCTGCGCGCGCAGGTGCTTTTTCACCGTCATCGGGAAGTAGGTGCCGCCCTTCACCGTGGCGTCGTTGGCCACCACCACCACCTCGGTGCCGTGGATGCGGCCGATGCCGGTGATGATGCCGGCGGCCGGCGCGGCGTCGTCGTACATGCCGCCCGCGGCCATGGCCGACAGTTCCAGGAAGGGCGAGCCGGGATCGAGCAGGGCGCTGATGCGGTCGCGCGGCAGCAGCTTGCCGCGCTCGGTGTGCTTGCGCCGCGCGGCGGCACCACCGCCCAGGGCGACGCGGTTGAGCTGGGCCTCGAAGTCGGCCACCGCCGCGCGCAGCTGCGCGGCGTTGTCCTGGAACTCCGGTGAGCGCGGATCGATGTGGCTGGTGAGGATGGGCATGCGCGGCCGCTCGCTGGTGGAAGCGTCGAGTTTACGTTCCGCCGCGGGCGCAGCCTAGCGCATGCACGACAAAAGAAAACGGGCGCGACTTGCGTCGCGCCCGTTCACTTCAAGCTTGCAGCTGAAGATTACTGACCGTCGGCGGCGTCAGCAGCTTCTTCGGCGGTGTCGGCAGCTTCTTCGGCAACTTCGGCAGCGGCGTCGGCAACGTCGGCGGCGGCGTCGGCAGCGCCTTCGGCGCCCGCTTCCACGGCTTCGGTGGCTTCGGCGGCGGCGTCGGTGGCAACTTCAGCGGCGTCCGCAGCGACTTCGGCCGAAGCCTCGGCAGCGTCGGCAGCGACTTCGGTCGCGGCGTCGGTGGCAGCGGCGGCGGCGTCGGTGGCTTCGGTGGCGGCAGCGTCGGCAGCGGCAGCGGCATCGGTAGCCGCGTCCGTCGCCTGCTCAGCCTGGTTCGAGCAGGCGGCCAGGGCCAGGCCCAGGGCCATGGCGAGCAGGGTCTTGTTCAGGGACATGAGTTGTTTCCTCGTCTATGCGTTTTTAATAACAGAACGTGCGCCAAATGCGCACGTGGCGTGAAGCATGACAAGAAACAGCCGAGAGTCAAGTGGAACGTGGGCTTAACGAAATCTTACGGCGGCGGCCGGTGGGGGCCGCCACCCTCGTTCAGGCCAGTTCGATGGCAATGGCCGTGGCTTCACCGCCGCCAATGCACAGCGCCGCGACGCCGCGCTTGCCGCCCCGGCGCTGCAGGGCGTGCAGCAGGGTGACCACCAGGCGGGCGCCCGAGGCGCCGATCGGGTGGCCCAGTGCGCAGGCGCCGCCGTTGACGTTGAGCTTGGCGTGCGGGATGCCCAGCTCCTTGATGGGCGCCATGGCGACCACGGCAAAGGCCTCGTTGACCTCGAACAGGTCCACGTCCGCCACAGACCAACCGGCTTTGGCCAGCACGGCCTGGATGGCCGACACCGGGGCGGTGGTGAACCACTCCGGCGCCTGGGCGTGGGTGGCATGGGCCACCACGGTGGCCAGCGGGGCGAGGCCCTGGGCCTCGGCGGCGTCTTCGGAGGCCAGCACCACGGCCGCGGCGCCGTCGTTGATGCTCGACGAGCTGGCGGCGGTGATGGTGCCGTCCTTCTGGAACGCCGGGCGAAGGCTGGGGATCTTGCCGATGTCGCACTTGCCGGGCTGTTCGTCGGTGTCCACCACCACGTCGCCCTTGCGGCCGGCCACGGTGACGGGGGCGATCTCGGCCTTGAAGGCGCCGTCGGCCTGGGCGGCCAGGGCGCGGCGCACGGACTCGGCGGCGAACGCGTCCTGGTCTTCGCGGGTGAAGGCGAACTTGCCGGCGCACAGTTCGCCGAACGAGCCCATGGGCTTCTTGTCGTAGGGGTTGGTCAGGCCGTCCCAGGCCATGTGGTCGAGCATCTCGGCGCTGCCGAAGCGGATGCCGGTGCGCGAGCCGTTGAGCAGGTGCGGGGCATTGGTCATGGACTCCATGCCGCCGGCCACCACCACCTGGGCCGAGCCCGCCTTGATCAGGTCATGGCCCAGCATGATGGCCTTCATGCCCGAACCGCAGACCTTGTTGACGGTGGTGCAGCCGGCCGCCGTGGGCAGGCCGGCGCCCAGCGCGGCCTGGCGGGCCGGGGCCTGGCCGAGGCCGGCGGGCAGCACGCAGCCCATGATCACTTCCGACACCTGGGCGCCGTCCACGCCCGACTGCGCGACCGCGGCCTGGATGGCGGTGGCGCCCAGCTGGGTGGCCGGCACGCCGGTGAACTGGCCCAGCAGGGCTCCGAGGGCAGTGCGCTTGGCACCGACGATGACGACCTTGGACATGGTGGCTCCGGGTTTGGAAAGGAATGGCGTGATTATGGGGCTCTGACCCCGGTTTCAGGAGCGGCCGTCGAAGAGTTCGCGGCCGATCAGCATGCGGCGGATCTCGTTGGTGCCGGCGCCGATGGCGTACAGCTTGGCGTCGCGCAGGATGCGGCCGGTGGCGTATTCGTTGATGTAGCCATTGCCGCCCAGGGCCTGGATGCCTTCCAGCGCCACCTGCACGGCGCATTCGCTGGCGTGCAGCAGGCAGCTGGCCGAGTCGATGCGGCTGGCGTGGCCGGCGTCGAAGTCGCGGGCCACCTGGTAGGCGAAGGCGCGGCTGGACTGCAGCGCGGTGTACATGTCGGCGATCTTGCCCTGCATCAGGCCGAAGGTGCCGATGGCCTGGTCGAACTGCTTGCGTTCGCGAACGTAGGGCAGGGCGATGTCCAGCGCCGCCTGCATCAGGCCGATCGGGCCACCGGTGAGCACCAGGCGTTCGGTGTTCAGGCCGCTCATCAGCACCTTCACGCCCTGGTGCACTTCACCCAGGACGTTTTCGGCGGGGATGGCGCAGTTCTCGAACACCAGCTCGCAGGTGTTCGAGCCGCGCATGCCCAGCTTGTCGAGCTTCTGGGCGGTGCTGAAGCCGGGCATGCCCTTCTCGACGATGAAGGCGGTCATGCAGCGGCTGCCGGCTTCCTTGCCCGCGGTGCGCATGTAAACGATCAGCACGTCGGCCTCGGGGCCGTTGGTGATCCACATCTTGTTGCCGTTGGCGATCCACTGGCCGTCGCGCAGCTCGGCGCGGCAGCTCATCGAGCCCACCACGTCCGAACCCGCGCCCGGTTCGCTCATCGCCAGCGCGCCCTTGAGCTCGCCACTGCACAGGCCGGGCAGGTACTTGTGCCGCTGGGCTTCGTTGCCGTTGGCGTAGAGGTTGGCCACGCACAGGTTGCTGTGCGCGCCGTAGCTCAGGCCGACCGAGCCCGAGGCGCGGGATATTTCCTCCATCGCCACCGTGTGGGCCAGGTAGCCCATGCCGCTGCCGCCGTACTCGCCCGGCACGGTAATGCCCAGCAGGCCCAGTTCGCCCAGCTTGGGCCACAGGTCGGAGGGGAAGAGGTTGTCGTGGTCGATCTGCGCCGCGCGCGGGGCGATCTCGGTGTCGGCGAAACGCCGTACGGCGTCGCGCAGGGCATCGAGGTCTTCACCGAGGGGGAACGTGCGCATTGCGACTCCAGATCAGGAAAACGGGGTCAGGTTCACTTATCGACCGTGACAGGGCGGTAAAGCGTCGCGAAAAGCGAAAAACGGGAAAAACGGGGTCAGAGCAACTTCCCGATGGGGAGCTGGGGCGAAAGGACGGGGTCAGGGTTCGGGAAGTTGATCTGACCCCGTTTTTTCAGTTGCCGCGGCGGCCCTGGAAGCGGGGGGCGGGGGCGCCGAGGTGGGGCAGGCGCAGCTTGCCGATGGCGGTGATGCGCTCTTCGGCCATGCGGTCGGCGGCCTTGTTGGTGGGGATGCCGTCGCGCTTGGCGATCTCGAAGATGCGGCCCAGGTTGTAGTAGATGGTGCGCATCATGCGCATCGCGCGCTCGCGGTTGTAGCCGTCGATTTCCAGCGACACGTTCATCAGGCCGCCGGCGTTCACCGCGTAGTCGGGCGCGTACAGGATGCCCTTGGCGTCCACTTCCACGCCCATCTGGTCGTTGGCCAGCTGGTTGTTGGCGGCGCCGCAGATGATCTTGCACTTCAGGCGGGGCAGGGTCTTTTCATTCACCGTGCCGCCCAGGGCGGTGGGCGAATAGACGTCGGCGTCCACGTCGTAAATGTCGTCCAGGGCCACGGCCTCGCAGCCGAATTCGTCCACCGCGCGCTGCACGGAGTCCTTGTTGATGTCGGTGACGAACACCTTCGCGCCGCGCTCGCGCAGCAGCTTCACGAACTCCATGCCCACGTGGCCCACGCCCTGCACGGCATAGGAGTAGTTGCCCACTTCCTCGTTGCCGAACTTCACCTGCAGCGCGGCCATCAGGCCCTGCAGGGTGCCGTAGGCGGTGAACGGCGACGGGTCGCCCGAACCGCCGTGCACCTGGTGCACGCCGGTGACGAACTCGGTTTCGCGCAGCACGTATTCCATGTCGTTGACGTCAATGCCGACGTCCTCGGCCGTGATGTAGCGGCCGCCCAGGGAATTGACGAAGCGGCCGAAGGCACGGAACAGCGCTTCGGACTTGTCCTTGTTCGGATCGCCCCAGATCACCGCCTTGCCGCCGCCCAGGTTCAGGCCCGACACCGCCGCCTTGTAGGTCATGCCGCGGCTCAGGCGCAGCACGTCGTTCAAGGCTTCCGCCTCGCTGGCGTACGGCCACATGCGCGTGCCGCCCAGCGCGGGGCCCAGCACGGTGTTGTGGATGGCGATGATGGCCTTCAGGCCCGCGTCCTTGTTGTGGCAGAACACCACTTCCTCGTGGCCCGAGGTGGAGATGGTTTCAAAGATCATTTCAGGCTCCGGTCCGGCGGCGGACACCGCGGCGCTGCGCGAGTGCAGACGTGCGAGGTTACTCGAAGAGTTATCCGCAAGTGATTGATTAAATTGGAACAGGCGACGGGAGAAAAGCTTCCCCCGGGGTCTGGACGCGCCGTAGTGTAAAGCAAACGCTCTAAACGGACAGGGCGCGGCCCCACCGGTCCGCAGGCGCCGCGCCGGTCGCGCGGCGGCCCGGGCCAGGGCTGCCGCCGCCGACCGGCGTGGGCGGCGCCGGGCCCGGTGTCCGGTCTCCCCGCGGGGCCGCGTTCCCTAGATTGCTTGGCGGTCTTGTCTCTCCCCGGAGGACTGCCAGCCTCCAACCCTAGAGCAGGGTTTCTTGGGCGACCGCAGCGCGGTCGCCCTTTTTTTTGGCCCGGACCGGCCGCCGCCTTCACGCCGCATGGCCGGCGCATGACCGTTAATGCTCCAACTTCATTGAACGGCGCCTCATGGCGACAGCCTCCGCCAGACCCGCCGCCGTCCTGCCCGATGCGCCCGACGAAGCGGCACTGGTGGCGCTGATGGGCCGCATCCGCTTCGGTGACGCCGACGCCCTGGGAAGCCTTTACGACCTGGCGCTGGGCCGCGTCTACGGCCTGGCCCTGCGCGTGCTGCGCCAGCCGCAGGACGCAGAAGAAGTAGTGAGCGACGTCTTCCTGCAGGTGTGGGACCAGGCCGTCAGCTATTGCCCGCAGCGCGGCAGCGTGATGGCGTGGCTGCAGACCCTGGCCTGGAGCCGCGCCGTGGACCGCCTGCGCCGGCTGCGCCGCCAGCGCCTGGAAACCCCGCTGCATCCGGAGGGCGACGAAGACGCGTATGCATCGGGTGAAGACCTGCCGGTGGACGCGCTGCTCGACCACCTGGGCAACGTGCAGGCCCTGCAGCAGGCCTTCGCATCCCTGAGCCCGGTGCAGCGCACCGTGCTGGAACTGGCCTACCGCGAGGAGTTGTCGCAACCCGAAATCGCCGAGCGCACCGGCCTGCCTCTGGGCACGGTGAAATCGCACGCCCGCCGCGGCCTGGCCGCGCTGCGTGAGGCGCTCGAAGTCGGAACCGACAGCCCATGACCCCGCGCAAGCCCCCCCTCGATGACCTGCTGCTGGCCGCCCTGGCCGGTCTGGTGCCCGAACAGGAGCCGGCCGCCGGGGCGTCCGCCGCGCTTCGCGGCCGCATCCTGGCCAAGGCCCGGGAAATGCGCACCCAGGTGATCCGCGCCGACGAAGGCGAGTGGGTGCCGTTCGTGCCGGGCATCCGCATCAAGACCCTGCGCCGCAACGAGGCCGAGGGCACCCAGACCAGCCTGTGGCGCATCGAGCCCGGCGCCAGCGTGCCGCCGCACCCGCATACCCGCGAGGAGGAATGCATGGTGATGGAAGGCTCGGTGGTGCACGACGACGTCGAGTACTTCGCCGGCGACTTCCTGCTGGCGCCCGTGGGCGAGCGGCACAAGCCCTTCTTCGCGCCCCGGGGAGCCCTGCTGCTGATCCGCAGCGAGCTGATTCCCGACCCGGAAAAGCTGCGCAAGCTGGCCGAGGCAAATAAATCCGGCTGAGCTGCATCCGGCCGGCGCCCGGCCTGCGTAAGCCCCCGAGTACGCGCCTTGCGTACCCCGGGGAGTCCACCTGCCATGCCGCGTTTGCCCGCCAGAGTCCTGGCCACGATGTTCGTTCTCCTGCTGGCCCCGTGGGCTTCGGCGGCCGTGCAGGCACGTCCTGCCGCGCCTGCGCCTTCCGCCACGCCTGCGCCCACCAGCGCCGCCGAAATGGCGCGCCTGGCCCGCGAAAATCCCGTTCCCATCTGGAGCCGCCACGGCATCCTGGTGGAGCAGGGCGGCCGCGCGCTGTACACCTTCGCCACCGACAGCACCGGGCAGAGTTCCTGCGACCGCCCCTGCGAGGGCCTGTGGCCGCCGCACTACGCCGAGCCGGGTGACAAACCCGTGGGGCCCTTCACCATCGCCCGCAGCTTCGACGGCCGGCCGATGTGGGCCTGGCGCGGCAAGCCGCTGTACCGCTGGGTGTCGGACCGCAAGCGCGGCGCCGCCGGCGGCGACGGCGTGGCCGGGGTCTGGTTCCTGGTGAAGGTGCCGCCGCAGTTCGCCAGCCAGGTGGTGCCGTATTTCCCGATGCCCATGCCGCGCGCCGGCACCATCCGCACCGTTTTCCCCACCGCGCCCGCAGCCGCCGGCGCCACACCCGCCAACGCCACTCCGAGGAACAACCGATGAGCCGTGCCCTGCACACGACCCTTTCCACCGCCCTGTCGCTGGCGATGCTCGCCGGCAGCGGCGCTGCCTTCGCCCAGGACGCCGTGGACGACGACGGCCTGAGCGCCGGCGGCAAATTGCTGCTCACCGGCGGCGTCACCCAGGTGGAAGGTTCGGCCGGCGGCGGCCTGACGCCCTGGGCCGTGATCGGCGGCTACGGCACGCGCGACGAGATCGGCGCCAACGCGTTCTATACCCAGGTGAACCTGGACGACTACCAGCTGCAGAGCTACGGCGCGCTGGTGGGCTTTTACGACCGCGTGGAGCTGAGCTTCTCGCGCCAGCAGTTCGACACCGAGCGGGTCGGCGGCGCGCTGGGGCTGGGCAACGGCTTCACGTTCACCCAGGACACCATCGGCGTGAAGGTGAAAGTGGCCGGCGAAGCCGTGCTGGAACAGGACTCGTGGCTGCCGCAGATCGCGGTGGGCGCGCAGTACAAGCGCAACGACCAGGCCGCGGTGCTGGCCTTCGTGGGCGCGCAGGACGACAGCGGCGTGGACTACTACGTCAGCGCCACCAAGCTGTACTTGTCCCAGAGCCTGCTGCTCAACGGCACCGTGCGTTTCACCAGGGCCAACCAGTTCGGCATCCTGGGCTTCGGCGGCGACCGCAACGACAGCTACCGGGCGCAGTTCGAAGGCTCGGCCGCCTATCTGCTCACGCGCAACCTGGCGGTGGGCGCGGAGTACCGCACCAAGCCCGACAACCTGGGCATCGCCGGCGAAGACGACGCGTATGACGTGTTCGTGGCCTGGGCGCCCTACAAGAACGTGTCGCTGACGGTGGCCTACGTGGACCTCGGCAACATCGTCATCCGTGACGACCAGCGCGGCGTGTACGCCTCGCTGCAGGTCGGCTTCTGAATCCCCTGGAGAACCGCATGAATTCCTTGACCCGCATTGCCTTCGCCCTGCTGATCGCCGCCTCGGCGCCGGCCTTCGCCCAGCAGCCTGCCGTCAGCGCCGAGGAGCAGGCCATCCTCGACGAGGAAGCCCGCCTCGACGCCGAGGAAGCCGCCCTCGACGCGTCGGCCAACGCCAGCGACCCCACCGCGCCCAACCCCGCGCCGGCCTTCCCGGAATTGCGCCCGGTGCTGGACGACTTCGGCGGTGAAGCCGGCCTGGCGGCGCTGATGGAAACGTTCATGGCCGGCCTGCTGGCCGACCCGCGCACCCAGCCCTTCTTCGCCAACGCCGACCAGGTGCGCGTGAAGCGGCAGCTGACCGAGCAGTTCTGCGTGATCCTGGGCGGCGACTGCACCTACAGCGGCCGGGACATGCGCAGCTCGCACAAGGGCCAGGACATCGACCGCGGCCATTTCAACGCGCTGGTGGAAGTGCTGCAGGTGGCGATGGACAAGCACGGCGTGCCGTTCCGCGCGCAGAACAAGCTGCTGGCGAAGCTGGCTCCGATGCATCGCGAGATCGTGACGAAATAGTTGCCGGCGGGGGCGGTCGGGCCTGAAGGCCCTCCTACAGGGAGGGCGTCAGTCGAGGGACTCGGCGGCTTCGACGCGGTTCTTGCCGGACTGCTTGGCGCGGTAAAGTGCCGCGTCCGCGGCGGCGATCAGCAGTTCGGGGCTCAGGCCGGCGCGCGGCACGATGGCCGCCACGCCTATGCTCACCGTCACCATGCCCAGGCGCGAGGCCGGATGCGGCAGGTCGGCGTGCAGCACGGCCTGCCGCACGCGCTCGGCCACGGCCATCGCCGCGGGCATTTCCAGGCCCGGCAGCAGCAGGCCGAACTCTTCGCCGCCGTAGCGGCCCGCGGTGTCGTGCGGCTTGCGCAGTTCGGCCTCCACCCGGCGCGCCACCACGCGCAGCGCTTCGTCGCCGGCCAGGTGGCCCTTGTGGTCGTTGTAGGCCTTGAACTCGTCCAGGTCGAACAGCGCGAACGCCACCGGCGTGCCGCGCGCCAGGCCGATGGCCCACTCGGCGTGCAGCCGTTCGATCAGGCGGCGGCGGTTGGCCAGTTCGGTCAGCGCGTCGAAATAGGAAAGCCGGGTCAGCTCTTCGTTGGCGCGGCGCAGCTCCAGGCTGCGCGCCTCCAGTTCGGTGGTGCGCTGGCGGACCAGGTCCACCAGTTCGCCCTCGCGCGCGCGCAGGCGGCGCTCGCGCACCCTCAGCAGGCCCAGCGCCAGCAGCAGGAAGGCCACGGCGTACCCGGCCATGGCCGGCACGGTGCGCCACCACGGACGATTGATTTCGAACGACACCACCTGCGGCGTGGCGATGGCGCCGCTGTAGTCGCGCGCCTCCAGCACCAGGCGGTAGCCGCCGGGGGGCAGGCCGGTGAGCTGGCGCAGCGGCGTGCTGTTCCACTCGCCGGGTGCCGGCTCCAGGCCCTGCAGCCAGCTGCGGTAGGTGTTCAGGCCTTCGCGCTCGCCGCTGAGCAGGGCGAATTCCACCAGCAGGCTGCGCGTGCCGGCGGGCAGCGACAGCGGCGTGCCCTGGGTGCCGGGCGTGATGTCCACGCCGTCGGCCGCCAGCCGTTCGATCACCAGCGGCGGCGTGCGCGGGCGCTGGGCCGGCGTGCGCGGCAGGTACACCGCGGCGCCGCCGATGGTGCCGGCCCAGACGCGGCCGCGGGCGTCCACGTGCAGGGCGCCGGCGTTGCATTCGTCGTGCGGCAGGCCGTCGCTGCGCTGGAAGCGCAGCACGTCGAAGCGGCCGTCGGACAGCGGCTGCCAGCGCGCGGCGCCGTAGTCGCTGCACAGCACCAGGTCACCGGCGCCGTCGCGCACCACGCCGTAGGTGTAGGGGTTGGGCGCCGCGGGCAGGGCCGGTTCGGTCACGGCCCGCGGGCGTTCGGGGTTGGTGATGTCCACCCGCACCACGCCATTGGCCTGCGAGCCCAGCCACAGCACCGGCCGCCCGCCGGCGTCGGGCAGCAGGGTGATGCCGAAGTAGCTGTCGTCGGGCAGGCCCTGGGCGCGGCCGTGGAAACTCCACCGGCCGTTGCGGAACGCGGCCAGGCCGCGGCCGACGGTGGTGGCCCAGATGACCTGGTCGGGCCCGCTGCCTGTCTGCAGCAGCGACACCACGCGCTTGGGGTTGGCCGGGTCGTCGGCGCTGTAGTGCGTCCATGCGCCGTCGCGGTAGTGCGCCACGCCGTTCTGGCGCAGGCCGACCCACACTTCGTTGGTGCCCACCGGCAGGATCTTGGCCACGGCCTCGCGTTCGAACTTGGCCCAGGGCGTGGGCACCTCCACCAGGCGGTCGCCCACCAGCCGCACGATGTGGCCATTCCAGGTGCCCGCCCAGAGCGTGCCGCCGGGCGTGCCGTCGGCCACGCGGGCCAGGCTGCGCACGGTGGGGTGGGGCAGGCCGTCGGCCTGGGTCCATTGGCGCCAGGCGCCGTCGCGGTAGCGCGCCAGGCCTTCGCCGTCGCTGCCCAGCCACAGGGTTTCATGGCCATCGCTGCCCTCTTCGTTGAGCAGGGCCCAGACGCCGTTGCCGGCGCTGCCGATCTCGCTCACCGTGCGCCAGTTGCCCACCAGCCGCAGGCGCGCGGCGCCGGCGTCGGTGCCCAGCCAGACCTGCGGGCGACCCTGCACGTCGCTGCCCAGCGCGATGGCGCGGGTGCGCGTGCTGGTGAGCCGGGTGAGGTAGTCCAGCGCCTGCCACTGCCCGTTGCGCAGGCGCGCCGCGCCCTGGCGCAGCCCCACCCACACCTGCGGCTGCGGCTGGCCGATGTCCTGCAGCGTGAGTGCGTGCACGTAGTCGCTGCCCAGCGCGCCGGTGCCGCTGTGGTACCGCTGCCATCGCCCGCCGTGCAGCCGCGCCACGCCGCCGCCGTAGCTGCCCACCCACAGGCTGTGGCCGTGGTCGGCCTCGGGCCAGGTGTCCACGCTGGTGATTTCGAAAAAGCGCGGTCCGGCCACGTCGGGCACCACCGGCGCGCAGGCCTGCGCCGGGAGGCAGTGGTAGAGGCCCTGGCCAAACGTGGCCACCCACAGCGCCTGGGACTCGTCGCGCGCAAGCGCCACGTCGAATATTTCAACCTCCGCCAGTTCGGCGGGCAGGGCTCGGCGCTGCCAGGCGCCGTCCACCCACTCCAGCACGCCGCCGACCGTGGTGGCGAACAGCCGGTATTGCGTGCCCTGCGGGAACCAGCGCAGTCGCAGCGCGTGCGAGGCGCCCAGGCCGGCACCGATGTCGCGCCAGGCGTTGTCCTCGAACACGAACACGCCCACGCCGGTCATGCTCACCCACACCCGGCCGTCGGGCGTGCTGGCCACGTCGCGCACGGCGCCGCCCAGCTTGCCGTCCGGGCCCGGCACCGGCACCAGCCGCAGGCCGTTGAACCGCGCCAGGCCGCGCATGGTGCCCACCCAGACGTGGCCATCGGGCGCGGGCGCCACCGCCGTCACGGTGGGGTCGGGCAGGCCATTGCCTTCGTCGAAGAGTTTGGCCGGGACGCGGCCGATCTGGTCCACGTCAATATCCGACGCGCGCGCAGTCGCCGCCCCCAGGCAGAGCAGCAGCAAACCCGCGATCGTGGAACGGATGAAGCCTGGCGACATCGGAAACCCCCGTCCCGACTTTAATGGGTTCAGGGCCTGAATTCACCGGCCGTGAAAGCCGGGCCCGAAGGCCTTAGCATCGGCACATGCCCGACCGCCCCCGCATTGACGAACTCCCCGGCAGCTTCGGCTACGGCGCCGGCGTGCTGTACGGCCTGCCGCAGCCGCCGCGCTGGATGGGCGCGGTGTCGCCGGACCTGCAGCGGGTGATCCTGCTGCTCGATACCGGCGAACTGCTGTACGGCCACCTGACCGGCCTGGACTGGGAGGGCGGCAACGTCATCCTGCGTTCGGGCGATGTCACCCATTCCAATCCCATTGGCGACCTGCGGGGCATCCTGCTCAGCGCCGAAACCACGGCCCAGGCCGTGGCCGCGCCGATGTCGGTCACCAGCACGCTGCGATACCGCGACGGCGGGGAATGGACGCTGCATGCGCACACCGCCAGCGCGGACCTGTTCGGCGTGGGTTTCTTCGCGGTGGCGGGCGGTGAGATGCGGGCGATCTTCGTGCCGTGGCGGGCCCTGGCCGAGCACCGGGCCGAAATCGCCTCGGGCCTGGACGACCACCGCCGGGCGCGGCTGCAGCGCGAAGTGGCCTTCCGCCGCGGCGCCGAGATTGACCGGCTGAGTGCGGCGCGGCTGAACCTGGTGGACGAAACCGGCCGGGCCGCGGCCGACATCCGCCGCAGCGCCTTTGCGAAATCCTTCTGCGAGGCGCACGGGGGCTGAGCGCGCCGGCTCGCGTTTCGATGTCCGCGTGAAGGCGAGATTTGTGATGCCAAGCCGCGCCGCGCCGTGGCAAGGTATCCGGCATGACGTCCCCCCCGTCCCTTGAACGCTGGCAGCACGCGGAAGAACTCTGGGCCGCACGCCAGGCCGAAGCCGCCCGCCGCGAGTACGACGCGCTGCTGTCCGACCCCGACTGGATGCTGCCCGCGAACCTGCGCCTGGGCGCCATCGCGCTGGAAACCGGGCAGGTGCGCGCGGCGGTCAGCCACGCGCTGGCCGCCTTCTACGCCCGCGAACCCGACCCGCCGCTGCTGGAGGCGCTGTGCCGGCTGCTGTTGAACGTGGGCGAGGTGCGCTCGGCGCTGCACTGCGTGGACGACGCGTCCGTGGCCGCCTGCAGCGACGCGAAACTGCTGACGGGCTTTGGCCGGATGATGGCCGCGCACGGCTTCTTCGACCGCGCCGCGGGCCTGCTGCGCCGCGCCCGCACGCTGGGCCTGGACACGGCCGAGCTGCGCTTCGCGCTGGGCAATGCCGAAAGCCACGCCGGCAACACTGCCGCCGCCGAAGCCGAGCTCGAGGCCTGCCTGGCCGCCGCGCCCAACCACGCCGGTGCGCACGCCGCGCTGGCCACGCTGCGCCGCGCCACGCCCGACCACAACCACGTGGCGCGCCTGCGCGAAGTGCTGGCCCGCTACCCGGAAACCCATGCCGATGCGCCGAAGCTGCATTTCGCGCTGTTCAAGGAGCTCGACGACCTGGGAGACACCGAGGCCGCCTGGCCCGCGCTGGCCGACGGCCTGCGCCACCGCAAGCGGCAGGTGCGCTTCGACGAAGCGGCCGACATCGCCCTGTTCGAGCAGTTGCGCAAGGTGCGCGCCGGCCCGCCGCTGCCGGTGGAGCCGGGGCCGGCGCCGATCTTCATCGTGGGCCTGCCGCAGTCGGGCGCCACGCTGCTGGAGGGCGTGCTGGCCGGCGCGCCCGAGGTGGTGGCCTGCGGCGAACTGGACGACCTGGTGATGCAGCTGCGCTGGTGCGGCCAGCGCATCGGCGGCCCGCGCCTGGACGAAGAGCTGGTGCGCGCCTGCGCCACCGCCGACCTGTCGCCGCTGGCGCGCCGCTACCTGGGCCACACCCAGTGGCGCGCCACCGGCAAGCGCTGGTTCACCGACCGCACGCCCAGCCACTTCCTCAGCCTGGGCTACCTGGCCAACGCACTGCCGCAGGCGCGCATCCTGCACCTGGTGCGCGACCCGATGGACGTGTGCTTCGCCAACCTGCGGCGCCTGTTCGCCGAAGGCAGCGCCTACAGCTACGACCAGCGCGACATGGCCGGCCACTACCTGCGCTACCGCCAGCTGATGGCGCACTGGCACGCCCAGTTCCCGGGCCGCATCCTGGACGTGGCCTACGAATCCCTGGTCACCGACCCCCACGCCACGGCCCGCCGCGTGTTCGAACATTGCGGCCTGGCCTACACCCCCAGCCCCACCCGCGCCCCCGACCCCCGCCACATGGGCCAATGGCAGCGCTACGCCACCCACCTGGCGCCGCTCCGCGAGGCCTTGCCGTGAAAATGTACCAGGTACATTTTCATCGAGGCTGAGACGGCCGTGAAAATGTACCTGGTACATTTTCACGGAGGGTGAGACTGGGGCGGGGAGGGCGCTACAATCGGGCCATCCTGTCTTTGCCGCACGAGTGCGCCCCGATGAGCACCCCCGCTTCCAGCCTTCCTTCCGCCGACAGCCAGGCCGAGCGCAGCCCGCTGCGCTTCGTCACCGCGGCCAGCCTGTTCGACGGCCACGACGCCGCCATCAACATCATGCGGCGCCTGATCCAGGCCCAGGGCGTGGAAGTGGTGCACCTGGGCCACAACCGCAGCGTGGAAGACGTGGTGCGCGCCGCGCTGCAGGAAGACGCCGACGGCATCGCCCTGTCGAGCTACCAGGGCGGCCACACCGAATACTTCAAGTACATGGTGGACATGCTGCGCGAGCGCGGCGCCTCGCACATCCGCGTATTCGGTGGCGGCGGCGGCACCATCACGCCCGAAGAGATCAAGGAGCTGCAGGACTACGGCGTCGAGCGCATCTACCACCCCAACGACGGCATGCAGATGGGGCTGGTGGCGATGATCGAAGACCTGGTCCGCCGCACCGAGGCGGCACGGAAAACGTACCAGGTACATTTTTCCGGAGACGAAGGCGGCAAAAAAGGAAAGGCCCAAGCCCGGAAAAATGTACCTGGTACGTTGGCTTCTCCCGACATCGAAGACGAAATCAGCATCGGCAAGATGCTCACCGCCATCGAAGAAGGCGAATTCGACGAGACCAGGCTCGCCGCCCTGCGCAAGGAATGGCAGCTGGCCGGCGGCAAGACCCCGGTGATCGGCCTCACGGGCACCGGCGGCGCCGGCAAGTCCAGCGTCACCGACGAGCTGATGAATCGCTTCCTGCAGCACTTCCCCGACATGCGCATCGCCGTGATCTCGGTGGACCCCACCCGCCGCCGCACTGGCGGCGCCCTGCTGGGCGACCGCATCCGCATGAACTCCCTGCGCAGCCCGCGCGTGTTCATGCGCTCGATGGCCACCCGCCGCCAGAACGCCGCCATCAACGTGGTGCTGAAGGACTGCGTGGCCTTCCTGCGCGCCCAGGGCTACGACCTGGTGATGGTGGAAACCGCCGGCATCGGCCAGAGCGACAGCGAGATCGTCGACCTGGTGGACTTCCCCGTGTACGTGATGACCAGCGACTTCGGCGCCCCCAGCCAGCTCGAGAAAATCGACATGCTGGACTTCGCCGAACTCGTGGTGCTGAACAAGTTCGACAAGCGCGGCGCCGAAGACGCCCTGCGCGACGTGCGCAAACAGTGGAAGCGCAACCGCGTGGCCTTCGCCCTGAAGGACGAAGACGTGCCCGTGTACCCCACCATCGCCAGCCAGTTCAACGACCCCGGCGTGAGCTGGATGTTCGCCAATCTCTGCCGCCTGATGCGGGAAAAAAACCGGGGTCAGAGCCCGATTTCCAGCAGCGCTGCGGCGAAAGGACTGGGTGAGTCGGGGAAATCGGGCTCTGACCCCGGTTTTTCCGCCCGCTGCGATTTCCAGCCGAAGATGGAAATCACGCTGAAGGAGCCCCGCGCCACGGTGCTGATCCCCGGCGCCCGCACCCGCTACCTGGCCGAGATTGCCGAGCAGGGCCGCAGCATCAACGCCAGCATCGAAAAGCAGGCCGAAGCCGCCGACCGCGCCCAGAGCTACTGGCAGAGCCTGCACGACCTGGACGACCACGACCTGCCGCGCGCCCTGGACCTGTACGACCCCCACCACCTGGTGCTGCAGCGCCAGCCCACGGCCAGCGGCACGGCCAGCGAATACCCCCAGTGCGGCGAGCGCCGCACCGGCGCCGAACGCCGCAAGCTGGTGTTCAAGTGGCAGCAGGCCCAGGGCGCCACCGACGGCCGCGCCCCGCTGGAAGAACGCCGCGCCGCCACCGTGGACCGCAGCCTGGTCACCCTGCGCCAGCGTTACAACGACGCCGTGAAGGCGCTCAGCGCCGACAGCATCCAGCTGCTGCGCGAATGGCCCGAGCGCCTGAAATCCATCACCGACGACGTGACCGAGTACCACGTGCGCGGCAAGGCCATCGCCGTGGAGAACTACACGCAGTCGCTAAGCCACCAGAAAATCCCCAAGATCGCCGCCCCCACCTACAAGAGCTGGGGCGAACTGCTGGTGTTCCTGAGCAAGGAAAACCTGCCGGGCTCGTACCCCTACACCGGCGGCGTCTACCCCTACCGCCGCACCGGCGAAGACCCCATCCGCATGTTCGCGGGCGAGGGCACGCCCGAGCGCACCAACCGGCGCTTCCATTACCTCAGCGTTGGCCAGCCCGCCGCGCGCCTGTCCACGGCCTTCGACAGCGTCACGCTATACGGCGAAGACCCGGCCGAGCGCCCCGACATCTACGGCAAGATCGGCAACAGCGGCGTCAGCATCGCCACGCTGGACGACATGAAGAAGCTGTACTCGGGCTTCGACCTGTGCGCGCCCACCACCAGCGTGTCCATGACCATCAACGGCCCGGCGCCGATGATCCTGGCGATGTTCATGAACACCGCCATTGACCAGCAGATCGAAAAGTACCTGCGCGAAGACCAGACCCGCTGGGACGAAGCCCACGCCAAGATCGAAGCCTTCTTCGAAGGCAAGAAGCGCCCGGAATACCACGGCGAGATCCCGCCCACCAACGACGGCCTGGGACTGGGCCTGCTGGGCGTCACCGGCGACCAGCTGGTGGACGCCGACACCTACGCCCGCATCAAGGCCCATACCCTGGCCACCGTGCGCGGTACCGTGCAGGCCGACATCCTGAAGGAAGACCAGGCCCAGAACACCTGCATCTTCAGCACCGAGTTCGCGCTGCGCATGATGGGCGACATCCAGCAGTTCTTCGTCGACCAGAAGGTGCGCAACTTCTACTCGGTGAGCATCAGCGGCTACCACATCGCCGAAGCCGGCGCGAACCCGATCAGCCAGCTGGCCTTCACCCTGAGCAACGGGTTCACGATCGTCGAGTACTACCTGGCCCGCGGCATGAAGGTGGACGACTTCGCGCCCAACCTGAGCTTCTTCTTCAGCAACGGCATGGACCCCGAGTACACCGTGATTGGCCGCGTGGCCCGCCGCATCTGGGCCCGCGCCATGCGCGAACGCTACGGCGCCAACGAGCGCAGCCAGATGCTGAAGTACCACATCCAGACCAGCGGCCGCTCACTGCACGCCCAGGAAATCCAGTTCAACGACATCCGCACCACGCTGCAGGCCCTGTACGCCCTGTTCGACAACTGCAACAGCCTGCACACCAACGCCTACGACGAAGCCATCACCACGCCCACGGAAGAAAGCGTGCGCCGCGCCGTCGCCATCCAGATGATCATCAACAAAGAGCTGGGCCTGAACTTCAACGAAAACCCCTGGCAGGGCAGCTTCGCCGTGGACTACCTGACGGACATGGTGGAAGAGGCCGTGTACAAGGAGTTCGAGGCGCTTTCGGAGCGGGGCGGGGTGCTGGGCGCGATGGACACCATGTACCAGCGCGGCAAGATCCAGGAAGAGAGCCTGTACTACGAGCACAAGAAGCATGATGGGAGCTTGCCGCTGGTGGGGGTGAATACGTTCCTGCCCAAGGACCATGCGGGCGAGGTGGCCACCACCATCGAACTCATCCGCAGCACCGAGCCCGAGAAGGCCGCCCAGATTGCCAACGTTCGCACTTACCAGGCCGCCCGCAACGCCCTGCCAGTCGGCGGTTCTTTTGTGCGAGAAGCTTTAGGCCCGACAGGTACTGGTCAAGGCCTCGCCTACCTGCAGTCCACCGCTCGTGACCGGAAAAACATCTTTGCGGCGTTGATGGAAGCGGTGAAGACCCATTCGTTGGGGCAGATTAGTCATGCCCTCTACGAAGTCGGTGGGGAATATCGTCGGAACATGTGAGCGGGTTTTAACTGGGGATACTCATGGCTGCCGCGGCGGCGCAGTGCAACCTAACCCAGCCTCGCGTCAACGACCTGCTGCGCGGCCGCATTTCCCGGTTCTCGCTGGATGCGCTGGTGAAAATCGCCAGCTCGCTGGGCCTGCAGGTCAGTCTGAAGATCCGCGCGGCCTGAAACCAAGCGCAGCCCGCGCGCTGTCACCACCGTGCCGTCGCTAGCGAATCCGCTCCACCCGCTGCCGAAACGCCTTGACGTTGTCGCCAGGGATGCGCGTCGCCTGCGTCCCCTCCACCGTATCCACCTTGCGCTCGCTGCCGGTCACCGGCTTCGCGTCCACCTTTGTCTCGCGCTCGAACGCGTGCGATTTGTCGGTGTTGCGGTAGTACCGGTAAATCGCCCAGTACAGCGCCGTGCCGCCGGCCGGGCCCAGGGCCAGCAGCCAGAATCCACCGTCGTCGCTCATGACTTCATTTCCATAATGGAGGCC
>Ga0075158_10000735_pt1 | contig 26539 bp, 39 predicted proteins | sample JI91814BDNA_FD_70968 | JGI IMG/M metagenome (GOLD analysis project Ga0075158, IMG submission 70968) | Wastewater effluent complex algal communities from Wisconsin, to seasonally profile nutrient transformation and Carbon sequestration -... | ecosystem: Engineered > WWTP > Effluent > Algae... | reverse complement strand
CGTACACCCGCACCAACGCGGCGTAACGCCAACGGGGCGGGGAACCATTGTTCTTGTCACCCACGGTTCCCCGCCCCTCTACCCCGACAAGGAGACCCATGAGTCCGAAGCCCGACATCATCACCTCAGCCGAAGCCGCTGCGATGCTGGGAGTTTCGCCGTCAACGCTGGCGACGTACCGCTACCGGGGAACGAGTCCGAAGTTCACGAAAATTGGACACCGCACGGTGGTGTACAGCCGCGCCGACGTGCTGGCGTTCATCAAGGCTAGGGACGCTGCGAAGAGTTGGCGGGAGAAGACCCGCTAGAAATGGCGAAGGCGTCCGTTGCACCGGACGCCTTCAACAACACCAAACAAATCAGATACGGAGAACTATATCATGCACCCCTTCACACCCCGCCGCGCTGCGGTTGCGGACATCCGTTCCATGCGCGCCCGCATCACCGAAATCGAAGAGTGGCGCGACAACGCCGACGAGCTGTTCACTGGCGCGAGTTTCGCCGCTGCGATGGACATCGCGGAGTCGGAAATCTTCACCCTAGAGACCGAAATCCTTTCCCTCTGCGCGGAGTTCGGCATCACCGAAGACCCGTACGGGGCGGTGGCGGCATGAGCACCCAGCACGCCGCGCCCTGCCCCGAGACCCGCGAACTGCTGGCGAGGTTGGACGCGGCGGGTGTCGCCTACGAACGCGTGAGCCTGCGGGAGGCGCTGCGGAGTGACTTGCCTATGTTCACCTACCGAGGGGACGTGGACGGGCGCTAACCCGCGCACACCTCAAGTCCCGAATACACCCCGTCCAAGAAACCCCGCACCCTCTCAAATCCCGACATCGGCATGTCACCATCACGGTTCGTTGCGCCGCGCCCCACGGTGAGAATTTCGAGCACCATCTCATCAAGGTCACCCGCCGAAAGCGTCACGTCACCATCGCCCGATGCCATGCCCCTGGCGACCGCGCCAACCGCACACGCCGTGGCGCGGGGACTATGAACCTGCTGCTCAGACACCCACGGCTGTACCAACACGGCTATCAACGCCGCGCCTCCCGTTCCATCTCCACGCACACCAGGAGCGGGCTGCGCTGACATGTCGTTCAACGCGTCGATGTCGATAGATGAGGTGTCGGGCTGCACTCCCGTCACGGCGGTCACGGACGCTGCTATAGCGTCCACCAGTTCGGGTGTAAATGTCGCGTTAGCATCACCACTAGAGGGCGGTACACCGTCCCTGTGCCCCTGCACCACGTCCATGTCGATGGCGGAACATGAGTCCGCGCCGCGCATGAAACCCTGCTGAAACGCCCAGAGTCTCTCTACCGCGTTCCCGTGGTCACCGCCATCGGGGCTGTCAGCCACCACCGGAAGAGCTTCGAGCATGAGATCAAGTCCGCTGCTGTCCACCTGAAAGCGCGGCGATTCGCCCGATGCAACCCACGCCATGTATGCGCCCGCGTAACAGTCGGCGCGCTGCTCACCAACGATGGTTTCGGGTCGCACACGCCGCGTCTGCGCGTCCACCGCGTGTCCAACCTCATGAGCGAGGACGAGCACCGCGCCCAGATCACCCATGCCGTCCACGAGGACGGGCATGAGGTGTCCCCTGTCCCAACCGATACTGCGGTCATCCCCGCAAAACGCCGCGTTCACGGTCGGGTCGCGCTTGCACACCGTCACTCCTGCGCCCGTCCGCGCATCCCAACTAGTCACCCCGGAAACGGGCTGATACTCACCACCACCACCAGGCAAAACCACCCCTGACCAGAACGCCTCTACGTCCTCCACTGCCGCCGCGCCCAGGCGGTCGATGCGCCCGTGGTCTGTCCCGAGTACATCCACCGTTGGCGATGGCGCATCGGGTCGCATCCCGCTGTCCACCGCTGCGATGGACACCCCGCCGATTCGGGCGGGATCAGCCAGCGGGGATGAGGGGACACCACTTATTGCCGTTGCGCATGAGGTCAGGGTGAGAGTGATAAACGTGGCTAGAGCTGCGGTTTTCATGAGAAAGCGCCGCTGCTCAGACCGCCTGCAACCCGCACCAGCGCCCACACACCACTGAGCAAAATCACCAGCACCAGGAACGCTGTGGCGGGCGGGATGATCGCTTTGATCGGGTTGCCGCCGTTCCTGCCTCCACCAGCCTCGAATCGCCCGGTGCCCTTTTGGCGCACCCACGCTGCCACCATCAAAATCACGATGAAAATGCCCACCGATATGGTGAGTGAGCCCATGACGATTCGGTCTACGACGGCGACAAGTGAGCCGTTGCTTGTGCCGTCCGCTTTGCCCAGACCTGCGGCGATGAGTGTTGTGGTCATGCTCGGTACCTCACTGATTCCTCTAGCGGCGGTAGCCCCGCCCGTTGCCACGTCTGCCACAACAGCACCACGTCTTCATCGCCGCGCTGCTCCACTACCGCCTGTACGTGCGCATCCACGTACGCCTGTTCTTCGGGCGTGAGGTCGGGGTCGTCGCCCAGCGGGAACACACCGCCGCGCTGCCGTTCGACCACCAAACGGCACCACCACACAACGACCTGAAGGCTGCGAAGCGCGGTTGCTTCATCAGCCGTGACGGGAAAGGGTGTTGCGGTCACCGCCACCACCAACGGCGGGACTTCTTCACATGCGCGCTCCACTGCCGCATCAGTTCGCGCCGTCCACCCTCTACCGCTGCGTCCAGAACCACGTCATCCGTCCCTGAGATGTGGTTAGCGCCGTACCTGCGCCAGCGCACCAATGCCGCCGCGCGGGTAGCCACTTCCGCAAGAAACGGGTCAGCGTTCCCTTCGGGGATGGACGGTTCGCGGGTACCGGCATAGATAGCGCGGCGTCCCGCCTCCACCAGTTCGTCCCGCGTCACAGCTCCCTACCACCCATCATCTGTCGTTCCTCTTCACGCGCCATTCGCCGTGCCCACACCGCCAGAAGCTCGGGATGCGTCGGGCGTTTGTAGCCCTCCAACTCACTCAGCGGCGCGGTTTCGATGTGCCCGGCTTCCCGCGCCAAACGCTTGCGCCACAGAGCTTTCAGTTCAGGGTTGCGGGGCTCGCGGGAACCGTCCAGGTCAGCCCATTTGTCCTTCTCGATTTGGTCTTTGCGCGTCTCGATGAACGTCTCGCGGCGCTTCTTGTCCGCCGCCTGCGCGTCGGGTGACGCCGCCGCTCGGGGAATGTGAACGCTCTCCGGGAAGTCGCCGCCCGCTCGAAGTCGCGCGTAGATGAACTCGCTCGGGGGGACACCCTCAACGGGGATATCCGCCGCCAGCGCGGCGCACACCGCCAGCCCCACCGTGGAAACGCGGTACCGGGGGTCTTCGGGAACGGTCATGTCGGGGAACAGCTCGCGGGACTTCGCTGCCAGGTCGCGGGCGGCGGTTTTCTGATGCCCGCTGCGGGTCAACGCCTTCGCCGCTGACAGCACACCCAGTTCTGCCACGGGGATGCCCGCCGCGTCCAGCTCGTTGATGAGAGCCCAGAAAATGCCCAGCCTTCTATAGGCGGTGGTGTCCCCTGCCTTCGTTCCACCACCGCGTGAATCGGCTCCCGCGCCGAACGTCGGGCGTGCCAGCACCACCAGCGCGGGGACACCCCCGCGTGAGATGCCCTTCGCCACGCGCTGCGCCAGCGCCACATGGCGGCGGTTCTCGTACGCCAGGCTGCGCTTCGCCTTGTCCTCGGGGTCGGGCAACGTGACGCCGCTGAGCTTCACGCCTTCCACCTCGGTCAGCCTGCACATGGACACGTAGGACACCGTGATGTCGATAGCCACCACGCTGCGCGCTGCCATCAGAACGCCTCGCCGTCGTCGGGAACGTCATAACCCTGCGCGCGGGCGTGATTCTTCATCCACTGCTCGCGGTCTTCGGGGCTCATCGCGGCGACTTGCTCGGGGGTCGGGGCGTCGGCGGGGACACCACTTCCAGCCTTCGGCTCTGCGCGGTGACGCACCACTTCGGGCGTGCTCGGGTCGTCATCGTCGTCCCAGGTTTCCGCGCCTATCCAGTCCAGCTCGCGGCGATGGTCATAGTCCCGAAGCTCGGGTATCGGCTGCATGTTCTCGTCGTCCAGAACGATGGTCGGGACGTTCAGCAAGTCCGCCACAGTTGTGTCTTCCGCCCAATCGGGACCGTCCACCTTGATACCCAGGCGCGGGTACAGGCGCGGCAACGACTGGCACACCTTGTCCGCCGCTTCCCACGCCGCGCGCACCTCATCGGTAGGCGGCGCTACCTTCGGGTCGGCGTCGGGGGCAAGCGATGTCGTACCGGGGCTCCACGCGTAGTACGTCTGCACCTCGGAAACTTTGCCGTGCTCGCGGTCAACGAACAGCGCCCTACCTTTGGTCTTCGATGAGATGCGTTGCCCGATACGCAGCGCCGCGTCCTTCACGTTTTCGGGGAAGAATTTGCTGCCCAGAGTGCGGTCTGACAACGTGCCCAAAGCCACCAGCATCTGGCAGTTGTTCTGCATCGACAGCGGGAGGCTGTCGGCGTAGAGGTCTTGGTTTCCCAGCACCACATGAATGCCGAACGCCCGCCCCTTGCGCAACAACAGGTCGATGGCGTTCATGAACGCCTTGTCGCCGCTGACGCCCCACTTCGCCTCGATGTCGATGCGAAGCGATGACAGCTCGTCCACCACAAACAGCAGCGCCTCGAAACCGAAACCGCCGCCCGCACCGTCACGCTTGGAACGTCCAGCGGCGCGCTCGCGGCGCTTCAGTTCGCGCACCACCTCGCCCACCAGCACCACATGCTGCGCGGGGGTTTCCGAACGCATAACGACACCGGGCGCGTTCTCCAGGGCGATGTAATCGACGCCCTTCGGGTCGATGAGGAAGACCTTGGCTGATGGTCGCCACGCTTCGATGAGAGAGGTAACCCAGACTGATTTGCCCGCACCCGACTCGCCCACCACCATTGTGTGGAACACGTCTTTGATGCTCGCGGCGATTTCGTTGCCGCGTGCGTCCACCCCGATTTTCCACTCCAAGTTTCGGTAGTTTCGGCGGGCTTCGTCCGATGACGCCACGGTCATCACGGGCGGCGGGGCTACGGCGCGGGGGAACGATGACGGTGCGTCATCGAAATGCAAACGGATAGACGCGTCCTTCACGTCTTCGGTGATGCGAAGGTTCGCGGCGTTGTGCACACCGGACGCGTTGAACTCCGCGCGAAGACCCGCCAAGCTACGCGCCCACCCCGCTGCGGTGTCCCCGCTGCTGTGCGCAAATACCAGCTCCAGCCCTTCGGGGGTGACTTCGACAGCGGTCAAAACGGGCACCACCACGGTGTTCACGGGGCGCTTGTACACGCCGTACACGCCGCGTTCTTCGATGCTGTCGGTGGCTGGTTTGATGACACCTGCGCTGCCCAGAAGATGCGCCAGGAACTCGTCATTGCGAAGGCGCGCGATGATCGGGTAGCGGCGCTCCACTTCGCCCAGCACCTCATCGGTTGAGGAAGCCCACTCCGAGAAACCGTCACGTCCCCCCAGGCGTGAGCGAAGCGCGGCGGGAACGTTGTCCACACCGCCACCCGGCTTCAGGGACAGCAGCGGCGCGGCGTCGCTCCGCTTGATGCCGTTCACGGAGGTGTTGATGTTGTGTGGCATCGGCACCCGCCAATGCCACACAACAATCGGCTTCGGGTTCGCGTGACTACCGCCGCTGTACTGCGTTACGGGGGTAGTGAGAATCCGCTTCTCTTCGGCGGCTGCCTTCACGCGAATCGAGGTGCGAATGTCCTTCGCGGCGCGCTTCGTCTTCTCACGTTCCTTCTCTACCAGTCCAGCGATAGAGTCCATGATTTTGCGGGCGTCGCGCTCGGCGTTGTTCTGCTGCGACACCGCCATGTCGTGCAGCTTGTTGTTTCGCGCCCACTGGTCGCGCTCGGACGGTACGTACCGTGCCATCAGACCCACTTCCATTCCAGTTCTTGAGTGCGGGCTTTCGCCGCCCTGATGGCTTCCCGCGCCTTCTGCATTTCCACGGTCTTCAACTGCTCCAGAAGCGGGGCGCGCTGCGCGACTTCTGCGGCAACCGCTTGGTCACGCGCTGCCATCGCCGCGCTCACCGGGTCACTGAAACGCCCGCCACCGCCGCGTGACGACATCGCCCACCAGATGAGTCCGCCGCCAAGCGCCAGCAGGAAAAGTCCAGCGCCGAACGAACCACCGAGCAGGGTGGTAAGCCCGAAGAAACCGATGACGCCACCGAGCGCGAATTTCCACATGGTTAGTCCCCGAAGTCCAGACCGAGGTCATCACCGAACGCACGGCGCTGCTGTGCCTGCGGGGCATCAGCGGGGGTATCGGTCAGGTCGTCCAACCACTCATCCACGGGCTCGGGCTCCGACACGGGTTCTGCGGGGCGCTGATACGCGGTGTCCACGGGGGGCTGTTGCGGCTGATGAACACCCATCGGCGGGTAGGTCATCGCGGGCTGCGGGGGCTGCTGCACAGGGGCAACGGGCACCTGCATCGGGGCGGGGCGCGATGCACGCGGGGCAACCGTCAAACATTCGTTGATGACGAGGTGCTGGCGCACTGCCCACATGCCAGCGGCCAGTGCCACCAGCCCGAGAACCACGGACAGCATGGTCACCGTTCCAGCCATGCTTGCACCATGGTCTACGCGGTTGGCGGCGGTCATGCCCATCACCGCGCCGATGAGCCCGCCCAGCACAGTCATCGCCACGGCAATCGACACCCATGTACGCGGGCGGGCGGCGGCGGGCACTAGAGACAGGTTCGGGGGTACCGGGGTACCGAGAGGCGCGCCCACCTTTGCGGCGCGGCGGGCTTGACCTTCCTTCTTGGCGAGCAGGCATCCGTACCAGAGGGCGGGGTATCCGATGAAGGACAAGAGTCCGAGTACCGGGGCGAGGAGGGCGAGCTGTGACAGAGCGATGGTCACCGCCGCTGTGCCAATCCATGGCTTCCACGCACCAGGGTTCGGCGGGGGCTTGAGAGCCGCGTACTGCGGCTGCGGGTAGGGGTTCATTTTCGTTTGCTGCCTTTCAGGGGGTGTAGGGGTCGTTGTCGTCCACCGACGACGCGCCAGGTTCGGTCAGGTCGTCCAGCGTCATCGGCTGCTGATATGCGGGCGGGGGCACGTAGCCGTATCCCGCTCCCGCGTTGCCCTTGGACTGTTGACGGCGGTAGAGGAAGAAACCGCCACCCGCGAGAGCCGCCAGACCGACGACACCGAGCGCCATCCCGTTGTCGCTAGCAAACGAACCAACAGGGTTCTTCGCCCGCTCCGCTGCTTTCTTGGCGTCGCATTCCTGCTTCCGGGATTCGGGGGTTTCAGGGAACACGTCAGCGATGGCACCGAGCGAGCACTCGATTTCGCCAGCCCTCGGGTTCGGACGTAACGCGCCTGCCCCGTACTTCCGCTGACGTTCCTGGTACGCCGCCTGCTCCTTGGCACGGGCGGCTTCCAGGCACTCAGCCTTCTTCTGGTCTGCGTACGCGCCCTGTTCTGTGGCGCTGCGACGCGGGGCGTCGAGGCAAGCGTCACCAGTCCCGCGCATACCGAACAGCGCCACAACGATGACGACGAGCACCAGCGCTCCGATGCCGCCGAGGACGTAGAGGAGTGTCTTGTCGCCACGCGGGGGACGTGGCACGGGAGCCCCGTACTGCTGCCCGTACGCGGGCTGCTGCGGGTCGTAGGGGGCGCTCATCGGTCGCCGCCTCCTGCTGTGGCTGCCTTGGCGGCGACCTCCTCCCGCACCACCCGTTCCACGAGCCGAGGATCGGGGTCAGCGGGCTTCACCCGCTTTTCGCCACGGTTCATGCCGACGATGAACGCACCGATGACGGAGGCGACGAACGCCACGATGGCGAAAATGGCGAAGACAGCGATGAGCCACGGCGACACTGACACGATCACGTATCCGAGGTCGGCGTAGTAGTTGGCGGTCAGCGACAGGGTGTGCGAGAGCCCGTCGAGCGCCGCGTCCAACGCGCCTGGCTCTGCGCTTTCTTTCAGCGCATCCATCGCATCACCGATGCGCTGTACGGCGTCGGGGTCAGGGGACGTGACGCCAAAGTCCCCGAGCACAGGTGCGGGCGGTGCGGGGGTGGGGGTTGGAGACATTTGATTCCTCTTCCTATATATGGGGTGTGGTAGCGGGTGCTAATGCGGCATTAACACTTTCGCCCTTTATGTATTTAGCCGACGCGCAAGCGGTCGGCATATAGAGAGGGTAGCATATTTCTGCAAATCTTCCTCCAGAATCGGCGTGTCACCGTAAAACTTCCTCCAGCCGACTATCACCACAGGTCAGACACCGCCTAGCCATCTGGTCAATCGCGGCGTATTGGGCGTGGAGAAATGGCAGTGGTTACCTTGTTAGGGGTGCTAATGTCGGAATAACAGGGGGCTGTAGATGTGGGCTATATCGTTGTCCCCGTAATGTCCCCCGTAATGGGGTACATAACAAATGTCCCCGTGCCGCTCAGCGTCAAATCAGGTATGAAAACGCCCAGGTCACAACTAGTGCCCGAGACAAGAGAGTCGCTTCTTCCGCATGTGGCGGGGACAGCGGGAAATGTCCCCGCCATAAGGCGACTCGTAACGCGGGTGGGCGTGAGTGCCCTACACATGAGAGAACCCGCCCACGGAGAGGGTGGGCGGGTTCTCGGTATAGAGGGTGGGCGGTGAGGGCTACCCCACGGCAGTGAGAGCGCGATGCTCCTGCTGCCACTGCTGCCACGCGGCGGCGACCTTCTCCGTCGTTACCGGTGCAATGCCGAGGTCGGTCTTGATGCGGTTCGGCGCGTCGCGGCGCTCAATCGCGGCGATGACTTCGGCGATGACTTCGGCGGTCTTACGGGTGACAACCTTTTCCTCCACGATGCGCTCGGCGCACTCCATGAAGGGCTCCAGCTCGTCACGGACGGGTGTCGCGGGAACCTTCGTGGCGGGCTCCACGGACGCTGCGGGTACCTCCACAACAGGCTCCACGGACGGCTCCGCAGAGGCTCCACCAGCCTCCACGGGCGCGTCTGCAGAGGGCTTCGTGGCGGGCTCCACAGCCTCCACGGACACCTCCGCGACAGGCTCCACGGACGGAATCGCAGCCTCTACGGGGGCTCTATGAACCTCCACGGGAGCCTCCACCTGCGGGGATTCGGGTGCTTCCAGCCGCGCCTCGATGCGGTTGGTGGCGGCGTCCGCCAGGCGGTTGAGGCGGCTCCGCTGGGCACGCTTCTTGGCGACGACAGGCGCGGCGGTGTGCTTCGCCAAGACGTAATAGACGTAGGCGCTGACGACCACGAAGATGTCCAACAGGGCGGGCATCACCCATCCCGTCCACTGGGGAAGGTCGCCCGGTTGACGGTTCAGGAACATGGCGATGGACGTGTAGCTGATGCTGAACGCCGCGCCGCCAAGAACGATGACGGCACCCATCACGACGCGAAGAACGTGCTGGGGCGCGCATCGCTTGGCAAGGAAATAACCCTCGAACAACGCGATGGTCATGAGCGGCGGGATGGCGGCAACGATCCCCGCTGGAATCGTGTGCGGCGCGGGAACCATGCCCAGACCGTGCGCCACGTTCACCAGCACGGTCAGCACGCCGCCGATGATGGCGCACAGTGCCCAGTAAACTTTCGCGGCTCTCGTTGGTGTTGGACTGTCCATGATGTAACCCTCTCCGTTACTCACTGGCTAACTCCTAACCTTCTCTCCAGGCGGTGACAGTGCCAACCGCTAAATGGGACGTGACTGGTCGGTGGTCTCCGCCTTCTTCATGCCGCTGGTGAATCGGCGTGCGTGCCCGCTTGACGTTCATCTACTTGCTCCGACACGTTGGCTACGCGCGGCGTCCACCAGCCCCTTGGTACGAGCGGCTACCCGCACACCCATGTTTGCCAGCCTCCGCGCGAAGTCGTCGCTTTCCATCAGCGGCTCGAAGCTCACGAACACCAGGCGGCTGCGCTGTGTGGTGCGGATGACGCCCGTGCGCAGTCCCAGTTGGCGGGCTGCCTCGAAGCGGTCGCGCGCTGCCACGCTCTCCCCGCGCAAGGGGCGATTGGACAATGACTTCTTCAGCTCGTTGTTGGTCAAGGAGGGGTCGTCACGCGTGCCCTCCTTCGCCTCCTTCGCCGCGCGATGCAGCTTCGCGGCGATGGTCACCAACACCTCACGGACGGGCTCGGGCGCTTCCGCGATACGGCTTCGGTCAACGGCGGTATCGCTCACCAGCGACTCGATGCGCTCCGTCTTGTGGAAGATGGCGTTCACACCGTCCACGGTGGTCTCCGCTTTCCGCTCCAGCGCTGCCAAGCGCAGCTCGATGTCCCCGTTTCGGGGGACAGAGCCGTGGACAGTTGCAGGGGTCTGCTTGGCGGGGGTCTCGGTCTTCTTCCCCCCACTCACGGGAGCCTCTGCCACCTGCCCGCTGGCCGGTGCCATCGGCGCGGTGCCCTCGGGCGTCTTGGCGGGGGCGGAAGAAGTGGTGTCCCCTGCGGGGGCGGGCTTCGCGTCGGTCTTCGGGGTATCGGTCTTGGGGGCGGGCTTGGTGCGTGCCACACCGTCCACCGTGACCAGGACGCCGCTACTCACGGCGGCGTCGATAGCCATTTGAACCAGCGTTTCGGTGTTCCAGCCGCTGGGCGTGTTGTCGCGGATTCCATCCATGCCAGCCACGGTGGCGGCGGTGACAGCGCTATCGGGTGCCCACGCTGGCAGCGCGGTGTCCAGTAGCCACGTGGTCATCTTGTCCACGAACCGCGCGGCGGGTGTGTGCGTCCACACCGCGTCAGCGCCTTCACCCGCGCGGGTCAGCGTGCCGTTGTCTATCAGGCGCTGCACCACTGCATTTGTCACCGTGGTCGGTGTAGCGCCTTCGGGAAGGTCAATGGTCGGAAGGCTCCACGGCAGGGCGTTCCATGTGGCTGTTGGTGAGGCGTGCCGTGCCCACGTGCTCAGTACCGATTCGGTGTACGCCACCATCACGGAGTCCGGGATGGTCGGCGCGGCGACGGGCTTCTTCGTGTCTGTCTTCGGAGCGGTGTCGGCGACAGACAGGTCACCGGGGTCAAAGCCACGGGTGCCACCTGCTTGCTCCCGCATCCGCTTGCCCATGTCCACCTGCTCGGGCGGTTCGATGAGATTCCCCACGGTCATGTTCGGGCGGTTGGACACGGGGGTGCTCGATGCGGTGCCAGTGGACGCGGGGGACGCGGTGCCAGTGGCGCGGGGTGTCACCAGTTCGGCGGGCAGCGCTCGGCGCGGTTGTGAGGGGCGGCGGTCACCCGTGATGTCAGTCGCGGTGCCGTTGGCGGCGGTGACCAGGTTCTGCTCCACCATCCACGACAGCGCTGCGTCCAGGGTGTTGGCGGTGAAACCCCTGTGAGTCAGGTTGGCGGTCAGAGCGCTTGTCTTGGCGGTGCGCCCCGGTGCCGTTTCCAGCACACCCATGACCAGGCGCGCGGCTGCCACAACACCGTGGCGGGAAGGGTCGGGGTTGCCCATCAGGTCGGTGACGCTGACCGACAGGCTGCTGTTGGTGTCGGTGACCACCAGCTCTTCGATGAGGTCGGTGAGCGCAGCGGTGTAGTCGGGGGTCGGCGCGGCGTGCTTCTTGAGGGAGGGGTAGAGAAGGAGTTCGCGCAGGAGACGGGCGCGCTCTTGGCGGGCGGATTTGGTCAGGGATGCCATTGGTCTAGGTGTCCTTTCCGGTGTCGGTCTTCGGGCGGCGGTGATAGGGGACAACTGACCGCGTGCCGATGGCCGCGGGCACCGGCCCGCGCGCATCGGTCACCTCGTCCAGGTGCTCGGTCTCTTGCTCGGGCTTCGGGCGGTGAGCGCCACGGACACGGGCGATGCGGCAGGAAAGCCAACTGCCCATATGCGCGGGGTGCCGAACGGGGTACGCGGTCGGCGCGGTGACCACGGGCTCGATGTCACCGTGGGCGGTAACAGCGAACGCGGTGACACGGTGGATGTCACCGCTTCCGGTGAGGACGTACAGGCGGCGCGGTGCGGCGGTGAGCGCGGTGTAGGTCATCAATCCAGTACCCGCCCGTTGTACACGGCGCGCCATGTCGTGCCGTCGTAGTTCGCCCGACCTTCGTCCTCCAAGTGGTGCAGAGCGTCGCGCACCAGGTCACGCTTGGTCGCTGTGATCTTCTTCTTGACGCCGTTGGGTGTGCAGCCGCCCGCCTTGGCGAGGATCGTGTACACCGTTTCCGCGACTTCGCCAAGGCGGGCAGCGCGGATGGCATCGCGGGCGGTGATCGCCGCGTCCAGCTCGATACCGCGCACGGCACCGCGCTGTTGGGCGGACTGGAGGATGTCCTTTTGGCACTTCTTCCACACACCCGCCGCTTCGCCCATCGACAGCTCCAGCAGCGCGCCAGCCAGCTCCACGTCCGTGTCGTCGGGCTCCGCGTTGCCCCACAGGAATCCCAAACCAGCCGCGAGTTTCAGCTTCTGGAGGATCGCGTGAACCGCCATCTCCGCCGCCTTCACCGCGTCCTCGACCTCTGGGGGAAGGTCGTCGTAGTCCTCGGCGTCGCCCATCGCCTCGTCGTATGCGTTCTGCGCCGCTTTGCAGTCGAGCGCCATTTGCGGGGAGTGGTGAATCCAGATGGCATCTGGCAGCGGATCGTCGTCACGCAATTCCAGCGGCAGCGAGGTGCCCATCGCGATCCCCGGAGGAGTGTTGCCGAACACCGGGAAGGGGAATGTGGTGTTCAGCGGTGGACGCGCCACGTTGGTCAGCAGGTGTGGCGCGCGAGTACGTCGGCGGTCACGGGCGGGCACCCAGAGGAAACGCTGCGGTGTACCGCTACCCGCCTGAGCCATGATCGCGAAGGCGTTCTGCGGCTGTACACCCCATATTCCGCAGAGCCTCGACATGTTTGCGGGGAGCACCGCGTTGCGGTCGTTGTCGGCGTTGGTCATACCTACCGTTTCACCGACCCATAGCGAGCGCATCATTCCGGCGGTCTTGCTGCCCTCACGGACGAACTCAGCGTTGAGTGTGTCGATTTCGGGAGCGTGCAGTGTCAACGAGTGACGGTGGAAACGGGTCACCATGTACGGGTTGTCGAGTGTCTTACCCTCGTCGTCTTTGGTGATTTTCTTACGCTCGGCGAAGGCTTTCACCAGACCTTGACCCGTGCCGTCCGCCAGCGGGATGTCCTTCGGGGGGATCAGTTCGCTGGCGAGGCGGAAAGTGACCGACTTTCCACCACCCGGAGGTGCGACCATCCCAACGAACACGTTGAGCGAAGTGCCTTGCGCCAACGTCGCGCCTTCTTTGCCGTTGTTCTTCACCAGCACGACATTCGGTGGCACGTGGCTCATCCGGTGCGCCAGGCACGCTGCCAACAACCCCCACGGGGACACGTTCTCGTCCATCGCCGCGTGGTAGATCATCTGGAGTTGCGGCTTACGGTTCCAGAAATCGGTAGAAGCTTCGATTTCGTAGATGCCCTGGCGGTCGATGGGGTCGCCGAACGGGTTCGACCCTTCATCTCCCGCTGATGGTGTTACAGTGGTGGTAGACAACTTGGATATTCCTTCCGGTGGAAACCCCCTCTTGCTTGGCGGCGGTGGGGGGTTTTTGCTTTCTAGGCAGTAGTGGTCTCGCGGAGCCTGTAGCCCCAAATCAGCGCGGCGTCGCGGGGACGGATGCCGTACGTGGCGCGTCCACCGCGCGCTTCCACCACGTCAGCGGCGAGCTTCCCCACGCGTATCGCGTGGATGACCGTCGTGGGATGAAGTCCGAAGATTTCAGCGATGCGCGGCGCGGTTACGCGCGGCTGATCGGGGTCGAGAAGCGCGTCCACTGTTTTGTCACCAGCCAGTGTGCTCACGTGGCGCTCCTTTCGTGTGTCAGGTCGTTTGCTGTACACAAGGAACTTTACTAGATGAATTGCGAAACGCCCCGAAATCACGACGTACAGAAATGGCTTGGAACCGTATAAGTGGTGTCCCCTACCTGCGGTTATGTGTATATATCGGCGTAACACCTTGCGTCATAAGCGCAGCGTGGAGGTGGTGTCGTGAATGGCGAATGATGTTTGCTGTTAATGCGATATATACAGGTCAGCGGACTATCTATGTGAGGCAAATCACATATCGCTGAGCGGGAGCCGTTCACGGGTTGCGCGGCGGCGGAAGAGACCCTCTAGCAAACTTTGGTCGGGTGGCGTTTTCGCTAAAAGGGTGTACGTCCGCGCCACCCTTTGACCAGCGCAAACGTGCAGGAACGCCACCCTTTTCAATTGCTGATACGTATAAACGTGCATTTCCGATGCCATTTACGAGTTTGCTAGGGGTGGCGCGGACGTACACCCCGCGCCACCCGCCGACCGACCTTCAGAACCCAGCCCGCGCAGCCATCCTATAAGCGCAGCTCAGAGTATATAAATATAGAAGTGTCACGTCCCAATTCTTCGTTTTAAAGACCCCTTACTTCGCGCGGGGGGCGGGTGTACGTTCGCGCCACCCCGCCACCCCGCCACCCACGCGTGTCGGCAAACGAATAGCGGGTTCTACGCTGCGCTGAACTCCAGAACACTCGTTCCCCGTCCCACAGCCGCGCGCATCACCAACCCGCCGCGCGGGTACCCACCGCCTATGCCATACCGCTCCCGCCGACGCCTCGGACTCAAGAAGCCAGCCGCGCCCACAACCACCCCCGCCCACGATGCACCGACGATGGCGGAACTCCAGGCGCGCCTCGATGCGCTGATAAACGCGCCCGTTCATCGTCCGTAGCCGCGCGAACCACCTGAACCCCGCTCCCGTGTCCTCAAGCCGCGCGTGACCATTTCGTTGGCAGTACCGATATGCCGCCTGTACGGGGCTCCACGCGCCCCACGCCGCGTTCCAGCGCCCATGTGCCCCGATGCCCACCGACCCGCGTCCAGGCGCTCACAGGGGCGCTGAGCCGCGTTCCCCGCCCACCCCGCCCCGATGCCCACGCAGCGCCTGTACGGGGCTCACAGCGCCGTTGAGAGCCGTTGAGCGCTTACGTTCCTGGTGTCGGGAACGTAAGGCGCGACCAGGTGCGCCACCGCGCCGGAAGACTCACGGTTCCCGCCCTCTGCCACCTGCACGGTGTGCTCCGACCGCGCACACATGCCCGCCCGTGGTTGGCACGGTGTGCGATGTCCGGCCACACATGCCCGATGGCAGAGGGCAGAGGGCAGAGGGCAGAGGGCGTGTGTGCACCTTTCGCAGCCCGAAAAGAGTCACCCGACCCGCTACGCAGCGCCCACCATCAAAGCCGCAGGCAGGGGAATATCAAAGCCGCAGGCAGGGGAATATCAAAGCCGCAGGCAGGGGAATATCAAAGCCGCAGGCAGGGGATTTACCACCAAAAATATGCGCAGGTCAGAGGAGGTTTCCACCAGTGAGTCACGGACATGATAAGCCCAGGTCAGCAAGGGTACCTTTAGCGGTAGCCTGACGACGCGCCCTCCCGACGACCACCCCACAGCACCCACTACACACAGCACTTACAACCGCCTCTGACCAGCCGCAACGCACCGAGCACAACCCGCTCACAGGGCATGTGTCCAACGCGGCGCGTACCGGGTGGTCGTGTGTGTATGTGCGTCGGCGCGGTGTCCGATGTGGCAGCCGACCGCAGCCCGCCGAGACAGCCGACTGTAAAATTCTGACCTGCACTTATCATGTCCTTTCATGTAGAGTGGTGGTATGTGTTTGAGCAAGGATGCGGGTGGACGCCGTTGCCCGTGCAGTGGTGGCGTGATGCCCGTACCCGCCACGAAAGAGGAGCGTGAGGAACGCGCGGAGTGGTTGTCCACGAAGCGCGACAACAACGCGACCGCCGCCGACCTGTACAGGAAGCGCCAACTGGTGATGGTGCGGGAGGCGACCGCGCTAGTGAACTCCCTTGACCGTGTGAGCGCCGACGAGCGCGCCGCAGCCATCGCCGCCGCACTGGACGCGCTTCCCGAGCGGGGAGCAGCGCAACCGCGCCGTGTGTTGGAGGCGGCGCTGGAGAAGGAATGGGTACCGGTTCCCGCGCCCGTCACCACAGTTCCCGCACAGCCCGCCGAGAAAGAGAGCAAGGCGCTCACCGCCGCCCGTCACCGTCTGGCGATGGCGCAGCGGGCAGGCGCGAGTCAGGAGAGCATTGACCTCATCCAGCGGCGCATCGAGAAGTTGACGCCGAAGGAGAAGGTGGAAACGGTTCCCGTCCCCCCGGTTTCGGAACCGGACACCGCAGCGACGGCGAGCGCAGAGCCCGACACCACGGACACAGCGCCCGAGCACGACGCCGATGCCGCTCACGCCGAAGCCCTTCAGCGTCTTCACGACCACACCGCCGCGTCCCGCGCCGCCGAGGACGCCGCACACGCGGAAGCCGTAGCCGCAGCAGCGGCAGCCGTCGCGGACATCCCGAACCCATTCGCGGGAATCGCGATCCCCGACCCCAAGACAGCGGTGTCGATTGACGAGGCGTTCGCCGCCCACATGGCGAGGGAAGCGGCGGAAGAACGCGCGCGGGAGGAGCAGGAAGCGCGTGACGCCTCACCGCGCCGCGCTCAGGTGGAAGCGAACTTCTTCGCGTTCATGGATGAGTTGCGCGCCCCGTAGGGGTGTTACGCCCGCATAACAGCAAACTCTGTACAGTACCCCTATACGGCGTTTACGTGCTTATTTGTACAGCGCTGCTATACGATTAGCAAATGACAATGCTCACACCCGAGGTGCGCGCAGACCTGGCGCTCCTTCGGCAGCAGACCGCCGAAGTGCGCCGCAGCCTTGCGACTACTCACCGCCTGGGCGCGGAACGCAGCGCCACCGTTATCCGTCTACGCGATGCTGGCGTGACTTACCGACTCATAGCGGCGGCAATGGACAGCAGCATCGCAGCGGTTCAGTCCATTTTGTCGCGCGCAGAACAGCGCAGCGCCACCCCACAGCCCGCGCAGCCCCTTGGCGCAGGAACCACGCTCACACAGAAAGCAGGTATCTGATGATGAAGACCCGAGTGAAGATCGCAGCGGCAACCCTTCTCACTCTCACCGCCCTCACTGGAGCGGGGATTTTGGTGCATCAGGGCGTCACCGGGGCGCAGGAGAATGGGCAGAGTGTCACGTCCCCCGCACGCACGGTGATCATGGCTGAGCCCGAGCCATGCCCTTACCCGTACCCGCTGGCGATATGTGCCCCGATCCCGCCCGCGCCTCTGGATGCGATGACCGACGAGGAGCGCGAAGCAGCGGCATCGGAGTACACGAAGGTATGGGATGAGGTGACCCGATGAGCCCGTACCACGGCATCAGTCAGACGTTGGCTGGGCTGGCAGAACAGGTGAACGACAGCATCAGCTCGGTGTCCGTCCCGTTCCCCGGTTCGGGTTCGACCGTGGACGCCGCGAACGCCAAGCGCGAAGCGATGGCGTTGCACTTGGGACACCTGGCGGAGTGGCTACAGACCGCATCAGGAACCGCCTCTACGCAGGCGGATTTCGACAAATCCCTGGAAGCCGCGCCGAGCCCCGAGGACATCAAAGCGTTACGTGAGGCTTGCTTCGCGTCAGGCAACGACCCCGAGGTGGTGCAGGAACTCAAGGACGCGATGGCGGCGAAGGAAGCCGCGCAGGAGCGCCACAACGGGGACACCGCGAGCACGGACTGGGGCGATCAGCCCGCAGCGCCGCCCGGATGCCCTGTACCCGGTACGGATGACATCCGTGGTGACGGCGACTTCGGTGACGGAACGGGCGGCGGTTTGGGCGACCTGGGCGGCGACCGTACCGGAGACCCCGACCCCGAAGGCGCGGGCGAGGACGAGGGGGACACCCCGGTCAGCATGTCCGGTGACGGCAGCAGCGCCCCCGTCACCATGACCACGGGATCGGAGCCCGAATCCCCGGTCATGATGTCCACTGGCGAGCCGCTCAGTGACAGCGCCGTAGGTACCGAGACGAGCGCGGACACTCTCACCCCGTCCACGGGAGCAGGTACAGGGCAGCTCACACAGCCGACTCAAGCCACGCCTGGCGGTACCCCGATGCAGGGCACACACGGTTCACCAAACGCAGCGTTCGGAGCGAGTGGCGGTGCGCCTAGTCAGCTTTCGCAGCCGCAAGGTGCGCGTGGTGGGACATCTCAGTCCCCCGAGAAGAAGCGCGAGGCAGCCGACAAGCGCGACGAGCAGGAGACTGTGGCACACACCGCCGCTGGCGTGGCTGGCGGGGCGGCGATGGGCGCGGTGGCTGGCGGCTTGTCATCGTCTTCGCCGACCACCAACACCTCTGGCTCGCAGGGTGTTACGCCAACAGCGGGGACACCCCCGACTACCAACACTCCGCCCGCAGGTGGCGGTGTGATGGGCGGGGCTGGTGGTGTGCGCCCGCCCAACGGTTCGATGGGCAGCGGTGAGAATGTCGCCCACATGAAGCGCCCCGTGATCCTTCGCAGCGAGGAAGAGCTGAACCGCGAACTGGACGAACTTCTGGGCATCCACGTACCCGACGACCGCGACGAGGAGCCGAAGCGATGAGCGACGAAATCACCGTAGACCCCGCCGATTTGGAGAACGAGCGTGCCCGCCTTCGCGCGGTTGCCGAACAGATGAACGCGACCATTTCCGCCATCAACACCGCAGCGGCAGATGTATTGACGGAGACCGCCGCGTGGGGTGCGGAGTGGGAAGCGCTGGGAGCTTATGACCCGACCGCCGCGTCACTCAACGAGGGGATGGTGGCGGTGGCGCAGTCCCTTGGCGCGATCACCACGGAGTTGGGCGATCAGGCGATGGTCACCGTTCGCCGCGTCGAGGACAACGCGGCGAACGAAGCCGAAGCCGAAGCGAACTTCGAGAGCATCGACACCGACCTGGGCAGCGGCGCAGGTGGTTCCACATCGCCCGCCGCTGACTCAGGTTCTAGTGAAGGGGGTTTCAGGATATGAGCCGCAGCAGAGTGTCACGTCCCCTAGCCGTTGGTACCGCCACCGTTGTACCGCGCGTTGTATCAGGTATGAGCAGCACACGGCGCACATGGGCGACCGTCACCGCTACGGCGATGGCGGCTTTTGTGCTGTCCGCATGTGGGACAACGACCGCTGGTACGGCGATCAGCTCATCCGCATCGGTGACCACACCAAAAGCGCCCGTTCCGACGCTGACGAGAACAACCGCCGCGCCAACATCCCCGCCCGTGGCGCAGGAGACCGTTAAAGAGCTGGTGTATCGCGCGCTTCACGACGTGGATGATTTCTGGGAGCAGGAACTGGGACGGAACGTCGGCGCGGAGGTGGTGCCGTTTGATAGCCGTCTTGGCGAGCGCCCGACGTGTGACGGTGACGCTGTGGAGGTGGCGGGTTACTGTCCCGCAACCACGAAAGAGGACACGATCCTCTGGGACGTTTCCGAGTTGGCGCGTATACGCGAGGAGGGCGGCGACCTCGCCGTGGCGCTAGTCATGAGCCATGAGTACGGGCACGCCGTCGAGGACGACATGGGACAGCCTTCACGGGGTGTCACCGCTGAGCATCGAGCCGATTGCATGAGCGGCGCGTACCTGGGTGCCAACGCGACCGAGTACACCGGGAACTGGGATCGCGCAGTCAACGCCGCGAAGCCCGAGGGTGCCGAAGATGCCGATCAGCGCGCGGCGCGCATTGCGGGGATCGAAGCGGGGCGGGCGATGGCTGACCCCGCCGCGTGCTTGTCGTACAGCCCGTAATCGTTAAACCCCTGGTCACAACGGGTAAATAATTGTCTAGCCCCCCTTGACTTGACATGTCTAGGGGGGCTAGACTTATACTCATGAAGCGAACAGACTTGCTCAAGAAACTGAGAGCAATAGCGAAGCAGAAAGGGCTCACGTACGACGAGTCCGAAGGAGGGCGGCACACGAAGGTGAGCGTGGGAGATAAGCAGACCACAGTGCCGCGACACAATGAAATCAACGAGTTGACCGCAAAAGGCATCATCAAGCACATGGAGGGAGCATCATGAGCGACTACGTAATGGCAACCGCCACCAGGTCCGAAAGTGGTTGGTGGGCAGTGGAAGTGCCCTCAATTCCAGGTCTGTTCACTCAGGCGCGAACCATGCCATCGGTTCCCGCGATGGTCGCTGACGCTGCGCAAACCTTGGGCGTGGACGTATCCGCCCAGGACGTTAGGGTGAAGGTGATTCTTCCGGAGGCTATTCAGGCGCGCTTGGATAAGGCGAAGGCTGACGCCGCCGCCGCCGAGGCGGCGCAGCGAGTCGCCGCCGAGGAGGCGCGTGAGGTGGTATCACTTCTTCGCCGTGACGGGTACACCGTCCGTGAGGTTGGAGCCGTTCTAGGTGTCTCCCCACAACGGGTGTCACAACTCTGCTCTGCCTGACCGCCAACAGTAAGCGGGCAACGGGACATGTTCCTGTTGTCCGCTTACTGCTCTGTCCCGCAACACATCTCAACTCTAATCCCGCCCAAGGGGACACCCCAGCCGCCTAGCTCTACTCAGCCCACCACGGCGGCTCATAGACCAGCACAACCCACGGACGCGCGGGATCGCAGATGATCACACAGCCGTCGTCCTCGAACGCGGGCAGCGGGTTGTCGTAGGGATCAGCCCACGTGATCGCGGCGGGTGACCAGCGCGCAGCGTCCGTCCAGGGGAAATCGTCAACCTCGGGCTCGTCCGATTCCAGGGCGTCGATGGTCGCCAGAAGCTCGGTGAGCGGGTCACCCATCAGCCACCGTGTAGCCCAGTTCAGCCGCGTGCTCCGTGCACAGCGCTCGATACCAACCTCGCCGCACACACGGGCTCCCCGGTTCCCCGCACACTTCGCACACCTCGCGGGATCGCAGTTCAGCAGCGGTGATGAGGTCTCGCGCTTCGGGGGTCGCGCCACTCACGTACACCCTCAGTTCGCCCCACTTTTGCTTGATTTGCGCGTAGGAGAAGCCAGGGTACACCTCCACCAGCGCCGCGTGCAGTTCCAGCATCAGGTCAGTCCAGCCCTCGGGCACCCAGATGCTCGCACCTTCAGCGCGGCGGGCTTTGACGGCAGCCAGCGGGTCTTTCTTCTTGCTCATGCCCCCGATTGTCCGCGCGGCGTGTGACAGGCGGGAGAGGGCGCCGATAATCTCTGTACCTGGTAAGATATAAGGTCAACGAAAGGACATGAGACATGCCCCCACGACCGAAAGCCAACATCCCCGTCACCCCAAAGGTGCAGCGGTTGATCGACGCTGCGCTCCGACACGATGCTGAATACACCCGTCTCCGTGCCCGATCCGAGGAAGCAGCAGCCAAACGCCGCGACGCCATCGCCGCGTTGGGTGACATGGGTATGCCCGCCACTCAAGCCGCAGACCTGTTGGGGATCAGCGCGAGCGCGGTAGCCCAGCAGCGGCACCGTCGCCGTGTACTCGCCAAGGAAGCCGACACCACACCAGCCTGACCTGGTGCGCGGCGGACATTAATCGCGCAGCTCAGAGGGTATGATTTGTGCTATGTGCTACAGCTACGCCGAGTGCGCCGTGAAAGGAATCCCCGAGGGGAAACGGCGCTGTCCAGGCTGCGGAAAACCGATGCCTGCACCCCGTACCCGTCGTGAGAGCCGCGAGCGTCAAGCGGTGCTGGCTGACAAGCGCAAACGCGCCAACGCAGCGGTGAAGCGTGCTCAAGCCCGTGACAAGGAAACCCGCGATGGTGTGGTCAAGTGGGCGAAACGCCAGCCGGTCGCTGACCGGGTTGCCAGGATCGACGCCATGCTGGCTGACCCGTCCCTCATGGAACGGGGTCGCACAGCAGAGCGCCGAGCACTGGAAACAGCACGGGCGAAAGCCGTCGAGCGCGCCGCGCAGCTCGCACGTAAACCCCGTAAGCAGTCCACCGCCGCGTGATCTCCTGGTGCGGGACAGACATTAAACATCCAGGTCAGCCCTGTTAATTTCGGCTGTAACACCTACCTGTACAGCCTACACCGTACACCAAAAGTGTTGTGACGTAACAACTTTCAGGTGTACACCGTACCGCCGTACACCTAGCCCTGACATGCGAAAACCCCGCCTGATTGCTCAGGCGGGGTCTCCGTGTTGGGTGTGGACTAGGCGGCTACCTCCTCGCCCAGGTGTTCCCTGATCTCAGCGGCGGTGATGGTCGAACCGATCCGCTCGCTCTGGTACTGCCCGAACATCACGAACGACGGTGCGGCTACCCAGATCACGTCCCCGTCTTCCTCGTCGCGGGTGACCTCGATGTCCTGAACGGGAAGCGCCAGGTGCCCGTGCCAGTCGCGCACGGCGTCCTGGATGTCGTAGTTGACCAAGCCGTCCAGGTCGCCGTGCTCGCGCAGGTAGCCCAGGATGGTGCCCTCTACGGTGCTCATGAAACCGTCCAGCGGGTGACGGTCGTCGTTGCTGTAAAACATGGTGTTTTCCTTCTTGGTTGCGGTAGGGGGTCGATTCCTACCTGTTTTCTCTGTACCTACTAATAATAACACATGCCTAGCCGAAAACCAAGCTCTACCAGGCATTTTCCGTATAGGTGGGGTATACCGCCCGCCGTGTTGAGTCACGGCGGGCGGCTACGGCTACGCGGCTACCAGCTCGTCGGCGGGATGGGTCGCAGCCCAGTGGTCAGCGAAACCGTAAACCACACAGTCGGTCTCCAACACCATGAGGTCGAACCAGCGCACCCAGGCGTTGTCCAGGCGGCTGTTCAGGTGCCAGTCGTAATCCTCGCAGCCCGTGAGTGAACCCACGTGATCCTCCACGATCTCGCCCGCCTCGTGCTCGAACCCGCGCACTTCGCGGCTCAGGTCGTGATGGGTGTCAACGTAGTCCCAGAACTCCTGCAGGTGGTCGTCGTTCCAGGTGTCGAACGTCTCCAGGCGGCGGCGCAGCTCGCGGTCGCAGCTCATCAGCTCGTGCAGGCGGGCGGTGGCTTCCAGGTCGAGGGACTCCTCCCACACCTGATCCCAGGTGACGCCGCCGTATCCCCTGATGGTGTACTCCTCCGTGCCGATGTTCCAGAGGCGCTTCAGCAGAACAGCGGGGGCTACGGTGTACGCGCGGCTGTTGATGGTGAACTCAAACATTTTTGGTTCCTTCTTGGTTGCGGTAGGGGGTCGATTCCTACCTGTTTTCTCTGTACTCCATAATACTATCACACCATCGTCGCAGGTCAAGGCATATTTTCATGTCCAATGTAACGATTGGGTTACGAAACCGTGCAGTTTCACGCCGTACACCGTGAACTGAAAAGTGTTGTCGCACAGTACAATTCAAAACACGGACTTAAGTATGTCACCGTGAAATTAACAGTCTTGACCTGCACGTTTAATGTCTGCCCAACCTGGGGATCACCACCTCATGCCCAGCGACCATGGTGTGCTACCCTAGACATCGTTCTTACTTCTTGGTTGGAACACCGCCGCAGTGGCTAGGGTCGAAACTCGCCACTGCGGCACAACCATTTCTGGGGGGCACTACCATCCCCCACATGTCACATACCCCATCTCACACTCACCGCGCGGCTCACCGATGGGCGGTGTGCCAGGTGGTCCCAGGCTGATGGGTGGTCAGGTGACGTGGACGTGATCCACGCCGCGCGGGCGGTGGCTGACCTGTATCCCAACCTCCCCATCCACACCCGCAACGCGCGGGGGTTGTTCGGTGCGTCGGTGGACGGGTGGGTGTGCGAAGCGGTGTGGACAGCGGCGCGGCTCTAGCAGGCAGGGTTGAGGGTGCCCAACCGCCGCCCGCCTATGGACACCCGCAACTGCCCGCCGCGTGGCAAAACAGTGTGGATCAGGTCGGGGTCGATCAGGTAGTCGGGCACGGCAGGCTCAGGCACGGCGGGTCGCCAGGCGGCAGGGTCGGGCGGTGTGGCTCGCCAGGTTGCCGAATCCCACCAATGGTGATCGTCGGTGGTGTCCTCGTCGGCGTTCAGCTCATCGAACTCGCGCAGCATCCGCGCCTTGAACTCGTCGGGGGTCTCCCCGTCACGGGGACGCGGCGCTTTGTCATTCATCAACTGCACCCTGTTAATGTCGCATTAGCACTAATTGCTTTGTCGCACAAGGCGACACGCCGTTAAAGTGACGCACTTCACATACCCATTCATAGACACGGTTGTCTATGAATGGTAATGTAGTTGTTGTAAGGCAAGACGGGTTGCACCCCGAACACACAACACCAAACAGATTGCGAGACAACAACATGAGCGCTTCATCAGACGCCTACTGTGACTGGGACGACCGCTACGGCGAGAGTGTGTACGAAAGCGCGCTGGAGCGGCATCAGGAGGAAATCGTCCTCAATGCGTTGGAAGCCATCCCCGCGCTGACCGCCGACGAGCGGGAGAACGTCAGGCACGAACTATGGGCGACCCTCGACGCCGCGTGGATGGACTTGGAGCTGGACGTGGCAAGCGATTACGCGCTGCGTGACCCTGGAGAGGTGTTCTGGGCGACCATCGACGCGGCGGTTGCCAAGGGGCTTTCGTACACCCGCACCAACGCGGCGTAACGCCAACGGGGCGGGGAACCATTGTTCTTGTCACCCTGGTTCCCCGCCCCCCTCTACCCCCGATAAGGAGACCAACATGAGCCCGAAGCCCGACATCATCACGAGCACGGAAGCGGCTGCGCTGCTGGGCGTTTCGCCGTCAACGTTGGCTACCTACAGGTACCGGGGAACATCACCGAAGTTCACGAAAGTCGGGCACCGCACGGTGGTGTACAGCCGCGCCGATGTGCTGGCGTACATCAAGGCGCGTGACGCTGCGAAGGAGTGGCGGGCGAAGACCCGCTAGAAAGACGAAAACCGCCCGTTGCACCGGACGGTTTTCTGTAACACCAATTCAGATACGGAGATACTACCATGCACCTCTTGACCCCCTCTCACGCCGCTGCGGACATCCGTTCCATGCGCGCCCGCATCACCGAAATCGAAGAGTGGCGCGACAACGCCGACGACCTGTTCACGGGCGCGGCGTTCCAAGCTGCGGTGGACATCGCGGAGGTGGAAATCGCCGCGTTGGAGACCGAAATCCTTTCTCTCTGTGAGGCTTACGGCATCACCGAAGAGCCTTACGGAGAGGTGGTGGCGGCATGAACGGGCACGACGAGCACGCGGAGCCGTGTGCCGAGACCGAAGCGCTGCTGGCACGTCTACAGGCGGCTGGTGTCGAGTGTGAACTGGCGACGCTGGCGGACGTTGTGGAGACCGACGCGGCGCTGTTCTTCTATCCGGGAGACTTCACCGTCTGACGCCGCGTCATGACCGAGGGCGCGAAGGACATGATAACCCCTAGTCATGGGCGCTATTCGACGTTTTCATGAGCGCCCATGTCCACCCTGTAGATGGTCTCACCGTCGAACACGGTCACCGGGGTTACCGAAAGCACTTCCCGTTGTAGGTTCCCCGCCGCCGCCCACCGTTTACCGACCTTCACCGCCGTGTGCCTCTTGGTGCCCACCTTGGGCGGTTTGGACGTGAGCGCGATTCCGTCGCCCGTTTCGACCAGCACGTCCCCGTAGCGGCTGCACCGTTCGGCGTCGTCGTGGTTACCCACGGCGAGGTAAAGCGTGTCATCGTGGACTTTCGCCAGCTCCGATTTCGCCCGCACGGGCAACCCTTGTGCCACTGCCAGCGGGTCATCACGCTCTGCGCGCTGACGTTTCACTTCGCTTGCCGCGCGGCGTTTTCCAACAGCACGCGCGGCGTCACGGCATTCCCACAAGTCCAGGTAATCGAGGGGGTTGGACAGCACTTCTTCGAGACCGTCCTCCTCAATCAGGTCGGGGCGCTTGCGGAGTCGGCGTAGGCACACACCCAGGAGGTCATCGGGGAGCACACCCCATTCGAGGGATTTCTGTTGCAAGAAGTCGTCACCCGACCCCGCGTACTTCGCCACAGCGGCGTCCCACAGCGTGTCATCACCCACTATGTCCTGTGCGGACGGCTGCGGAGGACATGATAGACCCTGCTCAGAGGCATTGTTGAGGGCATCGGTGAGCACACGGCGTTCAGCGGCGAGACCCCGAATGTCCTGTATCTCCGACAGGCGCGCGGCTATCTCACCGTCATCCCTACCATCACACCACTGCTGAGCCTGGTCGGCTTGCCGCTCCTGGTTTTCACGGTAATGGGCTGCGCTCCTACGGTTTTCCGCCCGCCGCCGTTGCACGTCCTGCGCTAGCTGCGCCTTTTCCGCCTTGCTGGTCGGATTCGGTCGCTTGCCTCCGCTGCACGGGCACCGTCGTCCGCCCTCACTTTTCGCCTTACACACACCCGCCATCATACCATTTGACCTGTGCATATCATGTCCTCCGCGACCCGTTGGCGTGTTATCGTGCACGAAACAGAGGAACCGGGATTATCCGGTGCACACCTCAAGTCCCGAATACACACCGCTCAGGAAACCCCGCACACGCTCAAATCCCGAAGCGGGCATGTCACCCGATGCACTGGTTGCGCCGCGCCCGATAGTGAGAATTTCCAGCACCATTTCGTCCAAATCACCCGCGCTCAACGTCACCGATCCGCTGCCCGATGCCATGCCCCTGGCGAC
>Ga0075158_10000732_pt1 | contig 26672 bp, 21 predicted proteins | sample JI91814BDNA_FD_70968 | JGI IMG/M metagenome (GOLD analysis project Ga0075158, IMG submission 70968) | Wastewater effluent complex algal communities from Wisconsin, to seasonally profile nutrient transformation and Carbon sequestration -... | ecosystem: Engineered > WWTP > Effluent > Algae... | reverse complement strand
AAGGCATAACCCTGTGGAATCAGTCCAGTTGTCACTTTGCCCAGCACATGCTTGGTCTCAAAAAAGACATCAAATTTAGAAGCCATTCTAAAATCCAGGTGGACGTAGGCGAGCGAGACTATGGTGCCTGCGCGAATATCTCTGGTGGCACAAACTACTTTTAGTCGTTCGAGATCTTCAGTTTTTATTGCCACCATCCTGAGTTGTGTACAAGCAGCACACTGGTGTCCTGTAAATGGTCTGTGGCAAGTTTTACAAATAGACTGTTCTTTTGGCTCGCTGTGCTGGGGCAGGTTGCTCCAGTTTGAGACTTCATTGAGATTAAAGACTTTACCTTGCCTGCTATAAATACTGCTCAGATTTTTGATGGTTGTTATGGTCTGTGGATTAGACTGTCCAAAGACAATGAGATTTATCAGAAGCGCTTGTTTTAAGCTGTCTTCTGCCTGTGGCAATTTGTTTTGAAAGCTCTGGCAATTAGCCAGCTTGTTTAAGGTAATTGCTATTTCGGGGTGGTCGAGACCGAGGGCTTCGATTTGTTTTTCGACACAATCGTTATAAACAGCCTCTGCCTCACTAAATCTGCGTGTCCTGTAATAGAGATCGGCTAGTGTCTCCATGCAGAGCGTGACCTTGATTAGAGACTTTGTCTCTGTGGCTTTTTCTATCGATTGCCATAGATATTCTTCCGCGCTTTTGAGGTCGTTGTTAACCAGCGCGTTTTCTGCAAATATTTTGAGTAGTTCCCAGTTTTCTGGCACTGCGGTCCGTTCAATTTAGATGAATAGTAAGAGATAAATCTAAAATACCCCATTTGGGGCTGGTTGTGTCAGCTAGGATAGCGATAGTGACAATCAATTTCTCTGTGAGCAGGAGGGCTATCATTTAAAAGGCTGCATCATCTGAGAAATATCAATGGTTTTTCTCAGAGCACAGTAACCAATTAATTACACCCTGCCCGGCTTGTTTGCCCGTGGCAAAGCAGCCCGTCAGTAAATAGCCCCCGGTTGGCGCTTCCCAATCGATCATTTCGCCTGCTACAAAAGTGCCTGGTAACACTTTGAGCATTAGATTTTGGTCCAGTGCATCAAAGCACACACCGCCAGCGGTGCTGATTGCTTCGGCAATTGGTCGAGTGGCTTTGACTGTTATCGGCAGTGCTTTGATAAATTTAGTGAGAGTGCGGGCGTCTTCCATTTGCTGCCGGCTTAAGACTTCGTAGAGCAAGTTGCGCTTGAGGGCGTTGTCTCCCAGGCAAGATTGCAGATGCCGCGTCATCGTGCGAGATTTGCGCGGGCGCGATAAATCGGACAAGACTTTGTCCGCTGTGCGTCCTGGCAAGAGATCCAGTGTAAATGTCGCCTGACCATGGAGACTTATCGTCTGACGTAGACCCTTTGAGAATGCATAAATGAGACTGCCCTCGACGCCGTAGTCGCAGATAAGCAATTCTCCTTGCCTGGTCTCTGTCTTGCCATTAGTATCTTTAAAAGTGATTGCCACTGACTTGAGCGGTGTATGGTCGAATTTTTGTTTGAGGAGGTCACTCCATTCCACATCAAAACCACAGTTTGCTGGCTGCCACGGTGCAATTTTTATGCCCTGCTCTTGTAACCAGGGTGTCCATGTACCAGTCGAGCCTAGTTGCGGCCAGCTGGCACCACCAAGAGCCAGTACCACGGCATCAGGTTTAATCGTGATTGCTCCCCCGGGGGCATCGAGCTTGAGGCTGTTATCATCCGCATATCCAGTCCAAAGGTGGTTGTGATAAAAGTTGACCCCAGCTTTTTTTAGTCTGTGCACCCATGTGCGCAAAAGCGGAGCGGCTTTCATCTCCTTTGGAAAGACACGACCGGATGAACCCACAAAAGTCTCAATGCCAAGGTCATGGACCCAATCGCGAAGTCGCTCTGGCGGGAAATGATCAATAAAGGCTTGCATTGCCTGCTGACTCTCGCCATAGCGAGTGCAAAAATCTTTGTATGGCTCGCTGTGCGTGATGTTTAGACCACCGAGACCGGCGCGCAAAAATTTGCGACCCAGAGTTGGCATTGCTTCATAGACATCAACTTTCAGTCCCGCCTCGACTAGCACTTCTGCCGCCATTAAACCGGCTGGACCACCACCAATTATGGCGACGGTGCGGTTGGCTAATGCACCTGGCGCTTTGGGCTGATTGGAGCTACTGGTATTGGAGCTATTGGGACTGGGGCTAGACATGCGCCCATTTTAACTCTTTTGAGAGGCGCCTAATTGAATAGTATTTGCTAACTTTTGAGGAGACTTGTGCCGGTGCTGTAATTGAGCTTGTAGTCGGGGAAGACGTTAGCTAGTTGTGCTTTTGACAAGCCCATGTGCTCTGCCACCATGGGACCGACTACGCTACGGAAGTCTGTCAGTACAGGCAAATCACGACCCTCATATAAGCTGTTTTGACCGATGCCATCCCAGCTGCCGTGCAGTTTGCCACCAGCCACAGCCCCTCCCATCATCCAGATAAAGTTGCCGTGACCATGATCTGTGCCTGCGTTACCGTTTTCTTTGACAGTGCGGCCAAATTCGGACATGACCAGTACAAGGGTATTTTGGTAGGTCGGACCAAGGGCTGTCGCTAATTCGGAGAGACCAGTGCCCAGCACATTGAGATGATTAGCCAGTTGTCCTTTGCCATTGCCTTGATTGACATGGGTATCAAAGCCACCAAGGTCGACAAAAGCTACCTGTACCTTTGGTTCTTCGCGAATTAATTTGCCCAGCTGTCTGCCAAAACCAGTAAATTTGGTCGCTTGAATTGCCCCCTGGTCGGCTGCTGTCATTTGTTGCATTTGCTCAGGAGTGCCTTGATCTGAGAGCTTTTCGGTGATGGTTGCTCTTGCTTCCATACCTTGAGCAAAAGCATTGCCAAGATCGTCTTTGCGTCCGTCGTACATCTTTTCGAAGGCTCTGGCGATATATGGACTCTCCACCATGGATGGTTTGCGCTTGGGCGACGGTGCATAGGTGGCGCTGGCAATCGGTCCTTGCAGGATGCGGGGTGTAGTGGTGCCGACATTGAGAGCGCGCACAGGTGAGCCGTTATTAGGCAATTGGCTGAGTAGACGATTCATCCAGCCAGAGGGCACTACTTTGGTCCCTGGCACTCCACTCTCCATATAGTCTTGGGCGTCAAAATGTGAGCGTGTGGGATCTGGTGAGCCGCAATTGAGATGGAAGGAAAGAGTTTTGTTTTGCCATAGAGGCATTAGTGGTGCCAGGCTGGGATGCAAACCAAAAGTGCCATCCAGTTTGATTGCGCCTAGCTCTTCACCGGGTTTGGCAATGGCGATTTTGGGGCGCACCTGGTAGTAACGCGGATCGCCATAAGGTACAACAACGCTGAGACCATCGATAGCTCCGCGCAAAAACAATACGACCACTTTGTTAGTGGTATTGACCTTGCCATCCAGGGCAAAAGCTGTCACTGCCGACGATGGCAAAAGCTGTGCCAGGCAAGCCGGTGCCAGTCCTGCCAGGGCCGCACCACCAAATGCTTTTAAAAACTCTCTTCTATCCATATAGTCTCCTAGTAGAGCATGAATTCGGGGCTACCCAAAACCAGAGGGGCTTTGAGCTTGTCTGGTGCGTCTTTGATGGCTTGAATTGTCTTAGGTGAAAGATCTGTGGTACAGGCATCGGCTATAGCTGCCGGGTCTTGGATATTAGTCACAAGACCAGGGAAGCGTCCGGTACCAATAGCGGTGGCAAAATTAAGACGATTAATGAGGTTGTCTGGATTGAGCCAGGCCGTTTTTGTGTTTTTGTAGCCGTCTGGTGTGAGGCACTGATAAAGGGGCATGCCTGTTTGTTTGAGGAAGCCCAGAATTGGCTTTACATTGTCTATTTGGCTATCTGTAGCACGGATGCTGGAGACGACATAGCGGTAAGGCGATTTGAATTTGGCGCCGCGGTATTTTTGGTCCCAGAATTCGCTTGAATGAAAAAGAGTATCTAGCATCGCTCTGATGTCACCATCAGTCTCTTGATAGCGTTTTGTGAGCTTGTCCACAAGTGTTTGAGGCGGTGCATCGGCAACAAAATACTGCGCTAACTGGTAGCTTATGTGTTTGGCCGTACTGGGATGGCGGCAGAGCAAGTCGATTACTTGATCTATCTCTTGCTCGCCAGAAGACTTGCCGGCGCGACTGATTTTTTGTCCCAGGACAATTTTGTCACCCTGGTCGTGGCGACTCTCGTCAAAGTAATAGCCCAGTCTTGTATTGGCCTCGGTGAGATTGATACCACCGCTAAAGGCAGGAGCGTACTCCTGCACTACCTGGTTGCGTCTTTGACCGGGGTTGAGTGCCGCTCCTCTTTGAGCCCGCAAAGCCTGTCTTTGAGAGCGCAGTTGCTCCATATTGGGGCGCAGCGGTCCACCACCAGAGCCCTTTTGTAAGCCCAGTCCTGTCAGTACGCGGGCTAGCTCAGTGACGTCCTTTTGGCTGTAGCCACCATCTACTCCCAGTGTGTGTAGCTCCATTAGCTCACGGGCAAAGTTTTCGTTGATGCCCTGGAAGTTGTTTTTCTTCCTCGGTAAATTAACGGCATTGGGGTCTGCCGCTCGAGCGGCTGTGTTTTGCCAGTTGTCTAGATAAAAGAGCATAGCTGCATGGTGAGATGTGGCGTGGACCAGGTCCTTAAACTTACCCATAGCATAAGGGCGTATGGCCGCTTGCTCATAGGAGCCAATCCAGACATGATCAAGACCTTTAGACATGCTGACATTGAAATGGTTGTACCAGAAGTCAACCATTACTTCTTCTAGCTCTCTGGGGCTGTAAGCAGAGCGCACCAGCCTGGCCTGTACAGTCTCATCGTGGATTTTGCCGTAGCTCTCCTTAAATAGTACTTTGAGTTTTTCTTTGTCTACTTTGGTGTTGTTATTGTCGTTTTTGGCAGCCATAGCAATGGCGGGCTTGCCATAACTGATAAAGAGACTGGAAGGACTGAGCTTGATAGCGTCCAAATTTTCGACCTGGCGGACACTATCTGGTAAAGCAATAGACTCAGGATGGAGCTGCTCATTTAGATAATTTTCTAGTCCCTGACGCTCGACTCTCTCTATTTCTCCCGGGCGTGGACCAAAGGTGGCCCTGCCCAGTAAATGCAGTACTTTTGCTTCCTCGCTATCGGGCTCTGACTTGGTCTGGGCGCTGACTCGACCTTTGTCTTTAGCTAGATTGGCTGCTTGAGCTAGAGGGGCTCCAAGCAGGAGTGTAAGAGCAAGGGTAAAGCAGCACTGCCGTTTGAGATTTTGCATCTTATGCTCCCAAGCAAATAACAAGTAATAACCCTTAGACGACATCTGCCGACAAAAAGTTCAATGCAAATTTAAAAATTACACTTCTAAATCGTGCCTGATGAAATAAATGACAATACCAAATATAAAGATCAGTGCTCCTACTCCCAAAAGTAGATAGCTGGCAATCATGGCGGTGGGGTCGTGCCCATCGCTAGCCACGTTTTGCAGCCACACGGCTAGTCCTAAAAAGACCACGCCAATCAGGAACATAATAACTATAAAGATGAGTTTTAGTTTTTCATCGTCCATCTTGAGTTGCCGATTTTGTCTGATCTGCTTTATCTAGCTTATCTGATGTTATCTCATCCCGGCGCTGTCCACCATGCTCTCTCAGCATACTGCCCAGTGCCTCATGTTTTTGTCTTATAGCATCGTCAAGTGGCGTATGCTCCCAGCGGTCTAGTGGGCTAACTGCAACACCCAGCTCAAGCAAGTAACGCAGCGATGCCAGCTTGCCCTCGCTAGCTGCCAGGTGCAAGGCTGTGCGCCCATCATAATCAGATGCCGATGGATTGAGACCACGGGCCACCAGTCTGCGCATCTCGGCCACATCGCCCTCTGCTGAAGCCCAGCAAAAAGCCACAATAGCGCTCATGCGCGACTCATAGATATTGCGCCTGGGGTCAAGGCGGTCATCCACCAGTCCCAGCATTGAGTCAAAAGTGTGAAACTTAAAGCGTTTGACCAGCTGTCTGCAAAACTCCACGCCGCGCACACTGTTACCTAGCTCATCGAGCCGCGGTGACCAGATGGCGAGCCCGGCGACGTTTGGCACCACCAGCATAATCGCGCCGGATACACCGCTTTTAGCGGGGATGCCTACTCTAAAGGCAAATTCACCACTAAAGTCATACATGCCACAGCTGGACATGAGGCTGAGACAGTTTTTGACATGGTCTGGTCTAAAGACCTGACTGCCAGTAAGTGGGCAGTTGCCGCCATTAGCCAGTGTGGCTGCCACAGCTGCCATACCTTTGGTGGTGATTTCTATGGAACAGCACTGGAAGTAAAACTCAAGAGCATCAAGCAAGTCCACACCTGGTGGGAAGCTTTTCTTTTCGCGCATAAAATAGCCCAGGGCAAAGTTGCGGTCGGCTGTCTGTCTTTCGGATAAATAGACAGCATTGTCAAAACCGACTTTTTCGTTGCCAGCACAGTCGCGCCACAGACGCATAACATGATCAAATCTATCTGAGGCATCTTTGCCCTGTTTAATTAGCGCACCACACATGATGGCACCAGCATTAATCATAGGATTGTGTGGCTGACTTTTGGCATTGAGAGCTAGCTCATTAAAAGTCTTGCCGCTTGGCTCAGCGCCTACGTATTGATGGACTACTTCTTCTCCCTGTTCTTCCAGAGCGAGGCAATATGTAATCGGTTTGGAGCAGGACTGCACACAAAAACTGTCGTCAAAGTCTCCGATATTAAAGCGTTGTCCGTCCACAGTACAAAGCGAGATACCGAGCTTTTCGGGGTCGACTCTTTCTAATTGCGGGATATAGTTGGCTAGTTTGCCTTCGTGATTGTTTTCGAGCTGATGAAATATTGCAGTCAACTCTTCGGTGAATTCTTTAAATTGGGGAATGGCTAATTGACCGGTTAAGACTTGCTCTACCAGAGCGGGCGAATGGTCAACTATGGACTGGAAATCACTCTGAGATAGTTCGGCCGGACCGCTTTTTAGAGCGCTAAATAGTTTGCCCAGTCTTTTGTCACCCTCAATGATGCCGCTCTCGCTAAAGGCGTCCATGAGAGTCTGTCTGGCGATTTTTCCGTCTCTGGCAAAAGCTCTAAATAAACTGGACTCTTGCACGTTATTTCACCTGTTAGCGAATGATACCAATGGTCATACCAGTTGCCGGTCTAAATATTGTTGCCATGCCGCGCGGTGTCATCAATTTTTCTTTTTCGCTATAGCCATGTTCAATAAGTTGAACAGTGGCGCGCTCCAGGTCATTGACTGCATACACTGGCAATACTCGCGGCAGAGTGTCGCTTTCGATTAGCAGTATGACAGGCTCTTTGTTCATTTTTAGAGCGCGACATTTTTTGCCGCCACTATCATGAGCCCATTCTACTTTTGCCCCAGCTACTTTGGCGTAAAAGTTGAGGTCGGCTTCAAAGCTAGATGTGGTGTGGACAAAATATACCAGGCGGTCAAAGTTTGGTACCTCACCCGGAGCCCTCATTGACTGCAAGTTGTTAGCAGTGGCAGAGGCATTTTGTCTTGTGGGCACAAAAGCACTCTGGGCGCTGGTGGGGCTTGTGGCATTCATTGGGCTTATAGGAGCCGGTCGCTTGGTGAGCGTAAGAGAGGGCGCGGTTACAGGCAAATTGGTGCTGGTGGCCTCTGGTCTATCGCGGCGGCGGCGCTCCATACCGAGTTTGAGCATCATTTCGGTGGAGCGCTGTTTAAACTCCATGGCCGCTTCCAGGCGACCGAGCGCTTCTATCTCTTTGGAGATGCGCTGGAGTTCTCCGGCTACTTCTTTTTGATTAAGACCATGTCTGGCTTCAATGGCCATCACTATGGTCTTGAAGTTTTTCTCGGCAATATCCGTCAAAGGCGCATCAAGGGCTTCAAGGGCCAGCTTGAGAGCTTCTTCAGGCGTAATTATCGGTGCGGATTCCGGTGTGGTCATATTGATTATCTTTGCCTGTTAGCGGCGGCGAGCAAGCTCTTTCATCGGATAGTCCTGGAGATACTCATCATAAGTACCAGCAAAATTTATCAGACCATTGGGTGTGAAGGAGAGGATGCGAGTCGCTACTGTAGATACAAGATCTCTATCATGGGTCACTACAAAGACAGTACCCGGAAATTGTGCCAGTCCCTCGCCCAGGGCCGAAACTGCTTCAAGATCCAGGTGGTTTGTGGGCTCGTCAAAGACCAGTACCGGGTTTTTAAGCATCATCATGCGCGCCATAAGCAATCTGGCGGCTTCACCTCCAGAGAGTGCTTCGGTGGCTTTTAAACTGTCGTCTCCACTAAAGAGCATGCGACCTAGCACACTGCGTACATATTGCTGGCCTTCGTCGACCATAAACTGCATCAGCCAATCAAGTGCTGTAGAGCCAGGTTTGATTTCGTCGTGATAATCCTGCGGATAATAACTCCAGGTGGCATTGTCAGTCCATTTGATGGAGCCTTCATCTGGTTCGATTTCGTTGATTAAGCAGCGCAAGAGTGTGGTTTTACCAACACCGTTGGCGCCGATTATGGCTACTCTGTCGCCGCGCATGATTTCCATGTCGACATTGCTAAAGAGTGTGTTTCCGTCAAAACCTTTGGTCAATCCACGGGTGATGAGCACTTCTCTGCCTGATGGTTTTTCTTGCTCAAAGCGGATAAAGGGGCGCTGGATATTGGAGCGTTTTAGCTCTTGAGGCGCCAGTCTATCCATTTCTTTACGGCGTGATTGCACCTGGGATGAGCGCTGACCGGCGGCAAACTTGGCGACAAACTCTTGCAACTGGGCTATTTTTTTAGCTTTGTCTTTGTTGGCTGATTCAATTGTTTGTCTGGCTTGGATTTTTTGCGAGACCATATCATCATAGCCACCGTTGTAGATGATGATTGTGTCGTAGTCGATGTCGGCAATATGGGTGCAGACAGAGTTTAAGAAGTGGCGGTCGTGAGAGATGACAATCAAAGTACCGTCATAGTTGGAGAGAAACTCTTCCAGCCAAAAAATTGACTCAAGGTCAAGGTGGTTTGTAGGTTCGTCCAGAAGGAGCGCCTGGGGCTCGCCATAAAGTGCTTGAGCCAGTAGAACTCTAAACTTGTAGTCAGTAGGTAGAGTTTTCATCAGGTTTTCGTGTTCGTCATCGCCGATGCCGATACCACGCAAAATTTCTGCTGCCTCAATTTCGGCTGCATAACCGTTTTCGTCAGCGATGATTACTTCTAACTCACCGAGTCTGTTCATTTCGTCTTCGGTGAGGTTTTCTTTGGCGCAGATGGCGTCGCGCTCTTGAAAAGCTTGCCAGAGGGCTTCATTGCCCATGATTACTGTATCGATAATGCGCTCGTTGTCATAGGCAAATTGGTTTTGCTTAAGCACGCCGACTTTGTTGGGTCTGGAGATAATGCCAGCATTACTGGCTTCGCTTTCGCCAGTAAGGATTTTCATAAATGTGGACTTGCCGGAGCCATTAGGACCTGTCAAACCATATCGGTTGCCAGGAGTAAATTTGACCGAGACGTTGTCGAAGAGTGTCCTGGACCCGAATCCTTTAGAAACTTCAGTTACTGTAATCATGCTTTGTTGATACCTCCAGCAGGCGGAGATTATACCGCTAACAGGAGGCTTAGATGACGCGCCAGGCTAAAACTGAGACTATTACTTAATAGGCTCGATGGTCACGGCTGTGCCGTAAGCCACAATCTCGCAACCCATGTCGGTGGCAGAGGCGTTAAAAGCAGTGCTGTCATAACGCATACCGACGATGGCATTGGCTCCCAGTGCGCCTGCTTTGGCCACCATTGATTCGTAAGCCTGATTACGAGCTTGTTCACACATCTCGCTATAGCTACCCATGGTACCGCCGACGATGCTTTTAAAGCTGGCTTTAAAACCCTGCATGATTGTCGGCTGGCGCACGATCATGCCTCTGACGACACCTTTGTAATCGACTATGCGATAGCCGTCTACATTCATTGTGGTGGTGACAATCATACGGGCATTGGCAGTGGGTATTGGACCATTGAGGTTGTAGACCGGATTGCCGGCATCCTGGGCAAAAGCAGCACTGCTACTGGATAAGCTCAGTAATGTCAGAGCGCTGGTTGTGAGTGCTTTTGTCTTTAGCTTACTTACTTTTTTGTTCATCTTGCCTGCCGTAGTTATCCATCCAGTAGTGCAGATAAGTTTAATAGGCAAGAGCAAGCTAACGCCATGATTAGAATAATTTTTAGGGATTATGATTTAGCCGCGGTATTGATGAGCTGCCAAACCCGGTATGTTGAGCGACACTTGATGCAGTAGTCCGGCGTTTGGATAGTCCTTTAAATCTGTCTGATTGGTTGCCGTGGTGATAAATAGAGTCTTCAAATCATTACCGCCAAAAGCACAACTAGTAACGTTCAAGACTTCCGGTAATTCTATTGTGGCAATTAACTGTTTGTCTTTATCATTATTGGGATTGATAGCAATGACTTTGCTGCCGCCCCAGAGGGCGATGTAGAGATTGCCCTGACTGTCTATAGTCATGCCATCAAAGTGTCCGCCCCATTGGTTATTAACCACAACACGGCGGTTAGAGATAGTGCCCAAATCGAGGTCATAGTCAAAGGCATCGACAGTGCCTTTTGGTGTGTCTATGTAATACATGGTCTTATTGTCAAAGCTCCAGCAGATGCCATTGGATATGGTGACATCTGATAGCTGTTTGCTTACTGTATGGTCGGTTTCCATCTTATACAGTTCGCCAGCCCCTTCTGTTTCGGCCAGCGCCATCGTGCCGCACCAGAAGCGACCTTTAGCATCGCATTTGCCATCGTTAAAGCGCATCGATTTGTCCAGTGGTACTTTGGCTAAAAGGGCAAAATCTCTTTGTGCTTCCCACTGCAAATCCTGAGCGATTAATTCCAGATCGTGTCCTACTGCTATGAGGATTTGTTTGTGACCGGCTCTTTTGACCACAGTGCTTACTTTGTTGCCGGTTTTTTTGTAGTGGTGTTTGCCCGACTCGGGGTCGTAAGAGTGCACCGCCTGACCGTCTATGTCGACAAAATACAATAGCTCTGACTCGCTTTCCCAGAGCGCTCCCTCACCAAGAGTGGTGCGGAAGTTTTTAGCACCGGCCACTGGGGCGGCTGTATATGTCTTCAATTTGCCTCTATTGCCATTATTTGGCTTGTGATTTTATTGATAAAAGTGCCAGGCTGAATGTCACAAGCATAATTAGTGATAATGCAGTGATAAAGACCATGGATTGCTCCACGCCGATACGAGCCAAGACCTGTCCAGTGATACCAGGCATGAGGATGCCTCCAACGGCGCCACTGGATATAGCCAGGGCTGTAACTGAGGCCGCTCGCTCCGGTCTGTCCTTAACCAGGTGAGCTGTCTGCGCCACCATACTGGGATAGATTGGACCGAGTCCAACACCAATAGCGAGAGCTAAAAGTAATGCGAGATGCTCGGTGGCGCTGAGCAAATCCAGACCGACAAAAGCTAATACCACAAGCGACATGGCTACTAGAGTTACTTTTGACGGTTTAAATTTGACTGTTGCTTTGATGGCGATAAGTCGTCCCAGAGTCAATCCCATAAACAGTGATGTCACCGCCAGTGATGCCAGCTTATCTGAGGCACTGCGGGCGTCATGCATATAGGTAAAGAGCCAGGTGCCTGCTGAGCTCTCAGTACCAACATAGAGGAAGGTAACAGCCGCCATCAGTGCCATGGGCAGAGTAAAAAATGACAGAAAGCTTTCTTTGACCGGTGTGGTGGCACCTTCTATTTTGTTGATGTGCATCTCTCTGTCCATTTGGGGCAGAGTTGTAAGAAAACCAGCCACAGCCAGGCTCAGAGCCGCCGATATGATAAAGATGGATTGATAGGTCAGGGCAGCTAGCGCCATCACTATCTGTGGTGCAATGAGAGCGCCGACACCGTAAGAAATATTTAGCTTAGAAAGAGCCGATGCTCCTTTTTCTCTAAAAAATGCCAGCAGACAGACGTGTCCGGCAATGCTGTTGATACCAGTGCCAAGACCGGCTAAAAACGCCATAAATAACAGAGGGATAAGACCTTTGGCAAAAGCCAGCCCGAGCATGCCGGTAGCAAGCAAGCTAGCACCAGTAATAAGCGCTCTTTTGCCACCAAGCAGTGCCAGTATTTTGGGACCAAGTGCTTGTGAGACAAAACAGCCACCACAAAGCAGGCTGACGATTAGACCCACCTGGTCTAAAGGCAGGTTTTGACTCTTGGCGATAGGCTGGATTAAAGGTCCCAGCCAGCCACCATTTAGTCCAGCAATAAAAGTTAGGGCACCAGCCGCTTTGGCGATGCCGGTCTGGATATTTTCTCTGTCCGGACTGTCGACAGTCACGACTCTCGGCTTTTCAATTAGGGTTTCCATAGTGCTAGCTATGATAGCAATAGCACACTCTAAAGTCCGAGATCTGTAGCCGCTTGTAACCTGCCTGAGCGAATTGCCTGTGCAAATTCTTCATAATCGGCTTCGGCCTGGTCGGCATAAGCCAGAGCAAAAGAGCCAATTGCTTCATCAAATGTGGACTCTTCACCAAGATAGCCGCTGACCACCGCCGCGTCTCCAGAGCGGGCGTGGGCGCGGGCCAGCACGATACCCATGATTTCGGCGATTTCTTGCATATGGTCGCCGTCCCAGAGTGCGGGCTCGAGTTTGACTTTGGCGTCACGCAACTGTCTTATATAAAAATGGCGGCCGTCACTAAACTCAGTCCAGCCCAGGAATATATCCGAGGCCGATTGAATAATTCGTTGTCCGGCTACAACTCTTTGTCCGTGGTTTACAAATTCGCTCTGTCCAGCAAAAGGCTCAAGTACCGAGGCTTTTGCTTCTTTTAACTGCAAAATCAGGGGCTCTGTATCAGGAGCCAGCATCAGCGCTACAGCACAATAGGTGCCGACTGAGCCAACGCCTACTACTTTTATAGCCACGTCAGAGAGTTTGTAACGGTCAAACAAACGTTGTTTGTCGTCTTGCAGAGTACCTCTATAGAGTCTAAATGCCTCCAGGGCATTTTCTCTAAATTTGTCTTGCTCGGCACCCTTAAGGTGATAGAGGGAGGGCGGATTATCTTTAAAGATAAACTTGCCTTCCTGCACCTCGGTCATCTTAGGAAAATAGTGTGTCTGAATCGTGCGTTTTAAGGCTTTTTCGGTGCGGGCTTTGATTTTGCGCTGCAACTCGGGATCTGAGGTCCTGTCTATGACACGCTCCCAGTCAATGCGGTCATACCATATATCGAGGATACTCTTGCGCGAATATTCGGTCATTTTTTTGCGGTAGGCTTTAGCTACAGCCTCAGCTGAGCTTCTGGCGTATTTTTCTTTGAGACCATTGTCGCGGCAGGCCAGGACAAAGCTCACCGCCAGCCGTTTGACGTCCCATTCCCAGGGGGCTGGCAGGGTCTCATCAAAATCATTGAGGTCAAAAATAATATTGCGCTCTGGCGTGGCAAAGGCGCCAAAGTTGAGCATATGGCTATCGCCGCAGGCCTGTACTCTGACATTGGTGGAGCCCATGGAGTTGAGGTCAAAAGCCATGATGCCAGCTGTGCCACGATAAAAGGTAAAAGGCGAGACTAGCATGCGTCCGTAGCGCAAGGGGGCTAGCTCAGGCAGCCGTCCCACGTGGCTTTGTTCGATTACGTCTACAGGACTTGGTCGGTTGGCTGGTTTGACCCATTTAGCATGGAGCGCGTGGGGGAAGGCCTCGTGCAAAATGCGCCCACGGTCTCTTCTGTCGTCTCTGGGCGAGACTGTATTGTCGTGCAAAGACGCCATAGGAGTGCTTTTGTTTTTTTCGTCGCTGGCTGTATCCACAGCACCTCCAGAAATCTAAGTTATAACCAATCCATTAAGATACGGGGCCTTATTACTAATCCAAGTTTTAGGACTAGTCCAATTTTTATTACTATGCCACGTCTTCAAATATTCACACCTCAATATTAAAGGCAAAAAAAGAGAAGCACCGGGTGCCTCCCTTTTTTGCTCATGTCAGGTACCGATTAGTACTTGATTGTGCTAGCGCGTTTGTAGTGGTTAAAAGCATCCAGTGAGTTGTCTGTTGTGCACTGGAAGCAGTTGACACCGAGTTTGACTCTGTCTTCGTAGTTGAGTGAAAGCTCAGCGTACTGAGGCTCATCGTTAAAGCGCACACCTTGAGTCGCTGCATCATATACGGTGGCAGCAAAATAGATGTTTTTGATATTGGCCCAGCGGGTAGCGGAGTAGCACATGGGGCATGGCTCAGCACTTGTGTAAAGATCGCAGTGCGATGTTTTGCAAGTCTGGGGCAATTTGAGGTTTGGATTGTCTTTTTCGATTTTGCCCAGGTTAAATACATTGAGTTCTCTGCATGCTTGTCTGATGCAGGTAGTCTCACCGTGAGCGGTAGGATCTTTCCATAGGGTTACGTGGTTGTGAGAGACCCAGTAACGAATTACTTTGTTGGTGTCGTCGTCAATTTGCACAATTACTGTGGCAAAAGGTCCGCCGCCCATTTGTACTGATTTGAGGGCTTCTTCGCATGCTCTGTGCATCCACTTGTTGCCAACTATTTGGACACCGTGGTACTTCATTGTTGGTTTGATGTTGGATGTCTGGCAGGGCAATCTTTTGGCATCTTCTGGCGGCATGCTGGCTGGATTGCAATAGCCATTCCATGGTTGTAGATACGAAAACATATCTTTGATTACAAGCGGTTCGTTCTTGTCCGGATAGGGTTCGTCACAGGGATAGGCGGTCATTTGTTCAAGGGCGGGATCGTACTCACCACCACCAAACATTTTCTTTTCTGCTGCAAATGCCTGTGAGACGGATAGTCCGAAAACACATGCAATCAAAGCTATGATCATTGATCTATAGATGCTTGACATTGTTGCTCCATAAGAGATATGCGATTGGGGAAGCATACGCCAAATGTGGATGTCAATGCGCGCTTACCTGATGCTCAGTTTTGCCAAATAAAGCCCTTTTATTTAAAATCTGCCAACGAACTTTCCCCTTGGCAAAATTGACAACAACAAAAGTCATAATTAGCCATGAGTTGTATGGTCATAGCTTATTTGCTGGCTTGTGAACGATATAATCGTGATCATCATACTGATGATTAAAGGGGTCCATTTTGGCGGCAGACGGAGCAGAAGGCTCAGTCAAAAGAGTTTGTTTAACCTGCAATGCCGAATTTGCGGGCGGCGAGTCTGTCTGTCCCCATGACGGCACTGCCCTGACGCCGGTTGCTGACGGCTCGCTGATTGGCACGGTGCTGGGCGGCCGCTATCAAATTTTAAGCGTGATAGGTGATGGCGCCATGGGGCGTGTCTACCTGGCTAAGCACCAGCTGATGAAACGCCAGGTGGCAGTCAAAATGATGCACCCGCAGCTAATTTCAGGTAAGGCAGCGCTGAGAAGATTCCAAAAAGAAGCAGAGTTGGCAAGTGCCCTGAACCATCCCAATATTCTTTCTGTTTATGACTTTGGTGTGACCGATGACGGCAACCCGTATCTGGTTATGGACTATCTGCAAGGTCGTGAACTTTCGGAGCTTTTGGCTGAGGCCAAAAGACTTGGCACTTCTGAAGCTATTCATATTTTTAAGCAGGTCTGTCAAGGTCTGGCCCACGCGCATGACAAAGGGGTGGTGCACCGTGACCTCAAGCCGAGCAATATCATGCTTGTTACCCTTGACGAAGATCAGAACTTTGTCAAAATCCTCGATTTTGGTATAGCTAAACAGCTCAACCCATCAGATAGCGCCATGGGCAATTTGACGCGCACAGGCGAAGTTTTTGGCACACCGCATTATATGAGTCCCGAGCAGTGCCGCGCCTTGCATGTGGACGGACGTGCCGATATTTATGCTGTTGGCTGTGTGATGTACCAGACATTAACAGGTGATTTGCCCATTCGTGGCAGTGATCTTATAGAGTGTCTCTACAAGCATGTTAATGAGACTCCCGCTAGTTTTGCCACAGTCTGTCCGGAGCTGGATTTGCCGGCGGAGCTTGAGTCGATTGTTTTTAAGGCCATGGCTAAAGCGCCTGAGGACAGATATCAGACCTTCCAGGAGATGCGCGCTGCTCTAGATGTGCTGGAGCCAGATGGTCGTACCGGTACTTTTAGCCGCGTCAATCTCAATGCCATAAGCGAAGCCGCTGTGCGCACAGCCAGTGCCAGCGCTATTAATCTCAAGGCTGTGGAGCCGGACTCCGAGCCGGTCAATCCGCAGCTAGTTGATACAGTATCAGAAGAAGCTCATGTGCTTTTGGATGGACAGTCTCTAGCTCCCGAAATAGAAGAAGTCAAAAAGATAGTTAAAAGTGATGCTGAGCTATTGGACTCGATTTTGACTGTTAAAAAGTCTGAAGAAAACCAGGCTCATATTGAGCAAGACAGACAAGATGAGCTGAGTACAGCTGCTAGCAATAAAACATTTGTCAGTGCTGATACTGTGCAAAAAGCCAAAAGCAGCCCGGGTCAAGCCACTACCGGTAGCGGCAGGCTTATAATGGCAGAAAAGCGCAAACTGGTAATACTTGTGCCAGTGGTAATGCTCTTACTTATTGGTGTATTTGCCATCTTTTATTATGGTGGCAATGGCAAATACTCAGCCGAAATTGCCCAGCTGCAAAAGCAAGCCACCGAAGCCTATGATCTCGGTAATTTTGTGGCCGCCAAAAAATTTGTGCGTCAGGCTCAAAAAGTAGAAGAAGATCATCAACTGCCCAAAAGTTTGCGCACCAGATATCTGCTTGGTTTGATTTTTTATGCTCAGGGCGATTATGACGATGCCGAATCAGTACTGGAAAGAGCACTGTCAATGGTGCAAACGTCAAGCCCGGGCTCACTTACTCTAGCCGAGATAGAAGTACCTCTAGGTAGAGCCAGAGCGCGTATCAAAGAGTTTGATGGTGCTCAAAAGGTGCTTGATGATGCTTATAAAATACGCAGCGAAAAGCTCAGTAAAGGTGACCTGCTCATAGCTGACGTTATAAGCGGTCAAGCTGAGCTTAACATGGCCAGAGGCAAGACTAAAGAAGCGCTCAGTCAACTGACCGAAGCTCTGGCTATGATCACAGCTAAAAAAGGTGCAGATAGTATCGAAGCTGCCACAGCGCAAAACAATCTTGGTCAGGCTTATCAGGCTAGTGGCAATTTGCAAAAGGCTGAGGAAATGTACCAGATGGCTCTATCGGCCAGGCGCAACAAACTTAAGGATTCCAGTCCTCTCATTGCCGACAGTTTGCAATGTCTCGGTACTCTGTATGCCTACACTGGCCGTGGTAAGCAAGCTCTCGATTGCTATAAAGAAGCGATAGCTGTGCAACAAAAGAGCCTGGATGCCACTGACCCCAGACTGGTTAATGTGCAAAAAAAATATGCCGAACTTTTAGCTCGGATGGTTGGTCGTTAATTGCTACATCAATTGCTACATCAATTGCTAAATCAATTGCTGCATCGCGAGCGCCTGCTCGATTATTTTTATAGTCGTCAAAATTTCTGATCTAGATACTGGTGGCGGTGCCTCACCTTTGATTGCTTGAGCGATTTGCTGGTAATACGCAAGCCAATTGCCTTGCTCACTGATAACAGCCTCACTACTGTCCTGTCTAAAGAGTTTGCCATAGCTGGACTGAGGTTCTTTGCCAAAGTCAGTGCTCGTCGGGCTTAAGCCTGCGCGCAACTGGTCCTCCTGGATGTCGCCCAGCTCTTTGAGATAAGCGCCATCGAGCCCGAGTAATCTAAATCTCGGTCCGCCACTGGCACAAATCATCGAGGCGTGGATATGGACACAAAAGTCATTATAGTCAAGTATGAGTGTGGCATCATCACTGGTGCCAAGCCCGCGCATTTGCTCCAGTCTGGCATAGGATAATCTTTGAGGTGCGCCAAAGAGATGCACGACCTGATCAATTAAATGGCTGCCCAGATCATAGAGCACGCCGCCACCATCTTGAGCGCTAGTAGTCTCTCTCCATCCGCCTGCTTTGGGCAAGCGGCGATAACGCTCGATGCGGGATTCAAGGCGCATTATTTTGCCTACAGCGCCCTCCTTGATGACTTTTTTGAGGGTCAAAAAATCACTGTCAAAGCGTCTATTTTGGTAAGGGCAGATGATTTTGTTTTGTTCACTGGCCACTTTGAGCATCTCATCTGCTTCAAGCGTAGTTACTGCAAATGGTTTGTCCACAACTACATTGATACCGGCTTGGAGAGCCTGGATAGCTAGTTTGTGGTGGGTACTATTGGGCGTGGTCAAAACAATTAGGTCAATATCTGACCGCTCAGCCAGGAGCTTATCCAAGCTCTCATAAATAACCGCCTCTTGATATTTTTGTGCTTGACTCTGGCGGGCAGGGTTACCGGTGACAATAGCTGTCAAATTGATATTTTGGGCACAGCTAATAATTGGCGCATGAAATAGCTTACCGCCAGTGCCAAAGCCAACTAAAGCAGCATTGATTGGAGCATTTTGTTCTGGCATTTTAATTTGAACTTTTTTCGATAAAAAGCGTTTGTAGTGTTATCAACGCTTTTTCTTGAGCAATTTTTCCTGGCTCTTTAACACAATTTGCCATTCTTCGGCGGTCACAGGTTGGATTGATAGTCGGCTTCCTTTTTGCAAGAGAGCCATTTTTTCGAGGCCAGGCTCCTGTTTGAGAGTTTCCAGATCGAGAGGATGCTTAAATGTTTCGACGTGCTTTATATCCACCATGTACCAGGTTGGTTCTGACTTTTTGCTTTTGGCATCATAGTGATCATCATCAGGATCAAAGGCAGTGTGATCCGGATAGCCTTCTTTTACTACCTGGGCTATACCTGCTATGGCCGAGGGCTCGGAGTTGCTGTGATAAAAAAATACCAGGTCCCCGACTTTAATTGAGTCCCTCAAAAAGTTGCGCGCCTGATAGTTGCGCACGCCATCCCAGTGCGTCGTCTTGTTTTTGGCATTAGCCAGGTCACTGATACTAAAAACAGACTCTTCTGATTTGAAGAGCCAGTACTGGCTGTTTGTTTTGCTCTTGGCTACCATAAGTCACCTCGCCATCATTATGCCAACAAAAACATGGCTCAAGTACATGGGATTTTATTATCAGATGCTAAACTTTATGCGGAGGTGAGTATGCAAATAGCCCGTCCTTTAGTTGCCGAATTTACTGGCACAGCATTTCTATTGATAGCGGTGGTTGGTACCGGTATTCTGGCCCATCAGCTTGATCAGGGTAATCTGGCCCTGGCAGTACTTTCTGTGGCAGTGGCTACAGGTGCTACTCTTCTGGCTTTAATACTGTCTCTTTCTCATATCTCCAGTCACTTCAATCCAGTGGTGACCCTGGCGCTGGCTATCCGCCGCGAGTTTAAGTGGTCATGGGTATTGCCATATATCGCCGCTCAGATACTGGGAGCCTGTGCTGGAGTGATGCTCTCCAACCTCATGTTTGACTTGCCCTTTGCCACCATATCCGATACCGCTCGTCACGCTCCCGGTCAATATCTGGGTGAGTTTATCGCTACTTTTGGACTGCTTGGTGTGATATTTGGTGCTGGCAAAGGTCGGCCGGATTTTGCGCCCTTTGCAGTGGCTGGCTATGTGCTCGGAGCTATTTATTTCACTTCTTCGACTTGTTTTGCCAATCCAGCAGTCACTATCTCGCGCATGTTCACAGGCACATTGACTGGTATTGCACCAGCCGATGTGCCTGGTTATATTGCCGCTCAGTTAGTGGCATTGGCCTCTGCCCTGGTCTTCTTTGGCTGGCTCAATAAGCCAGTTAGTGCCGCAGACGACAGTGATATTAGAGCCAGGCTAGAGCGTGAGCTTGTGCAGTCGTCGACTATTTAGAGTTTGTGCCGATGGTGCGGATGCGGGCGTAAATTTCGTCGGCTTCTTTAGTCTTGCCGTCTTTATAGAGTAATTTTGCTGTGTTTTTCAGGGCATCGGTTAGCTCACTGCCTGGCGGTAGCTTTTGCATGTCGATTACCTGTTTGAAGTATTCTTCGGCTTTGGCTCTATCGCCGCGCTCAAGTGCTAACTCACCCATGCCAACTATGGTGCGGGCCGCGTGAGGAGATTCGGGGCTTTCTTTTTGGGCGATGGTAAGTGCTCTTTGATAAGTGTCCTGACTCTTGTCAAAGTCGCCGGCGATTTTATATTCGTTGGCCAAAAAGTTGATACTCTCCCAGAGTTTGGGACTGTCTTTACCGAGGACTTTTTCGGCTTTAACGATGCGATCCACCATGATGTTTATTGAGTTTTGGTGGTATTTCTTGTGGATGGCAATTTTGCGCTCTGCCATAGATGAGGCCGGTCCGCCACGAGTCGAGACTACGACATCATTTTTTGTGCCCACATAAAAGTTGGCAATCACATCAAATGGAGCGTCCACAAACTTTTGGAAGGGACAGGCAGCATCCACAGCATTGAGTGCCTGGACATCGATGAGCTTATTACCCGACGTACTAATAACCTGTGGACTGGAGTAGCCACCATCGGGCAAAAGCTTGAACTGCACCGAGCATGACATATTATTGGGGAATTGTAGTCGACCCCAAGTGCTGCGCAATTTGTCCTGACAGCTGGTCATCACTTCTTCTCGGTCGGCATCGGTGAGGGCCAGTGCCGGACTGATTGCTGTCAGCATGGTAACAATGCTGAGCCAGATTCTAGACTTGTTCTTTAAGTGGATCAACTCTCAAAGCCTTGAGTGTGGTGGTGTATTCTAGCGATTCTCTAAGCGGTAAGATATCCGAGACGGTTGCTTGAATAGTACCGCATATGGTGTCCAGTGGCAGGTCGTCTCCGTCTTTGCCAAAAGGCTCCTCAATGTCTTCGGCAATTAGCTCCAGACCAATCAAAAAGTATGTGCCGATTAAAATCAGAGGCATACTCCAGAGTAACTTTAGCTCAGGCACAACGTACCAGGGCAAAGCTATTAAGTTAAGAGTTATCCCCTGCCTCATAAAAGCACGATAAGAGAGAGCCAGTGGGCTGTTTTTAATGCGCTCACAAGCGCCGCAGATATCCATAAAGGCGCGCATATGAGGGTCTAACTGCAATCTGGCAAAGCCGTCGATGCGCTCTGTGTTTTGCCATTCGTAGACTATGTCCATGATTTTGCCGCAGACAAAGACTGGCACATTGACTGCATGGTCTATTGGCAGATCATGTAAGCCTGGTAGTTTACGGCTTGGTCTTGAACCTCTCAAATGGTGTTTGAGCGAATAGGCAAAAGTAATAACTAGTTCACCCAGTCTCACTTTTTCGTTGTTTGGTATGCCTTTGAGGTAACGCACTTTAAGACAGAGGTTGCGTGAGTCGTTAACCAGTTGACCCCAGAGTTTGCGTCCTTCCCACCAGCGCTCATAGGCTGTATTGGTCCTGAATACCAAAAGTAAGCCCAGCACCGCACTACTAAAAGCGGCAGCCCCGGCTTCTTTCATGATGTGAGTGGGGAAGTTTTTGTCGGTAATGATATCGACTATGATGCAATAGACAGTCATAATCGCCAGCCAGAGCCAAACACGGCTAGCTACCGGTATTTTATGAAAGCGCGTAAATGGTCTGAGCCAAGTATTAATTGAGCGGTAAATACTGGTTTTATCAGTGCTTTTAGGCAAAGCTTTGGCGGGCATTGTCTGCCCCATAGCATCAAGACCAGTAAAGGTATTGCCGTGAGATTCTTGATTTTCTTCGTGGAAGTTCATAGGGCTACCATTCTAAGACATTTATGGGGCTGTCATGATTGTAAACCGTTAACAGTCAATATTGTCAAATTGGTTATTGTTAGCGAGGCATGCTGCGATAGTCCACCATATGGAATTCGCCGTCGTTGTAGGCAATTGGCTGAAAAGTCTCATCAATTTGATCGTAAATAAAGACTTCACCTGTTTCCATTTCATAGACCCAGCCAAAGAGATGGACCTCACGCTTCCAGAGGAGGCGCGAGATTGCTGGATGGGTTTTGATGTTTTCCATTTGCACCAGGACATTCTCCTGGATGGCGATGTTGTACTGACATTCATCGTTCATATTGCTGTAATTGGCTTTAACTATTTCTCTGGTTTTGGCTGAGTGCTCAAGCCATTTTGCCACGCCTGGCATGTTCTCCACTTTTTCTGGATTAAGTATGCCCCGGACAGCGCCACACTGCGAGTGACCACAAACTACTATGTTTTTGATGCCTAAAGCGAGCACTGCGTATTCGATTGCGGCTTCTTCACCACCTATCACACTGCCGTGGGCAGGCACTATATTGCCGGCATTGCGCAGGACAAAAAGCTCACCAGGGTCTGTCTGAGTGATTAAATTGGGCACTACACGTGAGTCAGAGCAGGTAATAAACATGGTTTCGGGGTTTTGCCCCTTAGCCAGATGCTGGAAGAATTCTTCGTTGCTTTCGTGTATTTCTGTCTTGAATCTGTGAATACCGGGCAAAAGCTGGAGCATCTTAGTTTTTTGTCCTGGAGGTTATGACTTGTAGTTCACGCTGAATAGTGGGCAAAGTCTCTCTACCGATAATAGTAGAGCTTGTGGTGCCGTCGCCCCTGAGAAATACAAAAGTAGGTATCGGTCCGATATTGAATAATTTTACTATTCCATTATTGTCTTTGTTGTCAACATCAAAACTGAGAAATCTGACACTATTGCCCCTGTTATTCTGGGCCTGCTTAATGAGCGTATCCAATCCCTGGCACTCAGCGCACCAGCCGGCCTGGAATACAAGCACTGTAGGAACTCCATTGGTGAGTTCTTTAGGGTCTACAGGAGCCGAAGTTTGGCTGCCATTATTGCTGGATGCAAGTACATAATTTTTGACTTGTTTGCTTCGTCCCGAAATTTTAGCCAGAGATCTGGCCAGTTCTTTCTCTTTTTTGGCTTCACCAGTTTGACCTTGAGCTACCAGGCATAGAGACAGCCAGTAGTGGGCATCGGCATTGAGAGGTTCGGACTGGACTATAGCTTGCAACAATTTTTGCGCTTCGTCTTTGCGTCCTTCTCTCATGGCCACAAGTGCCAGCGCCATTTCGCGCTCAAATGGGTCAAAAGTATTCTGTATTTGGTCGCTTGCACCAATGGCAGTATCAAGTAATTTATCTTCTTTTTGCTCGATAACGATTTGTTTTTCGCTTTCTTTGACTGGTTCGGCAGTGGCAGGCACTTTGGCCTGGTCACTTGTGTCCAGTGGTGCTGTCTGACCAGGCGTGTCACTAGCGGGCTTGGCTGGCATTTGGGCCAGGTCGGCCACTGCTGCTGCGTTATCTCCCAGATTGGCATTGATCCAGCCCATTAATAAGGCTGCCACCCGGCTATCAAAGGCAACTGTATGTGCTTTCTGGTCTTCTAATATGAGATGCTCGCTGGGTAATGCGATAAAGATTTTTTTGACACTGCTCAACTTGCTAAAAAGCTCAAAGCTACCTTGTGGTTTGACCAGTCTGTCCATCGTGCCTTGCAGCATCAAAACTGGCATGGTGATGTCTTTGGCAATATCGTGATTGCTGTTCATAAAACGCTGAAACTGCAATAGTTCATGGGGCGAAAGGTTCATCCGACTGAGCGGATCTGCTTCCCAGGCAGCTCTCAGTTTTTCGTTTTTGGTGGCCTGGTCGACTATAGAGTCTCCGATGTCAAAGTCTTTATTTGGTCCTTTGAGAAAGGCCAGCGCCACTTTTAAGTCAGTGCGTTTTTCCTGGAAGCGCTCAGCGGCTGGCACTGATGAAATAACTCCGTCCATCAGTTCGGGAAAGTGGGCGGCTCCATGCAGAGCAATGGCACCACCCATTGACTCACCCACAAGAAAGATTGGCACACCGACGTTAGCGGCACGGATAGTGCTCAGTGCTTTTTTGACATCATCGAGACAGGCATCAAAGTCTACTTGTTCGTGCCCTGCCGCCCTCATCCAGGAGCCAAAGCCGCGCACGTCGATGGCATAAGATGAGATGCCATAACTATTCATCTTATTGGCAAAGCCTGTATAGGCAGTGCTGTCTAGCCCCAGTCCATGGACACAAAGTAATATCGCTCTGGGCTTTGGCACAGTCCAGGACATACAGGGGGCAAAGTTATTTTCTTCTGTCTTTTTGTGATGGTGCTCGCGTGCGCTCACAGCCATTGGCCAGGCAAGCCATGGACTGAGGCAGGAGAGGCTAACCAGGCTTAATAGTGTTTTGGACCAGATTGTATTTTTATTCATCTCTTGGCTAATTGTCGCACAATTGCCTCCACCATACAGGCTGGCTCATCGGTACAGCTTACTTTGATGGCATTGTCAGGCTTTTGCAAAGCGGCAAACTGACTGTCTAGTAAGTCCGCCTTAAAAAAGTGCCCCTGACGCTGAGTCAGCCTCTCTCTGGCTAGCTCTGGCGTAATATCAAGGTAGACAAGGGTCACTTTGGCACTATCAATAAGTATCTGGCGATAGCTCTCTTTGAGGCAGCTACAGGCCAGTACAGCTGACTCTTGGCTGCTTTGCCAGTGCTTGATAGCCTCAGCCATGGATTTTAGCCAGGGTAGCCTGTCATTATCTGTCAGAGCGATGCCGCTTGCCATTTTTTGAATGCTCTCGCCGCTATGAAAGTCATCGCCGTCATAAAAGCGACAACCCAGCCGACTGGCTAAAAGCTCACCAATTGTGGATTTGCCTGAGCCGGATACGCCCATCACGATTATTATCTTTGTCATTGAGCCATTATCCGTTACCTTTCTGATAATCTAAAGTGGCTATAGAGGGTTAATCATGTCCGCTTCTACTGCTCGCTCATTTTTTAGTGATTTTGATGCTCACTTATTTAGTGAAGGCACTCATTATCGTATCTACGAAAAGCTTGGTGCTCATATTATCGAGCGCGATGGTGTCAAAGGCACACACTTTGCTGTCTGGGCACCAAATGCGCAGTCAGTGGCTGTGATTGGCGACTTTAACGACTGGAATGCCAGCAAGCATCCTCTCACTTTGATGGCCAATACCGGTGTGTGGACTGCCTTTTTACCTGGTATCAAACAAGGTGCCATCTATAAGTATTATATTGTCGGCAAAAACGACGTCAGAGCCGAGAAAACCGATCCCTGTGGCTTTGCCAGTGAGCTCAGACCGCGCACGGCATCAGTGGTGTGGCAGCTTGATCAGTACAAGTGGCAAGACAAAAACTGGCTTGATAATCGTCACAAATCATCCAATCTATCTGCCCCGATATCAATCTACGAAGTCCATCTGGGCTCCTGGATGCGTGTGCCTGAGCGCGAAGACGGCTGGCTTACTTACCGCGAATTAGCCGACAAACTTATTCCTTATGTCAAAGAAATGGGCTTTACTCATGTGGAAGTGATGCCACTATCTGAGCATGCTCTCGACATGTCCTGGGGCTATCAGACCACTGGTTATTTTGCCGCCACCAGTCGCTTTGGACCGCCTGAAGACTTTATGTATTTGGTAGACCAGCTCCATAATAATGGTATCGGTGTATTGATGGACTGGGTGCCAGCGCACTTCCCCAGAGATGGCCATGCTCTTGGTCTATTTGATGGCACACATCTATACGAGCACGCTGATCCCCGTCAGGGTGAGCACAAAGAGTGGGGCACATACGTCTTTAACTACGGTCGTTTTGAAGTGGCTAACTTTTTGCTTAGCAATGCCATGTTTTGGTTTGATAAATACCATATTGATGGCCTGAGAGTGGATGCTGTTGCCTCCATGCTCTATCTCGATTATGGACGCAAAGATGGTGAGTGGCTGCCCAATCAATGGGGCGGACGCGAAAACGTCGAAGCAATTGATTTTTTGCGTAAGCTAAACGAAAAAATCTATCTTGAGTATCCCTCGGCTTTGATGATTGCCGAAGAGTCCACTGCCTGGCCGCAAGTGACAAGACCGACTTATGTAGGTGGTCTGGGCTTTGGACTTAAGTGGGACATGGGCTGGATGAACGATACACTCGAATTCTTTTCGATGGATCCGGTATATCGTAAGTTTCACCACAACAGACTGACATTCAGAGCGATGTACAGTTCTTCCGAAAACTTTGTTTTGCCTTTATCCCATGATGAAGTGGTGCACGGCAAGTATTCGCTCCTATCCAAGATGCCCGGTGATCACTGGCAAAAATTTGCCAATCTGAGATTGCTTTTGGGCTATCAGTACAGCCAACCAGGCAAAAAGTTGCTCTTTATGGGTGGCGAATTTGGGCAGTGGATCGAATGGCGCGAAGATCAAAGTCTCGATTGGCACTTGCTTGAATACGATTCCCATGCCGGCATGAAACGTTATACAGCCGATCTCAATAAGCTTTACCGCGATGAGCCAGCGATGCATGAGATGGATTGTCATGGTCATGGTTTTGATTGGGTTGACTGTCAGGATGGCGAGCAAAGTGTATTGACTTATTTGCGCAAAGATAAGCACGGCAAAGCAGTGCTTGTCGCTATAAACTTTACGCCAGTGCCGCGCTATAACTATAGAGTGGGCGTGCCAGAGGGCGGTCACTGGCAAGAGTTAATCAATAGTGATGCTTCTGTATATGGTGGTAGCGGTCTGGGTAACTTTGGTGGTGTGCACGCTGACGAGCACAGTCATCATGGTCGCAGCCATAGCTTGAGTCTGACCTTGCCA
>Ga0075158_10000731_pt1 | contig 26692 bp, 26 predicted proteins | sample JI91814BDNA_FD_70968 | JGI IMG/M metagenome (GOLD analysis project Ga0075158, IMG submission 70968) | Wastewater effluent complex algal communities from Wisconsin, to seasonally profile nutrient transformation and Carbon sequestration -... | ecosystem: Engineered > WWTP > Effluent > Algae... | reverse complement strand
CCCAAGGCCACGGTCCGGCTCCTCGAGCGGCTCGGCTGCCGGGTCGAGTTCCCGGCGGACCAGACGTGCTGTGGCCAGATGCTCACCAACACCGGCTACGGCTCCAAGGCCGTGCCTCTCGTGCGCCGGTTCGTCGACGTCTTCGGGGGCTACGACGCCGTCGTGGCACCGTCGGGCTCGTGTGTTGGGTCGGTGCGCGAGCAGCACCGGGGCATCGTCGAGCTGGTCGGCGACCACCGGCTCACCAGCCAGGTCGAGCAGGTCACCCCGAAGGTGTACGAGCTGTCCGAGTTCCTCGTCGACGTCCTCGGGGTCACCGACGTCGGGGCGTACTTCCCGCACCGGGTCACCTACCACCCCACGTGCCACTCCCTGCGGATGCTGCGGGTCGGCGACCGCCCGCTCCAGCTGCTGCGGGCCGTGCGCGGCATCGACCTCCTGGAGCTGCCCGGCGCCGAGGAGTGCTGCGGGTTCGGTGGCACGTTCGCGATGAAGAACGCCGACGTCTCCATCGCGATGGGCTCCGACAAGGCCCGGCACGTGGTGCAGAGCGGAGCCGAGGTGGTCGTCGCCGGCGACAACTCGTGCCTGGCCCACATAGGCGGGATCCTGGACCGGCAACGCTCCGGGGTGCGGCGCATGCACCTGGCCGAGATCCTCGCCAGCACCGAGGAGGACCAGGCATGACCGCCACGACTCCGGGCCCCCTGCAGGAGACCTCGCCGATCTTCGTCGGGATGCCGAAGTTTCCGCAGGCCGCGCGCACCGCCCTGGCGAACACCCAGCAGCGCAGGAACCTGCGCCATGCCACCCACACGATCCGGGACAAGAGGGCCCGGGTCGTCGCCGAGGTGCCCGAGTGGGAGGCCCTGCGGGTCGCCGGGGCGCAGGCCAAGGACGAGGCGCTGACCCACCTCGGCGACTACCTCGAACAGCTCGAGGCCAGCCTGACCGCCAACGGCGCCACGGTGCACTGGGCCCGCGACGCGGCCGAGGCCAACCGGATCGTGCTGGACATCGTGCGTTCCAAGGAGGTCGACGAGGTCGTCAAGGTCAAGTCGATGGTGACCCAGGAGATCGAGCTCAACGAGGCGCTGGAGGCCGCCGGCATCCACGCGTGGGAGACCGACCTCGCCGAGCTCATCGTGCAGCTCGGACACGACCGCCCGAGCCACATCCTCGTTCCGGCGATCCACCGAAACCGCAGCGAGATTCGCGACATCTTCCGTCGCGAGATGGGAACGGTGGGCCGCGCGGCCCCCGACGACCTCACCGACGACCCAGCTCGCCTCGCCGAGGCCGCCCGGCTGCACCTGCGCGAGAAGTTCCTGCGGGCCAAGGTCGGCGTCTCGGGGGCCAACTTCGCGGTCGCCGACACGGGCACGCTCGTCGTCGTCGAGTCCGAGGGCAACGGCCGGATGTGCCTGACCCTGCCCGAGACGCTCATCTCGGTCGTCGGCATCGAGAAGGTCATTCCCTCGTGGGAGGACCTCTCGCCGATGCTCCAGCTGCTTCCCCGCTCGAGCACAGGGGAGCGGATGAACCCGTACACGACGATGTGGACCGGCGTCCACGAGGGCGACGGACCCCAGGAGGTGCATGTCGTCCTCCTCGACAACGGCCGCAGCCACGTGCTCGCCGACCGCGTCGGGCGCCAGGCGCTGCGCTGCATCCGGTGCTCGGCGTGCCTTAACGTGTGCCCGGTGTACGAGCGCACCGGCGGGCACGCCTACGGCTCGGTGTACCCGGGGCCGATCGGCGCCGTGCTCAACCCGCAGCTGCGGGGCACGGCAAGCCCGGTCGACAGGTCCTTGCCCTACGCGTCGAGCCTGTGCGGCGCGTGCTTCGACGCGTGCCCGGTGCGGATCAACATCCCCGAGCTGCTCGTCGAGCTGCGCGGCCGGGTGGTCGACGAAGCCGGTCCGAGCGCCGAGTCGGCCGCGATGCGGGCGGCGGCGTGGGTGCTCTCGGACCCCAGGCGGCTCGCCGGGGCCCAGCGGGCGGCGACCACCGCCGGCCGCCTCGTCGGCTCCCGGACGATCCGCTCGGTGCCCGGGCTCGGTGCCTGGACGAACGCCCGGGACGTGCCCACCCCGCCGACGGAGACGTTCCGCCAGTGGTGGGCCCGCGAACGAGGGACGGAGACCCCATGAGTGCGCGTGACGAGATCCTCGCCCGGGTCCGGGGCGCGACCGCCGACATCGCCACCACCCCGGGCGACCGCGGGCCGGTGGCGGTCGTCGAGGAGGCCTCCCCCGGGGTGGCCGAGACCCTCATCCTGTTCGGCGAGAACGTCGCCGACTACCGCGCGCAGGTCGTGCGGGTCGGCCCGTCCGGTGTCGCCGCCGCCGTGGGCCAGGCGCTGCGCGAGCACGGATGCCGCACCGTCGTGGTGCCGGACGGCCTCGACCCCGCGTGGCGGGCGGCCGCGCAGGAGGTCGCCCGGGTGCTGTCCGGCACCGAGGCGACCACGCACCTCGCCCGAGACACCGTGGATGCCGTCGTCACGGCATCCGCCGTCGGCGTCGCCACCACGGGCACCATCATCCTGGACCACCGGGCCGACCAGGGACGACGCGAGCTGACGCTCGTGCCGGACACGCACGTGTGCGTCATCCGCGCCGACCAGGTCGTGCACGACGTGCCCGAAGCGGTGGCCCGGCTGCGACCCGGACCCGACGGGGCCTGGCCGCTCACGTGGATCAGCGGACCGAGCGCGACGAGCGACATCGAGCTCCAACGGGTCGAGGGCGTGCACGGCCCGCGCACCCTCGTCGTCGTACTCGTCGAGGGGCCGGAGGCATGAACGCCGTCGGCGCCGAGCAGGAGACGAGGACAGCCACCGTGAGCGGACCCGCGCCGTGCTCGAACCGCTGCTCGCCGCCCACCCGGGGGGGTGGCGGTCGACGTGGTGATCGAACGCGCGAACTCCATCAAGGGCCTGCTCGCCGCGGGCAAGGACGCGGACCTACTGGTGCTGGGCTCGCGCGGGCGCGGCGGCTTCCGTGGGCTCCTGCTCGGCTCGGTGAGCAAGCGCGTCCTCGAACGCGCCGAAGACCCCGTCGCGGTCGTGCGCTGACCGGCGCGAGCGGCACGGGGCGATGCGCCCGCGCGGGGTGGGGCGCAGGCATACGGCAATGAGCACGTATGCCGTGGCCTCCCCCACGACCGGCACCCCACCGCCCTTTCGGCGCGCCTAGAGCGCACGACCTTGTCCCACAACGCAACCGGCCGCCGCCCTGCCTGGTGAAGGCGGGGCGGCGGCCGGGTGAGCCCGAGATCGGGCTGAGGTCAGCGGATGACGCGGATGTTCGCGGCCTGGGGACCCTTGGGGCCCTGGGTGGTCTCGAACTCGACCTGGTCGTTCTCGTTGAGCGAGCGGTAGCCGCTGCTGTCGATCGCCGAGTAGTGGGCGAAGACGTCAGCGGAGCCGTCGGACGGGGCAATGAAGCCGTAGCCCTTTTCGGCGTTGAACCACTTCACGGTGCCAATGGCCATGGAGATGCAGATTCCTCTCGTTGGAGCGCCCGACTTTCGGGCGGTCCGTGTTGCTGCGCCCTTGAAACCCTCGGCACTGACTGGCGGATCCCACAAGCGGGTTCAGGCACTGCAACAACGGAAAGCTCAACAACTCCCACTATTTTACCTGGCCATCGGCCTGCCTCGGACCATAACCAGTCGGCCGGCCGGATCGACCTCGCGGCCGTCGCGTCAGGGCGTCCGCAACTCGCCCGGCTCGTCCTCGGCCAACCGGTCGGCAGCGCGGGCGGAGGCACTGACCTCGGCGCTCTCGGCCGGCGTGAGCAGGTCGTCGGCATCGTCGGGCGCGGGCTCGTTGCCCGCCAGGAGGTGATTGCCCACGGCATTGACGACTGCGGCCACCGGCACCGCGATGAGCGCGCCGACGATCCCCCAGACGATGACGCCGGCCGCGATGGACAAGATCACGGCCAGCGGGTGCACGCGGACCGCGCGGCCGAGCAGGAAGGGCTGCAGGACGTGGCTCTCGATCTGCTGCACGGCGATGACAACGCCGAGCATGATCAACGCCGTGACGGGGCCGTGCGCGACCAGCGCCAGGATGACCGCGATGAAGCCGCTGACCAGGGCACCCACCACGGGGATGAACGCACCGAGAAAGACCAGCAGCGCGATCCCACTGGCAAAAGGCACGCCCAGGATGAACGCGCCCAGCCCGATCCCCGTTGCATCGGCCGCCGCCACCAGAATGGTCGCCCGGCAAAACGCCTGCAACTGATTCCACGCGATCACGCCGCTCGAGGCGACCCGCTCGCGGGCATTGCGCGGGAACAAGCGCACCAGCCAGGCCCAGATCTGGGGCCCCTCGAGCAAGAAGAAGAAGAGCGCGAACATCGCGATGAAGAAGCCGGCGACCAGATGGGTGACGGTCAGACCCGCCTTCGCCGCGGCCGCGCCGACCCCGCCCCCGCTGGAAACGGCGTCCCGGGCCTTGTTGAAATATTCGGTGAACTGCGTGTCAGTGATGTGGAAGGTGGTGCGCACCCATTCGCGGATCTGGTCGACACCCGTCACCACCTCACTCATCAGATCGTCGGCCTGGCTGGAGAACTGCGAACCGACAAAGGTCATCAGGACCCCGAGTACGGTCAAGGTGCCGAGCACGGTGATCGCGGCGGCCAGCGCCCTCGGCAGGTGCGCGTCGAGTCGCCGGAAGACCGGGTGCAGCAGCGCACACAGCAAGGTCGCCACGATGATCGGAATGACGATCTCGGACAGGTGCCCGATCAGGTAGCCCGCCAGCGCCAGCGCTGCCGCGATCAACAGCAGCCGCCACGACCACTCGCTGGCCGCGCGCACTCCGTCCGGCACCCACTGACGCTCCGCGTTCGTGCCCGTATGCCGTGTAGCCGGCCCCGCGACCGACGTCGCCTCCGGCCGGTCCGAGGGGGGAGAGTGCGACACGATTGTCGAGCCTCCGTGCATCTGGCGCCCGGGCCGATCCCGAGACGAATAACCGCGAGCCTATGCGCTCGGCCCGAGTTTCGGCATGTGTCACCGGCGGTGTTAATGTTCTCTACGCACTTGGGGCTGTGGCGCAGTTGGTAGCGCGTCTCGTTCGCAATGAGAAGGCCAGGGGTTCGAATCCCCTCAGCTCCACCGAAGTCCAGGACCTCGGTCGCTTCGCGACCTGGGTCCTGTTCCTCTTTGGTGGACCTCTGTGGCCCCAACCCTCAGCCGGAGGCCAGGCGCGCGCGCTGGGCCGCGTAGTCCGTCACATCGGTGACCGTGGCATAGGGGCTGACGACGTCGTCCTCGGTCTCCTCGACCTCGGCGCTCGGATAGGTCGCCTTCGCCTTGAGCGTGTAGGTCGGCGGGGGCACGGGCACCGGGGACCAGCCACCGGGAGCCTGATCGGCCGCGACCGGCGCCTCGTGCGCCGCGGTGGCGCTGAAGTCGTCGATGTCGAAGACCGCCGCCGCCACGTATGCCGCCGACCCACCATCCGCCGCGACCTCGCCACTCCCGCGGGCGACCAAGGACTGCTCAGGAGCCTCACGTGCCGGCTCGGGACTGACCGTCACGTCGGTGGTGGTTGGCGCGCGCCGGGTCGGCGCGGAAGGGCCGGTCGATACCGGGCGCCCGGGTGCCGAAGCGCCGACCGCCGAACCGCCGCGACCGGCAGCAGCCGGCCGTCGACCTGCGGGTCGAGCGGACATCCCGGCTGCGGGTCGAGCGGCCGTCCCGGCTGCGGGGCGACTCCGCCGCGCGGCCGGCGCCGAGCCCGCGCGGGTCGCGTCGGCAGCACGCTGCGCGGGTGCGTGGCCCGATACGGTCGACACGCCGGCCGCGTGTCCGCGACGACGAGCCGCTGTGGCAGCAGCAACCGCGCGGCGCAGCCACCACATGGCCAGGCCGGTGGCCACGATGCCAAGCACCGGCCAGACCCAGCGAACCGCCCCGAGGCTGGCGAGCAGGGCGCTGACGAGCGTGAAGACGCTGGCACCGATCACGAGCACGCCACGAGTCGCGCGCCCGAAGACCGGCACCTTGCTGTCGATCGCCGTGGCCGAAGCGCGCGCCTTGGAGGTCGCTCGCGCAGTTGCCGCGGAGACGGAACTGACGGTCCTGCTGCCCAGCTCCCGGGCCCGCTCGCCGGCCTGACGCGCGGATTGTGTTGCCGCATCACGATTTTCGGTCGAAGCCGCCGAACGAGCCGTCGACGCGACGCGGTCCGCGAGACGACGACCGGCACCGCGGGTGAAGTCGGACGGATCGGCCTCAGCTCCGCCCCGGCTCACGGTGAGGGCATTGCGGTGCACGCGCGCCGAGGAGGCTGCGGCCACCGTGGGCGCGTCGCTCTCGGGCAGACCTTTGCCCCGGTCGAGGATTCGCATCGACTCCGAGAAGCGGTCGACCGTCCGGGCAGTGGCGAGATGTTCGCGCCGGCCCACCCAGTGCTGCACCAGATAGGCAGCCCAAATGGCAATGACGACAAGGAAGATCACGCTACTGGGCTGCACGGGACCACCGTAGGCAGCGCGCTCGCACTACCCGGGGAGCATCGTCGGTGTGTCGCCGAGCCGGCCGGTTTTGTTCCGGCAGAAGGCCGCCCCGCGCCCGCGTCAGGGCGAGACCACACGCGAGAATCGCCTCCCAATACCACACGGGCGACCCACGAACGACGCCGCCGGTCAGAGCCGCCCGATCAGCCCCCGGGGTCCGAGATCCTCACTGGTGATAGCAAAGGAGAGATGGTCACGCCAGGCGCCATCGATGTGCAGATAGTTCGGCCGCAGCCCTTCGTCCCGGAAACCGAGCTTGCGCACAACAGCGAGCGAGGCGAGATTCTCCGGGCGGATGTTGATCTCGATCCGGTGCAGATTCCCCGCCCGCAGGACGTAATCGCCGGCCAGTGCGACCGCCGTCGGAGTCACGCCACGGCCGGCATACACCTCGCCGACCCAGTAGCCCATGGTGCAAGAGCGGAACGCCCCCGACTCGATATTGCTGACATTGAGTTGCCCGGCCAGCGAGCCATCCACGGTGATCCCGAAGGCGAGCACCCGGCCAGCCCGGCCTTGCTCGCGCTGCGTGCGCAGCATTCGGGCGAAGCTCACACGCCGCGGTGACCCGTCGGGATTGGTCGGCTCCCACGGCCGCAGCCAGTCCCGATTGTGTTGTCGCAGAGCGAAAAAGGCATCCTTGTCCGACCGGCGCAAGGGCCGCAGGCCGATGCTCGAACCGTCCGCCAAACGACCCGAGAGCTCGACCGGCCAGAGCCGCTGCCCCACCCGTCAGTCCGAGACCTGGATCGCTGGCGACGGATGGTCGCCACCGCGCACCTGGCTGATCACGTGTCCGATCACGGGCTCCAGGACCGTCAGCGCATCCCGCACACCGCCCGGCGACCCCGGCAGGTTGACGACGAGGCAGGTCCCAGCCAGACCCGCGAGGCCACGCGAGAGCATCGCGGTCGGCACCCCCGCCGCGACACCGGCAGCGCGGATCGCCTCGGCGATCCCCGGGATCTCGCGATCCAGCAGGGGGCGGGTCACCTCGGGAGTCGAGTCCGTCGGGGCGCAGCCGGTGCCGCCCGTCGTGATCACCAGGTCGTATGCCGTGACCCCCGCGCGCAGTTCGCGCGCCACCGGGTCGCCGTCGGCCACGACGACCGGATCGCCCACGTTCGCGCCCCAGGCTCGCAGGGCATCGCGAATCAGTGGCCCTCCCCGGTCCGGGTAGACCCCGGACGACGCCCTCGTCGACGCGGTGACGACCAGCGCCCGCACGCCTGCCAGGGCCGCGTGATCAGCCATCCACCGGCTCCGATTCGATCCAATCCCCTGACCGCCCACCGGATTTCGCCGTGACCCGGATGTCGGTGATGCGCCCGTGCTTGTCGATCGCCTTGACCATGTCGATGACCGTGAGCGCGGCGACGGCGACGGCGGTCAGCGCCTCCATTTCGATGCCGGTCCGGTCCGCGGTGCGCACGGAGGCCCGGATCTCGACCGCTTCGTCGGTCACGCTGAGGTCGACGTCCACGCCGTGCACGGCGATGGGATGCGCGAGCGGAATCAGCTCGGGTGTGCGCTTGACCGCCTGAATGCCGGCGATCCGGGCGACGGCCAAGGTGTCACCCTTGGCCACCTCACCCGCCCGCAAGGCCTCAATCGCCTTGGGCGAGAGCAGGACTCGCCCGGCGGCCGACGCCTCCCGTGCCGTCACCGCCTTCGCGGAGACATCGACCATGTGGGCCGACCCGTCGGCCCGCACGTGCGTCAGCTCGCCACTCACGCGGTCAACTCCCGGTCGCCGAGCAACCAGACCTCGACCTCGTCACCGGTCTCCAGTCGCGTCGTTGCCTCGGGGACGACGACGAGGGAGTTCGCGCGCACCAGATCGTGGATGAAGTGCGAGCCTTGACCCACAACAGGATCCACCAGCCAGCCGGCATCGGTCCGGGAGGTCACCGCCCGGGCGATTTGGGTCCTGCCGGCTGGCGAGGTCAACTCGTGCCCCATCACCCCGCGCACGATGCGGCGCTCGTGCGTCGTGCCCATCATCGCGTCCAGGGCGGGGGCGACGAAGACCTCGAAGGAGACGAAGGCCGACACCGGATTGCCCGGCAGCGCGAAGACGGGAACGCGCCGCGGCCCGAACAGCCCGAAGCCCTGCGGCTTGCCTGGCTGCATCGCAACCTGGACGAAGTCGACGCCATGCGCGGCCAGCGCGGCCTTCACCACGTCGTACGCGCCCATCGAGACGCCCCCGCTGGTGATGATGGCGTCGCACCAGCCGGCGAGCGTGGTCAGCAGGGCAACCAACTCGTCGGGGTCGTCGCCGACACTCAGGCGTTCCACCGTCTGCGCGCCCATGCCCTCCACCGCCGCGGCCAACATCAGCGAGTTCGACTCGTGGATCTGCCCGGGCCGCAGGGGCCGGCCCGGTTCGATCAGCTCGTCACCGGTGGAGATCACCGCGACCCGGGGCCGGGGCCGCACGCGCAACATCGGGTGACCGGTCGCCGCCGCCAGCGCGATGGTGCGGGCGCCCACCCGCGTCCCCGCCGGTATGACGACCGCACCCGCCCGAACGTCCTCGCCGGCGGGGCGGATAGACCGGCCTGCCGGCACAGGGTCGCAGACACTCACCTGATCCACGCCGCCGTCGGTCCGCTCCACCATGACAACGGCGTCTGCGCCCGCGGGCATCATCGCTCCGGTCATGATGCGCACCGCCTGGCCCGGGCCGACAACGAGACCGGCGGCGTCCCCGCCGGCCGCTACCTCACCGACGACGCGGAGCACCTCCGGCCGGTCCTCGCTCGCCTCGGCGACATCGGCGGACCGAATGGCGTAGCCGTCCATCGCGGAGTTGTCGAAGCCCGGCAGGTCCACGCGGGCCACAACGTCGGTGCACGTCACCAGCCCGCAACAGGCGGATAACTCCAGCTCGACGGGCTCCGCCGCAGGCACCGCTCCTAGGATCGCTTCGCGGTGTTCCGCGACCGACCGCATCTCAGACGGTCCCGGCGAGGACAGCGCCGTCGGGGATGGTGCGCGGGCCCTCGCCGCCGACGACGACATCGCCGACACACCTGACGTCCGCGCCGAAGGTGGCGTCACCGGGCACCGACAAGCTGGTGCACTCGCGCATGCTCGGCACGCCTGCGGGGAAGCGCGCAAGATAGCCCGGCACGTGGGTAAAGACGGCGCCTAACGAGATCGCGGGCTCGGCGTGCGTGATGGTCGAGACGAGCTGGGCGTCGTCATCGAGCTCAAAGATGTCGGACTGCACGAGGAGCAACTCGTTGGTGGACTTCACCGGCCGGAACCGGCTGCGGGGCACCGTAATCGCCCGTGACCCCTCGAACACCTCGATGGCCGCTCCCATGGCCGACTCGATCTGGATGACCTTGGTCGATCCCTTGTCGGTCGGGTCGACGGTCTTGCGGTTGACGATGATGGGCAGCCCGAGCACGCCGTCGCCGTCTGCCAGCAGCCCGGCCAGCACCTCGATGTCGACCCACAGGTTGTTGGCATGGAAGAGCGTGTGCCGCGTGTTGTCCTGGAAGTAGTGGTCCTCACCGGGCGCCACCATGGCCGAGTCGCGCAAGATCAACCGGCCGTCGGTCTTGCGCACCGCGAGATGGCCGCCCTTGCGATCGTTCGCCGTGCGCTCGCAGACCTCTGCGGCATACGGGATGTCCTTGGCGATCAGCCAGGCCGCGATGTCCGGATCGCAGGTCGCACCGAGATTGTCGGCATTGGACAAGAAGACATAGCGGATCCCCTTGGACCGCAAGGCCTCCAGCAGGCCGGCTCCCTGGAGGGAGACGAAGACATCGCCGTGCCCGGGCGGGCACCACTCCAGGCTGGGGTCCGCCGGCCACGACACCGGCTCCAACCCGTCCGCGGTCAGCTTCGGCTCGGCATTCTGGAGGAAGTCGAGCGGCAGCCCGTCGACGGCCAGGTCGGGATACGCGGCCAGGATGGCCAACGACTCCTCGCTGGTGCGGAAGGAGTCCATCAATAGCAGCGGGAGGTCCACGGCATACCGCCGGCGCAGGGCGAGCGTCTGCCGGGCGATGATGTCGAGGAAGGTCAGCTCGCCGCGCACCTGCAGCGCGGTCTTGGGGCCGCTTAGGCCCATGCTGGTGCCCAGCCCCCCATTGAGTTTGACCACCGCGACCTGGGCGAGGGCCGCGCGCCGTTCTTCCTCGCTGACCTGAACGTCGGCCAGGCTGGTGACCTCGCTGAGGGGATCGATCGTGTCCTCGGGAATCAGCCCCTGCGCACCCGACTCCAGCAACCGGTAGAAGCGCTCGAAGACCGCGATCGCGGCCGCCGACGTCCCCCGCTCGGTCATGGCCGCCCGCGCCTTTGCCAGCCCTTCGTCGCTCATGGTGCCAGCCTACGATGCCCCCCATGACGCTGACGGCGAAGCAGCAGACGCGGGCAGCCCACCGGGCCAGACGCCGGGCCATCGCGGCCGAGCGCGACCTCCGCGCCGACGGCGTCGCGCTGGCCGGGCATCTCGAACCGCTCATCGCGCGTCTGGGGATCGGCCCCGGGGACGTGGTCACGGCATACGAACATCTCCCCCACGAGCCGCACACCGACGCCGTATGCCGCCTGCTCGCCGTCAGGGGCGCGCGCGTCATCGTGCCGATCACCTTGCCCTCCTTCGACCTCGATTGGTTCGCCCTCGACGATCCGGACCGCACACCCCTGGGCCTGGACGCCGTCGCGCGCTGCCGGCTGCTCCTCATACCGGCACTGAGCGTCGACGCCCTTGGCAACCGGCTGGGGCAGGCCGGTGGATGTTATGACCGCACCCTGCCACGGGCCACCGACAACGCCGTGGTGGTCGCTCTGCTGCACCCCGGCGAGCTCGACGAGCGCCCGCTGCCGACCGATCCGTGGGATCGACCAGTCGATCTGGTGCTGACAGCGAACGGACTGAGCGCGGTGGGACCGGATCGGCGGCGCCGGCTGGGAGACTGAGCGCAACACTCCCCGTCGATGCGAATGAGGCCCCACCGTGTTCCCCTTGGCGACCGATCTGGCCGCGGGATTCACGCTGAGCGAGCTGACCATAGCGCTGCTGGTCGGCTCCCTCATTCTCATCGTCTGCGTCGCGGCGATCCGTCTCTCCACACGCACCGGCATGCCATCGCTCCTGATCTACCTCGCCGTCGGCCTAGCGGTCGGGGAGAAGGGCCTCGGCATCGGCTTCGAATCCGAGCAACTGACCCAGGTCCTCGGCTATGCCGCCTTGATCCTCATCCTCGCCGAAGGTGGCCTCTCGACCCAGTGGTCGGGGATCCGCGGCGCCGTGGGGCCCGCGCTCATTCTCTCCACCGTTGGCGTGGTCGTCTCGGTCGCCGTGGTGGCCACCGCCGGTCACTACGTCCTCGGCTGGAGTTGGGTGACCGCCCTGCTCATCGGGGCGATCCTGTCCTCCACCGACGCTGCCGCCGTCTTCGCCGTGCTCCGCAATGTGCCACTGCCACGACGCCTGACCGGAATGTTGGAGGCCGAGGCCGGCTTCAATGACGCCCCGGTCGTCATCCTCGTCACCGCGCTGAGCGCCTATGCCGCGCACACCGGCGAGGTGATCTCCCCTCTCTGGCTGCCCTTCGTCGCGATCGCCGAACTGGCCGGCGGGGCGCTGATCGGGCTGCTCGTCGGCTACCTGGGCGGTCGGCTGATGCGCCTGTCGGCGGCGGGTGCCTCCGGCCTCTTCTCCATCGGCGTCATCGCCGTCACCGTCCTGGCGTATGCCGTGGCCGCCTCCCTGCACCTGTCCGGCTTTATCGCCACCTACCTCGCGGCCCTGGTCCTGGGCAATATGGGGCTGCCGCATCGCGCAGCCGTCCATGCCTTCGCCACCGGGGTCGGCTGGCTGGCCCAGATCGGCCTCTTCGTGCTCCTGGGCCTGCTCGCCTCGCCGAGCGGTTTCCCCACGCAAGTGGTCCCCGCCCTGGTCATCGGCCTCGTGCTGCTCATCCTGGCCCGGCCGTTGTCGGTGGTTGCCTCGACGATCCTGTTCGGCTATTCGCGAGCAGACCGGCTCTTCTTGTCCTGGGCCGGCCTGCGCGGCGCGGTTCCTGTCGTCCTCGCCACCGTGCCCGTCACCGCCAAGGCACGCAATGTCGACTGGATCTACGACCTGGTCTTCGTCCTGGTCGTCATCTTCACCCTGGTTCAGGCACCGACGCTGCCGTGGGTGGCGCGGATCCTCGGGGTCACCGAGAGCCACAAGGCGCGCGAGATGACCGTGGAGTCCACCCCCATGGATGACCTCGGCGCGCAGTTGCTCCACGTGGACATCGGCCCGGCGTCCCATCTGCACGGCGTCGCGATCTTTGAGTTGCGCCTGCCCGACGGCGCCGACGTTGCGCTGGTGGTACGCCACGGCCAGACGATGGTCCCCACCGGGCGGACCACGCTGCGCCATGACGACCAACTGCTTGTCGTGTGCACGAATGCCGCGCGCGAACGGACCGAGAAGCTGCTGCACTCGATCAGTACGGCCGGCCGGCTCGCCGGGTGGTCGGCTCGGCCCGCCAAGGATCGCAAACGACCGGGGCGTCCCGGGCGCGGCACCGTCGGCAGCGTGGGCGACAAGGCCGAGTGAGCTCGGGCGGTCCCGCTGGCGCGGAATGTTCGACACGGTGGTCGCCTTTATAGTTTGAGCAACTTTCCCGCATCGTCTTCGGCGCTGCGCCTCGTGCCGCCTGCCGGGCAGCAGGTCGGGTGATCACCTCACCTACTGCGCGCTTGGCGGCACTACTCAACGGAGGAATCGTGCCTACCTATGCCTACGCGTGCGCCGACTGCGGGCACGCCTTCGACATCGTCCAGTCCTTCGCCGACGACTCTCTGACCGTCTGCCCGCAGTGCCAGGGTCGGTTGCGCAAGCAGTTCAATGCGGTCGGCGTGGTGTTCAAGGGCAGCGGTTTCTATCGGACCGACTCGCGCTCGGGGAACTCCGGCACGTCCGCCTCGAGCGGCGGGTCGTCATCGACATCCGCCACGTCCTCCGACGCCACCTCGGGCAGCGACAAGGCAGCCGCGGCCACCGACACGACGGCTGCCTCACCGGCCAAGGGGTCGGGTGCGACGACGCCATCGTCCACAGGTTCGACGGGCAAATCCGCAGCATCCACAGCCTGAGGGCGGGGGCCTTCCGGCCCGTCAGCTCGATGCCTAGCGTGGGGGCATGCCACTGAATCTGCGGTCCCGGACAACCTTGCTGGCCGCCCCCGAGTCGCCTTTTGCCGGGCTCGTCGGTGCCGGCCGGCGAGCGGCCTTTCGACGCCGGCTGATCCGCCGAATCGCGGCGGTCGCCCTTCTGGTGATTGCGGGGACGCTGATCGTGATGCGACCGGGTGCGGCGGGGCCGGCCGACCCGGTGCCCGATGTCAATGGTCACGCGACCGGCGGTGCGCTGCTGCCGACGGGGTTACCGAGTGCATCGGCATCCCCGACCAGCACCCCCAGCGCTTCCGGGACGTCGGCACCCGGACCGGGAGACGGCGCAGGAGCGGTTGACGTGCCCCCCGGCCGCATGGGCATCGTCGTGCCCATCGACGCGGCGCTCGCCCCTCGCCTGCAGCCGGGCGATCGGGTCGACATCTACCGATCCGGCAGCAGCAAACGTGTGGCCACTGAGGCCCTTGTGGTTGATGTGACACGCCCGGCTGCGTTGCACGACTCGGATTTCGGTCCCGCTTCCGGCGCCGATCCCTCGGCCGCGACGGCGACCGTCTTCGTCGCGGTCCTGGCCCGCGAAGCCGCCGGCATACCAGCTGGTCAGCGCGGGTCGGAGCGATCCGCCACCGCGTGGTGGGTCACGGTGCTCCCGCGGACGCCGAGCACAAACCCCTGAAGACTTATGCCACCAAAAGGCGCAGGACCGGGGGACAAAGCGTCGATGAGAAGACCGTGAAAAAGTCCGGTATACTTGTCGGCGGTTCACATGAGCACGGCGCCTCCCGACGATGGTGATGGCGCGAAAGATCACCTCACCCAAAGGAAAATGAGAATCCCATGAAGGGTTTCAAAGACTTCGTCATGCGCGGCAACCTCGTTGAGCTTGCCGTTGCCTTCGTTATCGGCGCGTCCTTCGCGACCGTCGTTAAGGCCTTCACTGACATGTTCATGTCCATCCTGGGCAAGATCCGTGGCAACCCCAACTTCAACTCCTACCAGCCCGGTGGCGTGCCGGTCGGCGCGTTCCTGACCGCCCTGATCGCGTTCCTCATCGTCGCGTTCGTCATCTACTTCTTCGTCGTCAAGCCCTACGAGGCCGCCAAGGCCCGCTTCGTCGCCCCGGCGGAAGAGGCCGTTGACGCCAACACCGTTCTCCTCACCGAGATCCGCGACGCGATCCGAGCCGGCCGCTGACCCCTTTAAGCAGCGGCGCTAAGTAACGCCCGAGCGGGGCGGACGGAAGGAAATCCCTTCCGTCCGCCCCGCTCGCATTTGCCCAGCGCACCTATTAGGCAGCATGTGGTTTTTCAAGACCTGCGCACAAGCCGGCGCCGGGCGGATGAGTAAATGGACAGAATGTTTAGGTGATCGAGTAGGTAATTCGATTCCGGAAAGCACTGCGTCTGCGAAGTACGCGCTGATCAGCCCCAGTGCGGTGGCCGGTTCTCACGCAGCCAGCGATCATGCGCCGACTCCGGGACCGGCGGCAGCGACGTAGGCTGTCCGTCGTTCGTCCGGGCTTTGCCGGCTCCGGCAGCAGGCCCGGCTGAGGGCGTCCCCGCAACTCGACGCACGTCGCGCGGCTCGTTCGCCGGCCCGGTCGGCGGGCGCATCGCCCGGCGCACACCGCGCGTCGGCACCGGACCCGTATGCAGTTCGCCGCCGGCGATCTTCTCCAGCGCGGCCATCACGCGCGCCTCCTCACGGGCTGGATCCCGGAACAGATCGACGGTCAGCACCCGCAAGGGCCGCCACCCGAGGCGGCGTAGCTGGTCGTAGACGAGCCGGTCGCGCATCCGCACGCCGGTGATGGCGGCATACGCCGGTCCGTCGACGGCGACCCCCAAGGTTGCCGGCCCACGCGTGAAGGGGTCACTCACCGCCAGATCGACCAGGCCGGCAGCGACGCCGACACGCACCCGCAAGCCGCGGGCGCGCAACCGCCGAGCGAGATCGGTGACCAACACCGACGTCGGCACCGGTGGCGTCGTCGACCGCCGGCGTTGCAGCAGAGTCGCCAGCAGCCGGGGGCCGGGCGAGATCGCGCTCTCCGCGCTCTCCAGGCCGGCGGAGTCGACGCCGTGCACGACGTGCATCGCCGATCGGGCACGGGTCAAAGCCGCGGTGAGCAGCCGCATACCGGTCGGTGACGCGACCTGGCCGAGGGCATGCGCGCCGAGGGCGACGATGACGACGTCGCGCGTTACCCCGGCCAGTCGGGTGGCGTCGAGCACCACGAAGGGCTCGGGTCCATCACGGACGAAGAAGTCGTCCACGCTCGCGTCCAACGCAGTCATAAGCGCCATCCGGATGCGCTCCGCGTGGTCCGCATCGAGTGTGACGACCGCGAGCGAATCCTTTGGCCGCAGCCGGGCATGAGTCACGGCAGCGGCCACCGCAGCCGCCACTTCGGAGGCCCCGCCGGCGTCCGCGGGTGCCGACTCGATCCGCAACCCGCCACTGTCGCCGGGGCTGGGAATCACGTGCATCTCGCCGGCATAGGCCGACGCTCCCACCGCCTCGATCAGCCGTTCGTCGTGCGAGCGATAGTGCCATTCGAGGCGATACACCGGCCACAGCGCCGATGCCGCCTCGAGCAAGGATTGATCGGCCCGCAATCGCCGGGGTTCGCCGCCGGTGGTGGCCGTGAACGCGCTCGGTCCGGGCAGCCGTGAGTCGCCGATGATCACCGCCTGGCCGGCACGGGCGAGGGCCGAGGCGGACTCCCAAACCGTCAGCGCCGAGGCCTCGTCGATCACGACCACGTCGAAGGTCCGCTCCGGCGCGAGATACAGCCCGACTGTCAGCGGGCTGCACAACCAGATCAGAGCCTCGCGCCCACGGTGCTCGGCCGCCAGGCCGGCCGCGCTCGCCCGCTGCAGGGAGCGGTCGACATCGCGGAAGCGGGTGCCCGCGGCCCGCACCGGGTCGCCGTTCGCGCGCGCATAGCCCGGGTCCGCAGCCGTCAGCTCCGCGAGCAGCGATGCCCACCAGACGAACTCGACATCGCGGGCGACCCGATCCGCCGGCACGGAGCGGGCGGCGAGGTCGTCGACCAAATCCCCTAGCCCCGCGGCGCGTGCTCGATCGAGATCCCCCGTGACCTCGGCGAGGATCTCCAATCGATCCCGGGCTCCGCCGAGCCGGTCCACGAGCTCACGGAGCTCGGGCAACGGCATACGGGTCAGGTCGGGAGCGCCCGCCAGGCGGGCGCCGAGATAGCGCGCATGCCCCGCTGCCTTGTCGTATGCCGTGGCCGCCTGCCCGAGTCCGGTCACCTGGGTCGGCAGCGTGCGCGACGCGCGGATCAAGCGCCACAGCGGGCGGACCGCCAGTGCCTTGCGCAGGATGGCGTCGAGGTCGTTCGGGTGATGCCCGGGGCGCAGGTAGGAGCGCACCGCGCGGCCGTGCCGCCAGCGATCGAGAGTGCCGCCGGAGTCCGAGGCCGTCCACTCATCCAGCGGCGCGTCGAAGACTCCGATCCGAAAGACGTCGAGCACCTCCTTGATGGTGGCCATCTCGGCGACGAAGTCGCCATAGTCGACCAGCCTCGGGAAGGCCGGCAGGTCGACTCCGGCGAAGACCGCATCGAAGGTCGCATCCAGCCGTTCCAAGCCGGCCGGCGAAAGCTCGGCCAGCGCCGCCTCGGCATCGGCACGGTCCTGCTGGTTGCGGATGACCGCGCCCCACCATGGATCTTCTTCTGCCCCACTGGTTTTCCAGGCACCATCGGCGGCGATCCCGGCGAGTGTGTCCTGCCAGTGCGCCAGTTCCGGGCGGCCCAGCGCGGCGAGCGGTGCGCCGCCGAGGCGCACCTTGGAGCGGGGCGGGTCCGGGTCCTCGCACAGCTCGGCGATGCGCTCCTGAATCTGGTCGAGGGTCACCCCCCACGGCGTGCGCGGTCGGTGCATCCGCTCGACATGGTCGGCGAGTTCGCGACCGGCCGACGTCCAGTCCGATTGCGGCGCAGCCGCGCGCACCGGGTCGCGCCGCGGCCGGGCCGTCCCTGACGGCAGCGCGGCCGGCTCGGAGACGAGTTCGGACAGACCCAGGTGCGCCAGCCGGCCGGCGACCGCCGCCCGCGACCCCGCGGGGCCGGCGACGACGAGCACCGAGCGCCCCTGCCGCGCCAGGTCGGCCGCAATGTTGACGATGGTCTGCGTCTTGCCCGTGCCCGGCCCGCTGTCGACGACGACCGTGCGCCGGCCGCGCACCGCCTCCAGGACCGCAAGCTGACTCGGGTCAGCATCCAGCACCGTCATCTCTTCGGGGTTCGCCGCGTGCTGAACTCGGGCGGGCTGCGGCCCCGCGATCGAGCCACGCGCCAGCCGGCCCACGATCGGGTGCGCCGGCAGAGTCGGGGCGATGCGGTTGAAGTCCGCGGCCGCCGAGAGCTTGGCGTAGTGGAAGGTGGTCAGCCACAAATCCGGTGCGATCGACCACCCCGGCGGGCCGGTGAAGGCGCGGCCGAGCGCTTCATACGCGCTGCCTGCGTCGAAGCCACTGGAGCGCATCGACATGCGCACCAGCACATCGAACGGGATGTCGACGCCGCCGGCATTGACCAGGTAGCTGCGCAGCGCCGGGTTGAACTCCAACTCCCCCGTCGCGACGACGACGAAGTCGCCCTGGGCGGCGTCCTCGGGCACCAATTCGCAGCGTCGCAAAAAGACCGGGGCGTTGGGACGCGGGCCGCGGGCGACCGACCAGCTGGCCCGCCCGATCGCCAGGAAACTGCCTGGCACGCCCCGCTCGCGGGCGAGTTCGAGCTGCTTGGCGCGGATCGCCCGCGCCCGGGAGAAAGCCCGGGCCTGCGCCGACGCTTCGCGGTAGAGCTCGGTCAGGCGCGTGCTCTTGCCGGCGAGCAATTTGGCCAACCCGCCGGGGTGGGCATGGGTGATGTCGAGCGCGATCGCGTGGTCGCTCCAGAGCAAGGTGTTGGGCCCGCCGTGCCGGGTCACTTCGGCTCGCCACTGGACCAATCGCTCGGCCGCCGGATCCCCGGTTTCGGGGGTCGCTGGAGCGTGGGAGGCGGACACGAGGGTCAGGCTAACCAATCCCGGGGTGAGGCGAGAATCGCGGTCAACGCACCGCGGTCGCTGCGGCCTCCGAGCGCCGGATCAGCAGGCCGAGCAGCACGACCGCGACGGCGAGCAGGGCACAGAACTGAGCCAGGCGGGCATACCCCCATTGGTCGACGACGACCCCGGCGATCGCGCCGCCAGAGGCGGCCGCCATGCCCATGACCAGGTCCGACACGCCCTGGGCGCCGGCCCGCCTCGGGATCGGGATGCTCGCGACGAGCAGGGTCGAGCCGCTGACGAGGGTGGCCGACCAGCCGACACCGAGAACGAACAGGCCCAGCGCCAGATCGTGGGAGTAGCCGATCGCGCTTCGGCCGGCGAGGAAGGTCGCGAGTAGGAGCAGCAGTCCGCCACCAATGGCGACGCGTCCGGCGCCCACCCGGTCGACCGCGATCCCCATCAGCGGGGAGAGCGCGAACATCCCGAGAATATGGCCGCTGATGACGAAGCCGACGATCTCAAGGGAGGCATGGCCGTGCACCATGTGCAGCGGGGTCATGACCATCAGGCTGACCATCACCATGTGGCCGAGCGCGGTCACACCCACCGCGGCTGTGGCCCGCCGCGACGCGCGGATCGCACTCAGCCCGCGGCGCACCGAGCCGCGAGCCGGCTCCTCGTCGACGGGGGCCAGGGCTCGCGCGAGCAGGAGCGGGTCGGGGCGTAGCCGGGCCCACATGACGACCGCGCCGACGGTCAGCACGATGGCGCTGATGACGAAGGGTCCGGCGAGTTCGTCGACCCCGAGGGCGCGAGCCAGCGGCCGGGCGGGAGCCGTCAGGTTCGGCCCGAGGACCGACCCGACCGTGGTCACCCAGACCACCAGGCTCAGGTCGCGCCCGCGGTGGGCGGGCAGCGCGAGGTCGGCTGCGGCATACCGGGCGGCGCTATTGGCGGCGGTCGCGCAGCCGAGCAGCACGCAGCCGGCCAGCAGCAGGGCGAAGGAGCCGGCGACCGCAGCGGCAACGATGCCGAGCGCGCCGAGGACGGCAACCGCATACGCGAAGGTCAGGCTGGGGCGTCGGCCGGCGCGATGGGCGAGTGCGGCGACCGGAATGGCAAAGAGAGCGGCGCCCAGAGTCTGGAATGTCCCGCCGAGTCCGGCGAAATCTGTTCTGCCCGAGATCTTTTCGGCGAGGATGGAGCCGACGGTCGCGCCAGCGGCCAGGCCGACACCGCTGAGCACTTGGGTGACCATCAGCGTCCGGACCGTATGCCGTTGGGCCGCCTCCCGGTCCAGGGTCACCGTCACCCGCCCACCCTAGGAGTGCGCTGCACCCATGACAAAGCTCATGGACCGAAGGTGACGGGCGGCCCAAGACGGCACGGTCGCCCGGCGCGAGGGTTGAGCCATGACCACCGCAACCCTCGCTCCCCACCGCCCCGCCATCGGCGCGATCGGTGCTCCCGCGATCGCCCTGACCGGGCTCACCAAAACCTTCGGCACGGTCCAGGCCGTCCGCGGGATCGACCTGCACGTCGCCCAGGGCGAGGTGCTCGCCTTCCTCGGCCCCAATGGGGCCGGCAAGACCACGACCATCGACATGGTGCTCGGACTCGCCGAACCCACGAGTGGCTCCGCCGAGGTGTTCGGCTTCGAGCCGGGCGAAGCCATCCGTCGCGGCCTGGTCTCGGCCGTCATGCAGACCGGCGGGCTACTCAAGGACCTGACGGTTCGCGAGACCATCGCCTACACCGCGTCGCTCTTCCCCAGCGCCCGGCCCGTCGATGAGGTGCTGGCCGCGGCCGGCCTGACCGATCTGGCCGGTCGCTCGGTCGGCAAGTGCAGCGGCGGCGAGCAGCAGCGCCTGCGCTTCGCCATGGCCCTGGTCAGCGACCCGCAGCTGCTGATCCTCGACGAGCCGACCACCGGGATGGACGTCAACGCCCGGCATGCCTTCTGGGAGCACATCCGCGCCGAGGCCGCCACCGGCCGCACGATCATCTTCGCGACGCATTATCTGCAGGAGGCCGACGAGTACGCCGACCGGATCGTCCTGGTCCGCAGCGGTCGCATCGTCGCCGACGGCACGCCGGCGCAGCTGAAGGCCCACGGCAACGGGCGGACCGTCCGCGCCACCTGGCCCGGTGTCAGCGCCGACGATCTGCGCGATGTGCCCGGCATCGACCACGCCGATATCCGCGGGGACATCCTCACCGCCTCGGCGACCGACTCCGACGCCCTGGCCCGTCACTTGCTCCTCCACACCCCCGCCCACGACCTCGAAGTCACCGCCCGCGGCCTCGACGAGGCCTTCATCGCGCTCACCGCGACCGAAACCGAAGAGAACTGACATGACCACGACAGTGATCGACCCCCGTGCCCGTCGCGCCCCCCTCGGCGGCGTCAGCCCCACCCTGGCCGGCATCGAGCTGCGCCGAATCCTGCGCAACCGGCGCACGATGATCTTCACGCTGATCTTCCCGGTCGTGATGTTCCTGTTCATCTCCGCCCAGATCAAGGGCGCGGACGACTCCATGGGCCCGACCGTGATCGCCAATGTCGGCGCCTACGTCATGGTGAGCATGGCGCTCTACGGCGCCGTCATGGCGACCACCAGCGCCGGCGCGTCGGTCTCCGTCGAACGCGCCTCCGGCTGGTCGCGCCAGCTGCGGCTGACGCCATTGCGGCCCACGGCATACGTGCTGTTGAAGGTGGTGCTCGCGCTGGTCGTGGGCGCCTTGGCAACCAGCGTCACCTTCGCCGTCGGCGAGTTGACCGGCAGTGCCCACCTCGGCGCGGGCTCCGCCCTCCTCTCGGCCGCGCTGATCATCCTCGGCTCGCTCGTCTTCGCCGCCTTCGGACTGTTCATGGGGTATCTGCTGCCGAGCGAGAACGCGATGCAGTTCCTCGGGCCGGTGCTGGCCGTCCTGTCGATCTTCGGCGGCATCTTCAGCGCTCCGATCGACCCGTCCTCGACGTATGGCCAGATCGCCTCCCTCACACCGATCTACGGCCTCTCGCAGGTCGCCCACTGGCCGCTCACGCTGACCACGTCCGGCACTCATGATCCCTTCGACATCTCGTGGGTGATCAATATGGTCGCCTGGGGGGCAATCTTCGTCGCGGGGGCGGTCTGGCGCTTCCGCAAGGACACCGCCCGGGTGTGACACTGTCCCGTATGACGCGGCTCCCGGCCCTGTCCTCGCTCGAGGGCGAGGACCGGGACCGCGCAATTTCGCACCTGGCTCGGCTCGCGCTCGTCGGTGTCTGGCTGATCTTCTTGTTGGAGCCGTTAGCGGCGGCCTGGTCGGCGCGCTCGGGCGTACGCGGGCAACTCGGCCTCGCCGCCACCGTCCTTTTCGCACTGCTCTATATGTGGCACTTCGAGAGGTCACGCGCCTTCGACGCGAGTACCGACGGCCTCGTCGGTCAGCGGGTCACCTCCCGACGATGGCCGCGGTATGCCGTTCTGGTCGCCCTGACCGTCGCCGTCACCTTGCTCATCGGGCAGCCGGGCACGGCGACCTGGGTCTTCCTAGCCGTCTCCGGCCTGTGGACGATGCCCATGCCCTACGCCCTGGCGATCGGCCTGGCACTCGCGGGGGGCTACGAGACGCTCGTGCGCGTCCAGGACGGGTGGAATCGGCATACGGGCGTCTCGTTGTCCATCGTCATGGCGATGCTGGCGGTGAGCGCGGCGCGGCTCGCGATGCGCCGCACGGCCGATCTGTCGGCGGCTCGCCGCGAGAACGCCCGGCTGGCAGTGGAGGAGGAGCGGCACCGGCTGGCCCGGGACATCCACGACATCCTCGGTCATTCCCTGACCGTCATCACCGTCAAGGCCGAGCTCGCCGGGCGCCTCCTTGACGTCGACGCCGAGCGGGCGCGGGCCGAGATCGCCTCGGTGGAGGCGTTGGCGCGGGAGGCGTTGGCCGATGTGCGCGGCGCGGTCGTCGGGGTGCGGGAGATCTCCCTCGCCGGTGAGTTGGCGTCGGCGCGACAGGCCCTGACGGCGGCCGGCATCACCCCGCGCCTGCCGACGGCCGTGGACGCGGTTGACCCCGGGCTCAAGGAACTGTTCGCCTGGACGGTGCGCGAGTCGGTCACCAATGTGGTGCGCCACTCGGGGGCGTCGACCTGTCGAATCGACTTGGAGCCCAAGCGCATTGTCGTGCGCGACGACGGCCGCGGAGCGCACGGCGGCGCCCAGGGCAGTGGCCTGCGCGGGCTGCGCGAGCGGGCGCGTTTGGTCGGGGCGAGCGTGACGACATCGTCCGCCGGCGAAAACGGATTCGAGGTCGTCGTCGCCGGGAAGTAGCGTTGGCGACAAGGGGGTGTGGCGATGGCCATTCGCGTTGTCCTGGTCGACGACCAGGCGCTGGTCCGGGGCGCCCTTGCCGCGCTGCTCGACCTCGAGATCGACCTCACGGTCGTCGGCGAGGCGTCCTCGGCGACCGAAGCGATCGCCCTGGCGGCGTCGGTGACACCCGATGTCGTGCTGATGGATGTCGACATGCCCGGGATGGACGGTATCGAGGCGACCGCGGCGCTGCGTGCCAGCGGGTCGACCGCACGGGTGCTGATCGTGACCACCTACGGCCGCCCGGGCTACTTGCGGCGGGCCCTACAGGCCGGTGCCTGCGGATTTGTCGTCAAGGACACCCCGGCGCGGCTGCTCGCCGACGCCGTGCGGCGCGTTCATACCGGAATGCGCGTGGTGGACCCGGCGCTGGCGATGGACTCGCTGATCGCCGGCGATTCACCGCTGACGGCGCGGGAGGCGGACGTGCTGCGGGCTGTCCTGGACGGCGGGTCGATCACCGATATCGCTGCGGCCGTTCACCTTTCGGAAGGAACGGTGCGCAATCACCTGTCCAATGTCATCGGCAAGACGAATGCCCGCAATCGCGCCGACGCCGCTCGAGTCGCCCAGGAGAACGGCTGGCTCTGACGCCACTGCGCCGCGTCACGGTCCCCACCAGTAGGCATCGACGGTCATAGCTCAGCCGCCTCCAATGGTGGACGTGAGCGCCTGCGCGCTCTCGACGGGACTCGAACCGAAGGCCAGCGTCAGCCCGAGCCCGATCATCACCACGGCGATGAGCGCGTCCAGGGCTCGCCACGCGCTCGCCCGGGCGAAGATGGGAGCGAGCAGGCGGGCACCGAAACCGAGCCCCGTGAACCACACAAGCGAGGCAGTCACCGCACCCACGGCGAACCACCAGCGCCACGCTCCCTGGGTCGCGGCCACCGAGCCGAGGAAGACGAGCGTGTCCAGATAGACGTGCGGATTGAGCCAGGTGAAGGCCAGAGTGGTCAGCAGCGCCGTCCGCAGGGCCGTCGGCCCGCCGCCGGTCACCGCTTCCAGGTGGTCGGCCCCGCGGGCCCGGCGTGCTGCCAGCAATCCGTAGCCGATCAGGAAGGCCGCCCCGATGATCCGGACAACGGTCAGCAGCGTGGGCGCCGCCGTGACCAGGGCCCCCACCCCCACCACACCGGCCACAATAAGGACGGCATCCGAGACCGCACAGATCGCGACGATCGGCAGCACATGCTCGCGCTTGATGCCCTGCCGCAGCACATAGGCGTTCTGCGCGCCGATGGCGACGATCAGCGCAGCGCCGGTGAGCAGGCCGGTCAATGCCGCGGTCCAGGGCGATTCCATGAGGTGACGGTAGGCGCCGCAACACCATCAGCACCAACGCAGATTCCTTATGAATCATTAGCATTACTGTATGGAAGCGACCCTGGATCAGCTGCGCACCCTCGCCGCCGTCGTGGACGAAGGCACCTTCGACGCCGCGTCCGCGGCGCTGGGCGTCACCCCGTCCGCGGTCAGCCAACGGATCAAGGCGCTGGAGACGAGCGTCGGCCGGGTGCTGATCACCCGGACCAAACCCGTGCGGGTGACCGGCCCCGGAGCCGCGGTGCTCCGGCTCGCCCGCACGACGACACGGCTGGCCGACGATACGGCATACGACCTCGGGCTGGGGGGCGGCGCGGGCTTCGCCCGCCTGCCCATCGCCGTCAACGCCGACTCGCTCGCAACGTGGTTCCTCCCCGCGCTCGCGCGGATGCCCGCGCGACAACGAGCGGTCTTCGATGTGCACCTCGACGACCAGGACCGGACGTATGAGCTGTTCACCTCCGAGTCCGTGCTCGCGGCGGTGACATCGATCGATCGGCCCGTCGCCGGCTGCGCGGTCACCCCGCTGGGGTCGATGCGGTATCTCGCGGTGGCCTCCCCCGACTTCGCCGCCGCCGCGCTGCCCGACGGCCTGACCGACGCGGCGGTGGCCGACGCGCCACTGATCGTCTTCAACCGCAAGGACACGCTTCAGCACCGGTTCATCCAGCAGGTGACTGGCGAATCCCTCACGCCACCAACGCATTTCCTGCCCTCGACGGCGGACTTCCTGAACGGCATACGGCTGGGCATGGGGTGGGGGATGGTCCCGGAGCTCCAGGCGGAGGGTGAAATGGCGCGCGGCACGGTCGTGGCGCTCGCGCCCGATCGGCCGATGGACGTGCCGCTGTTTTGGCAGGTATGGCCGCTGGACTCGCCGCCCCTGCGCGCCCTGACCGAGGTGGTCCTCGCCGCAGCCGACGTGCACTTACGGCCCACGGCGTCGCACGGCGTCCGCGGGTGGGGTCCAGCGACGAGGGCCTAGGTTGGGGTCATGGCCAAGCCGACTGCCGCCGAGGTGATCGCGGGCGACCGCGCCGTGCGCGTGTCTTCTCCCGAGCGCGTCATCTACCCCGCGACCGAGACCACGGCGGAGGTCACCAAGGTGATGGTCGCGAAGTTTTTCGCGTCGGTCGACGACGGCTTGATGCGGGCCCTGCGTGGCCGGCCGACCGCCCTGGAACGCTGGACCAAGGGCGTGCTGCCCGGGATGAAGCTGGGAACTGGCCGGCCGGGCGAGCAGGCCGACGCGTTCTACCAGAAGCGGGTCCCAACTGGGGCGCCGGACTATCTGCAGTCGTGCGAGATCACCTTTCCGTCCGGGCGCACGGCGCGCGAGGTGTGCCCCACCGAGATCGCTGTGCCGGTGTGGTGCGCGCACATGGGGACACTGACCTTCCATCCCTGGCCGGTTCGGTGCGCCGACGTCGACCGGCCGGACGAACTGCGCATCGATCTCGATCCGCAGCCCGGGACGACCTTCGGCGACGCGGTGCGCGTGGCTGGCGTGGCCCGAGAGTTGTTGTCGGATTTGGGGATCCGGGGCTTCGTGAAGACAAGCGGTAATCGCGGCGTACACATCTTTGTGCGCATCCGGCCGGACTGGGAGTTCCTCGACGTCCGGCACGCCGCCATCGGTTTCGGGCGCGCGCTGGAGGCGCGCGACTCCGGCGTGACCACCGCCTGGTGGAAGGAGGAGCGGGGGGCGCGGATCTTTGTCGACTTCAACCAGAACTGCCGTGACCGGACGATCGCCTCGGCCTATTCGCTGCGCCCGCTGCCGGGCGCGCCGGTCTCGACGCCGGTGACCTGGGAGGAGTTGGCGGGTTTGCGGGACCCGTCGGCCTTCAACCTGTTCACGGTTCCCGAGCGGCTCGTGGACGGCGATCCCTGGGCCGCGATCGATGACGAGGCGTTCTCGATCGAGCCGCTGCTGCGCCTGTATGAGGAGTCCGGACTCGGCGAGATGCCCTTCCCGCCGGACTACCCGAAGATGCCCGGCGAGCCGCCGCGCGTGCAGCCGAGCAAGAAGGTCGCCGCACACTGGGATGCCGACGGCAATCGCCTGGCCGACTGACTCGCGCCGGTTCCGCGTTAGCGGGGCCGAGGCCGCGAGGTCGCGGGGGCGCCAGGGCAAGGACGCGAGGACGAGGACGCGGCGTTGGGAGCGCACCGAGTGGCGGGTTGTCGGTGGCCGGTGGGACAGTGGTGGTCGTCCGGAAGCGGTGTTATACCCGCACCTTGTATAACGAACTATCCCTGAGGTATGCCT
>Ga0075158_10000728_pt1 | contig 26755 bp, 19 predicted proteins | sample JI91814BDNA_FD_70968 | JGI IMG/M metagenome (GOLD analysis project Ga0075158, IMG submission 70968) | Wastewater effluent complex algal communities from Wisconsin, to seasonally profile nutrient transformation and Carbon sequestration -... | ecosystem: Engineered > WWTP > Effluent > Algae... | reverse complement strand
TTTTCCTTCAGAGGTTTTTTCTATATTAAAAAATTTCATCTCTATACTTTTTTAAATGCACTGTTGTTTTCAGTGATTTTTGTGAAACAGAAACTTTCAGGCTAATTTACCTTACTACAGGTATTACAGCACCATTTTGTTTCAGTTTCTCCTTTACATATTTATCTGCTTTGGGATCTTTTTTCAGCAATATTTCCTGCGCATCATTGGTGATCCCATCCATTTCTTCTTTAATCACATAGTATTTGAAACTGTCTACAAAATCATCAGGCTTTACCTTATGTGATTTCAAAACAGCTCTTGTCCCCGCTTCCATATTCTTGTCAGGATATACAAAAATAGCCTGATCATTGATCGCAAGATCAGCAATGATGTCTGCCATCACATCTTTATCGATCAGATTTTTAGGCTTATCAATATAATCGCCGCACGAAAACAGGCCCAACAAAACGAAAATAAAGAGTAACTTTTTCATCAGTTTCATAATCTGTTGATGATTGATTTCCATTTTAAGTTCAGCACTCCAAAAACAGCTTCATGGATAATTCCACCATTCATTTTGCTTTCTCCTAAAATTCTGTTGGTAAATATAATAGGAACTTCTACAATTCTGAAACCTTTTTTAAAGGCTCTGAATTTCATTTCAATCTGAAATCCGTAACCTTTCAGTTTCACATTATCCAATCCTATTTCTTCCAATACTTTTCTTGAAAAACATACAAATCCTGCAGTTGTATCATGAATCGGAAGTCCTAATACAAAGCGTACATATTTTGATGCAAAATAAGAAAGCAGTACTCTTCCCATAGGCCAGTTTACTACATTCACTCCTTTTGAATAACGGGAACCGATGGCCATATCTGCATTTCTGCATGCTTCAAAAAGTTTTGGCAGATCGTTAGGATTGTGTGAAAAATCAGCATCCATCTCAAAAATATAATCATATTTATTTTCGATGGCCCATTTAAACCCATGGATATAAGCCTTCCCCAACCCGTCTTTCACATGTCTTATGGACAGGTGCAGATAATGCGGATGCTTCTTCTGTAATTCTTTTACGATTTCTGCTGTCCCATCCGGAGAAGAATCATCTACTACTAAAATATGAAAGTCATCCTCCAATGCAAAAACCGCGGAAATAATATTTTCAATATTTTCCTTTTCGTTATATGTTGGGATGATGACGAGTTTTTTCATTTCAGTTTGCAAAGATAGTTTATTTAACCTTTTTATTTTATACAAAATAATCTATAATTTTGCAAAAATATTTCTCGGGGATTAAGCGGATGAAACAGAAACTTTTATTCAACAGATCTGAACAATACGTAAAATCGATGAGAGCAAATATTTTAACTGCATATTCATAGATCGGGTGACAGGAAAATCTGTGTCGGGCTGTGTTATCTGAAGTTAAATAATAAATAAAAAAAATTAAATTTTGCCATCATCACAACACTTCATCAATCACGTAAGAATACCTGAGAACAATGATTGGGTAATCTTTATCCTTGTGGGCTGTATATTTTTATATGTTTTTATGATGAACGTCATAGAAAGAGATGCCAGCCTCAGAGATTTTCTGCTTCAGAAATATTTTGATGCAAGCAACAACCTTCCCAGCTGGATTATCACGTCCTGTGTAACCACACTTAACCTGTCTGTATTAATTTCACAGTACGTTCCTATAGTACCGAAATATATTGCAGATCTTCAGCTTCTGGGATATCAGCTTAATAAATTTGGATATACATTGCTGGCAGTACTGCTTTTTTATTTAACAAAATCAACATTAGGTTTTTTATTTTACCAAAGTATAGGGGACGGAAAAAAATGGACTATTTTTTATTTTACCTCCACAAAATTTTATTTCATTCTTTCATTTTTGCTAATAATTCTTTGTGTAGCCCATTATTACTTTCCGATAGACAGAAATAAAATGTTTCTATATTATTTCTGCTTCTTCGCTTTTGTATTCATTTTCAAAGTTTTTTTCTATTTATTTCACAAGAACAAGATTCTTCCCGAGAAATGGTATTATAAATTTTTGTATATTTGCACCCTCCAAATCGCACCATTATTATTGCTTTGGAAGTTGTTATTTTTTTAATAAATGTCAATGATGAGAATAAAGTCTATATTGGTTTCTCAACCAGCGCCTAGTGAGTCTTCTCCATATCTGGATATAGCGAAGAAGGAAAAAATAAAGATTGATTTCCGTCCATTTATCCACGTCGAAGGGGTTGACAATAAAGAGCTCAGAACACAGAAAATAGATCTGACGCAGTATACCGGTATTATTTTTACCAGTAAAAATGCGATTGACCATTACTTCAGACTAGCAGAGGAATTGCGTTTTGCCGTTCCGGATACAATGAGATACATCTGTCAGTCGGAAGCAATTGCCAACTACCTTCAAAAGCATATTGTGTACAGAAAAAGAAAAATCAGCTTTGGGGAGAAAAACTTCTCAGACCTGCTTCCGCTTTTCAAAAAATTCCCAACTGAAAAATATCTGTTGCCATCTTCAGATGTTTTAAGTCCGGATATTGTAAAAACCATGGATGCATCTAATGTAGACTGGACAAGAGCAATTATGTACCGTACCGTATGCAGCGACCTTACAGATATCAATGTCAAAGATTATGACATGTTGATTTTCTTCAGTCCGCAGGGAATCAAATCACTGCAACAAAACTTCCCTGAATTCAAGCAGGATGAAACAAAGATTGGAGTTTTCGGAAACACGACTTTGGCCGCTGCAGAAGAAGCAGGATTAAAAGTAGATTTAATGGCACCTACGAAGGAAACCCCTTCCATGACAATGGCTTTAGAAAAATATATTAAAGCTCTTCATAAATAATTTAGTACAAAATAAACACAGCCATCTTTTCTTTATTGAAAAGATGGCTTTTTATTTTAAAATCAATTAAAATAATACACATTAACAACTGTAAATCAAATAGTTAAATTATTTTTTTCTTGACGGATTGAAATTTTTACTACTTTTAAGAAAAAAAAACATGAAAAAATTATTATCTTATTTACTCTTTTTGACCATTGTATTTGTAAAAGCCCAGAATGATAACTGTTCGGGGGCAATACCACTAACGTAGGAACAGACTTTGCTTCTGGAGCGGTCAACTCTACAAATTTAAATGCCACCACCGACGGTCCTTTACCAACATGCAGTCCAGACGCTGCTGAGAATGTATGGTTTAAGGTAGTAGTGCCGGCAAGCGGCAACATCAAAATAGCAACAGGAGAAGTCTCCGGTTCATTATTTTCTGAATCAGTTGTTACTTTTTACAGTGGCACTTGTGGCGCTTTAACCGAAATTGCTTGTAATAATTATATCTTAAGTCTTTCGTCAATATTGTTATCTGGGCAGACTCCAGGCGCTACCTTGTATATAAGTGTTTGGAAATTTGAATCGTTCTCAGATAATGGAGAATTCCAGATTTCTGCCTATGAGCCTACTCTTCCCGATAATAATAACTGCACGCAAGCACAACCATTAACAGTAGGAACAGATTTTGCTTCAGAAGCCATCACGTCTAGCAATTCAGATGCAACTACTGACGGTGTTCTTCCATCTTGTAACTCAGATGCTTTAGAAAATATATGGTTTAAAGTTACCGTTCCACCAAGTGGAAATATTACGATTGAAACAGCCGCCGCTTCTGGTTCTTTATTTAAAGATTCTGTACTTACCGTTTACAGCGGCAACTGCACCACTTTAACTGAAATTAGCTGCAATGATGATAAAGACGCTAATAATGAAAACTTTTCTCATTAATTAGTTTAACCGGGCAGACTCCAGGCACTACCTTGTATATAAGTGTTTGGAAATATCAATCGCTCTCAGATAATGGAGAATTCCAGATTTCTGCCTATGATAATACGGCATTATCTACGCATGAAGTTTATGGAAACAAAAAGATAATTCAGGTATATCCAAACCCTTTCAGTAAAGAGCTTAGTATTTCTGATATCTCAAAAGTAAAAGGAATCTCTGTTACAGATATCTCGGGAAAAACAGTCAAAAACATTGAAAAGCCATCATCTTCTATTGATCTGAGCGACTTAGTAAAAGGAATATATTTCATTACCCTGAAAATGGATGACGGAACATTAAAAACTACTAAAATCATAAAAAAATAACCTCTCCGTTTAATATTACTACAAAGGCTATCATAAATTTGATAGCCTTTCTTATATTTGAACAAGAATTAACATTAAATAATAACGTCTCTGAAAAAACATCTCTAAAAAAGAAAAAATATATAAGACGTAAAAATTAAAATAAACGGATGAAAGCTCCACAAGCAAAAAAAATAGAAAGAATATTAGAAACCCACGGCGATAAAAGGATCGATAATTACTTCTGGCTGAATGAAAGGGAAAACCCTGAAGTTATCCAATATATTGAAGAAGAAAATGCTTACGAGGAATTCATCATGAAAGATACAGAAGCTCTACAGGAAGAGCTTTTCGAAGAGATGAAGGCACGTTATAAAAAGGATGACGAATCCCTGCCTTATTTCTTTAATGAATACTGGTATATTGTACGCTATGAAGAAGGCAAGGAATATCCTATTTTCTGCAGAAAGCACACAAGCCTTGACAATGATGAGGAAATTGTACTCGACGTTAATATTCTGGCAGAGGGCAAAGAGTTTTTTGAAGTAGGAAGTGTAGCGGTAAGCCCAAGTAATGAACTGGCTTCTTTTTCTTCAGATGATGTAGGAAGAAGAATTTATACGCTTAATTTTAAAAACCTAAAGACAGGAGAAATTTTGCCAGACATTATTCCTAATACTACAGGAAAAGCCGTTTGGGCAAATGATAACCAGCATATTTTTTACATCAGGAAAGATAAAAGTCTTCGTGCATTTCAGGTATACAGACATCAGCTGGGAACAGATTCAGCAGAGGATGTCCTGATCTTCCACGAAGAAGATGACACTTTTGATGTCAATGTATTTAAGACAAAATCTTTACAGTATATTTTCATCGCAAGCTCAAGTACTATTTCTGACGAACACCGCTTTATCCCTTCTGATAATGTATTTGCAGAATGGACAGTGATCCAGCCAAGAATAGATGATCTTGAATACTCCGTAGAGCACTATGAGGATGAGTTTTACATCATTACCAATGCTGACGATGCTATCAATTTCAAGATAGTAAAGACAAAGATTGAGAATTGTGGTATGGAAAACTGGATTGATGTTATTCCGCACCGTGCTGAAGTTTTGCTGGAAGGTTTTGAAATCTTTAAAGATTATCTGGTATTGGAAGAAAGAGAAAGAGGATTGCTTCAGATCAAAATTATTGATGAGAAGACACAGGAATCTTATTATTTACCTTTTTCTGATCCAACTTATACAGCTTATATCGGGATCAATCTGGAATTTGATACAGAGATTTTACGTTATGGTTACACATCTCTTACACAACCAAGCTCCACCTATGAGTATAACATGAAAGACAAGACGACAAAGCTTCTGAAACAACAGGAAGTTTTGGGTGGAAAGTTTGCTCCTGAAAATTATATTTCAGAGAGAATCTGGGCAGACTCCAGAGATGGAAAAACCAAAGTTCCTATTTCATTAGTATATCATAAAGACACGAAAAAATCGGCTGATACTCCACTTCTTCTGTATGGATATGGAAGTTACGGACATACGGTTGACGCCAGCTTTTCGAATGTAAGATTATCTTTGCTGGACAGAGGTTTTATTTATGCCATTGCCCACATTCGTGGTGGAGAATATCTGGGAAGAGAATGGTATGAAGATGGAAAAATGCTGTCTAAGAAAAATACATTCTTTGATTTTATTGATGCAGCAAAATATCTGATCAAGCAAAATTACACTTCGTCACAACATATGTATGCGATGGGAGGAAGTGCCGGTGGTCTGCTGGTAGGTGCCGTGGTCAATTATGAACCTCAGTTATTCAACGGAATTGTGGCACAGGTACCTTTTGTAGATGTTGTTTCCACAATGCTTGACGATACAATCCCTTTGACAACTGGAGAATATGACGAATGGGGAAATCCAAATGACGAAGAATACTATTATTATATGAAAGACTACTCTCCTTATGATAATGTAGAAGCTAAAGATTATCCTCACATGCTGATCACCACAGGATTCCATGATTCTCAGGTACAGTATTGGGAGCCTGCAAAATGGACAGCAAAACTGAGAGAATTAAAAACAGATGATAATATTTTAGTCTTCAAAACTGACATGAGCTCAGGTCATGGAGGAGCAAGCGGAAGATTTGAATCTCTGAAGGAAGATGCGTTGGAATTCGCATTTTTATTAAAATTAGAAAATCAAAAAGAATGATCAACGAAGCTGAATACTGGAAAAAAATAGAACAATTCTTTGAAGACAATTTCCAGACGGAGAAGAACCCACCCATTGAAACCCTTTTATTTCTGATAGGGTTACAGGAGCTGGGAAGCGGCCAGCAAAAATATACGAAAGAAGACAAGGTAAACCTGATTCATATTGCAGTCTGCAGATTGCTTGAGCCTTTTGGATATTATAAATTCACACACTATGAAGACGGATGGCCACAATTTGAAAGCCTGGAAGAACTTCCGGAATTAAAACCTAATGAGCAGACTCTGCTTATGAAAAAGGCAATTATCCAGTACTTTCAGGAGGAAGAACTTTTATAAAGACTGGAGGCTTGAAGAATGAAGCAGGAAGTTAATCCCTGTCGATAAATAAAAAGAGGGTTTTCTATTGGAAAATCCTCTTTTTTATAAATAAGTATTTTTTACATGCTCAAATCATTCAATCAATTCTTCCAATTGATGAAGTCCCATTTTAAAGCCTTCTTCAAATCCCATATCCATGAGCTTTTTCATAATTGCAGGAGAATGGTAATGGATATTGATGGTTACTTTAGTTCCTTCCTCCACTCCGGTAAAGCCGAGCAGCCATTTTGACCTTGGGAAATCTTCATTGACATTTCCTTTTTCATCGCAGAAAGCACTCATCCAGTCGAGACTTCTGTGTTCTGTAATTTCTCCGTATTGAGTCTGAGAATACATGGGTCCTTTTTCACCGTTTGGTCCTACCATAGTATACATCCAGATTCCTCCTTCTTTGAAATCCTGACTTACCGTTTCACATTTCCATGGTTTGGGTCCCCACCATTGATCCAATAATTCGGCTTGGGTAAAATACTTCCACACCGTTGAAACATCAGCCTTATAAATCTTCATGACGTAAGTGCTGGACGCATCAAAATCTTTGTTGAAAATGATATTAGATTCCATAGATATTTATTTTTAATAAAGTTAGCACTTTATTTATTGAAAGGGACTTTTCATATGACAACTAAAAGATAATTCATAAATAATTGTTAAAAAACACTCTTTTAAGAAAAATAAAACAATTTTTTGGCTCGTTTTTTGTTTATGTAGTCTTAAAACAATTAATTTTAACATTCATTTTTCCAAAACCTATATAATTAAATAATGAATAACAAATTCATCCCAATAATTTCGGTGTTTATGACGATCTCACTGATTGTCTTCGTGACGCTCCAATTTTATTGGCTGAAAGGCTATTACGGCGTACTGGAACAGGATTTTTCGAATAAAGTGTATGCGGTTTTGGAAAGTACTTCAAAAAGTATTGAAGAGATAGAAGCAGACAAATATTTAAACAAAGAAAATAGAAATTTAATTATTGCCAATAGTGATAAGCCGTCGCTTACTACCATTCAACAAGTAGAAGATTCAGGTACACAAAGGCAAATAATTTATTCCAAAAATATTGTTGAAAAAACACAACTTCCGATTTCTCAAAAAGGAGATTCTATTAAGCTGACAACTTTATACACAGATGAAGCAGCCTACAAAATAAAGAGAGATACTACCAATCGTGAACTTCTTACTACAGACATTAATCAGGAGATTGAAACCGGAGATTATGCCATGAAAGAGTTTGTAAAAGTATATGGAAATAATCTTCCTATTGCTAAAAGGGTAGATCCGAAAACACTTGATTCCGTCATCCATAAAGAACTTAAAATAAGAGGTATATCTGCTAAATTTGGCTATGGAGTTCTGGACCGAAATAATAAGCTAACAAGTATTGCCAATAAAGCATACAAAGAAAAAAAGGATAACAACGTTTATAGTTATCCACTTTTTACGGATAAAAAGTATCATACTTTATATAACCTTGCATTAGTCTTTCCTAAAAAAGAATATTCCCTGGCGATGAACAACTGGCCGATGCTTTTGGGAACATTTCTTTCTCTTCTTACCATTCTTGGGATTTACATTATTTCCATCAATTATATGATGAGGCAGAAAAAGCTTGCTGAAGTGAAAACAGACTTCATCAACAATATGTCCCACGAGTTTAAAACACCATTGGCAACCATTTCCGTTGCTACAGATTCTTTGGCTAATGACAAAATTGCCACTAATCCGGATAAGGTAAAATACTATTCCGAACTGATTAAGCAGGAGAATTTAAGAATGAAAAAGCAGGTGGAAAACGTGCTTAATATGTCCAAGCTTGAGCGAAATGAAGTAGAACTGTTTTTAAAAGAAGCCAACGTAAGAGAACTGATCAAGAAAACAACAGAATCTTTCAATCTGATTGTACAGCAAAGAAACGGAACTCTCACGCAGAAGTTCAATGCTACCCAGTACAATTTTAAAATAGACGAATTCCACATCTCCAATATGCTGGTCAACTTACTGGATAATGCCAACAAATATTCTCCTGAAGCACCGGAAATACATGTGGAAACAAGAAATGAAGGAAACTGGTATGTCATAGAAATTTCCGATAAAGGAATGGGAATGGATACCCAGAACAAAACCAAAATTTTCGAAAAATTCTTTAGGGAAGAAACCGGAAATATTCACAATGTAAAAGGACAAGGATTAGGACTTTCCTACGTAAAAAAAATTGTAGAACTGCACAAAGGACAGATTATCGTAGACTCTCATAAAGGAAAAGGAAGTACGTTCACGATAAAGCTGCCAATGAGCTAGAAATAAATGATAGATGATAAGCGATAAATGATAAAAATCTCCTTCACATCAATTATCAATAATCATTCATCAATTATAAAGTTAAACCAAATATCAAAATATAGAAGATAGAGTGAGAAAGTTCATTCTTAATTGTTAATTATTAATTATTAAAATTATGAGCAACAGAATATTATTAGTAGAGGACGATCAGAGTTTCGGGGCGGTGCTTAAAGATTATTTGACCATCAATAATTTTGAAGTAACTCTTGCCACTGACGGGGAGCAGGGACTAAAAGAATTTACAGAAAATGAATTCGATATCTGCATATTTGACGTAATGATGCCTAAAAAAGACGGATTTTCATTAGCGGAAGATGTAAAAAAGATTGATAAAAATACACCCATCATATTCCTTACTGCAAGAAATATGAGAGAAGATATCTTGAAGGGATATCAGCTGGGTGCGGATGATTATATTACAAAACCTTTTGATACTGAGCTTCTTTTATACAAAATAAAAGCAATTCTTCAGAGAAGTTCTACTTTGGAAAATGAAGAGCAGGAGCAGTTCAAGATCAGCAATATTTTCTTTGACTCCATGCTGAGACAACTGAAAGTAGGTGATAAAGAATACAAGCTTTCTCCTAAAGAAAATGAATTATTAAAACTTCTTTGCATCCACAGAAATGATTTCATGCCGAGAGACCTTGCGTTAAGAAAGATCTGGAAAAAGGAAAATTACTTTACAGCAAGAAGTATGGATGTTTATATTGCAAAGCTTCGTAAATTATTAAAAGACGACGAAGGATTGGAAATCATCAACGTTCACGGAGAAGGATTTAGACTTTTGGTAAAAAATTAATCCAAAAATCAAATTATAAGTATAAAATTAGCAAAACAATTGAAAATGTTTTGCTAATTTTGTTTCATACCCATGGATATGAAGAATACATTTATAGGTTTGATCACCGTATCACTATTAGCTGCATCCTGTAAAAAGGATGAAAGAGCTACTTATTTAAAAGAAGAAGCTAACGCTGGGCAACCCAACGTAGCCCTAAATACTACCTCAAAAACCGCTTTGATGGATCAGGCAGGCATCCAATCCAGTTCTGCACCCGCTCCTTTGGCCACAGCTCCGGGAATGAACCCTCCACACGGACAACCGGGACACCGATGCGATATTCCGGTAGGACAACCTCTGAATGGAACTCCTGCAGCAGCCACTCCCGTTACGCAAAATGTAAATGTTAGTGGAGGGAATACGATCCAGATTGATCCAAATGCCTTATCACCAGGGAAAATCACCCTTGATAATAACGGAAAACAGGTAAAAACAGCTCCGGGAATGAACCCTCCTCACGGACAGCCAGGACACCGATGTGATATTCCGGTGGGGCAACCATTAAACAGCAAACCAGCTCCCAAACCACAGGCAGCACAGAATATAGTACAAACAACACCAAGTCCGGCTCCTGCACCCGCTGCACAGAATCTGGCGATGGGTGAAAAGCCTAAACTCAACCCGGCACACGGACAACCCTGGCACAGCTGTTCTCTGAAAGTTGGTGATCCTTTACCATAAATTTTGTATTTTTGCAGATATGAAGCTGTTTCACCTACTTGCAATAGTATTTTGCCTGGGAATCTTTCTGATTCCCAAGGATAACTTCTATTCGCAGGGAGCACAGGAAACATGCTGTAAAGCAGAATCTTCCAAAAAAATGGACTGCTGTAAAAATCATTCTTCAAAAAAAGACAGCAACCATGATAAAACAAAATCATGTAAAGATGACTGCTGCTCGTCATGTGTTGCCTGCTACACTTTTATTGAAACCCCTTTCTCAAAAAATTTACGTCTGGAACTTTCTTATTACAAAGCGAATAAGAATCCACAGTTTCAGTATGCAGATCCTTATCTTTCAGACCGTTTAAAAGAAATCTGGCAGCCGCCCAAGATAGGTTAATTAAAACATCAAGGGTTCATTATGTCCTATAATGAACTGTTTTTTAATTAATTTAAACTTTTAAACAAAATGAAATTATCTATTTCCAGGTTGATACTTGGTGCATTATTCCTATTTACACAATTGATATCTGCTCAGACACTTTCAAAAAACCAGTTTAAGGTAAAAGGGAACTGCGAAATGTGCAAAACAAGAATTGAAAGTGCCGCGAAAAAAGCAGGTGCAAAAACAGCAGTTTACTCTATTGATCTTCAAACGTTAACCTTTGAAACAGACAAAGCATCCGCTGATGATATTTTGAAAAAGGTAGCTGAAACAGGTCATGATAATGAGAAATTTAAGGCGTCTGACACAACGTATGAAGGACTTCCGGGGTGTTGTCATTACGATAGAGATCTGCAGCCTTCAAAAGCAGAAACACATCATGAACACCATACAGTTTCTAATGTTTCCACTAAAAAAGAAAATGAGTTCTACGTAAGAGGAAATTGTGCTTCATGTAAAGCAAGAATTGAAAAAGCATCAAAAGATGCCGGAGCCAATAGTGCAGAATGGAATGCAGAGAAACAAACAGTTACTTTAAATTTTGACCCTTCAAAAACCTCATCAGATAAGATTTTAAAGTCTATTGCGGATGCCGGACATGATAATGAAAAGTATAAAGCTACTGATGCTGTTTACAATGGACTTCCGGGATGCTGCCTGTATGACAGAGAGTTTACTTTTGGTGAACCCAATCCAAAAGTACATTATGAAGAAGAGACAAAACATGAAGGTCAGAAAGACAATGACTCTGCAACTAAAGAAGATCACTCTCAGCATGAAAAAAGCATAGATGGAGTTGTGGTAACGGGTTCTAAGGCAGCAACAGCTTTAAGCAAGAAAGAAGCAGGGCTTGTTTTTAATATTGATAAAAAAGAGCTGTTAAAGGCCGCTTGTTGTAACCTGTCTGAAAGTTTCGAAACCAATGCAACAGTGGACGTTTCTTTCAGCAACGCGGTTACGGGAACAAAACAGCTGAAAATGCTTGGCCTGGATCAGAAATATACCAGCTTAACGAAGGAACAACTCCCAGAAATCAGAGGATTGGCTTCTGCTTACGGATTAAATTTTATCCCGGGAAGATGGATTGAAAGTATTCAGCTTACCAAAGGAGGAAGTACGGTAACCAACGGCTATGAAAGTATCACAGGACAGATCAATACTGAACTTTTAAAGAATGCCAAGACTCCTGAAACATCACTGAACCTTTTTTCTGACTTCAATGGAAGAGCAGAAATCAATATCACCAATGTTTCTCCGATCAACGATAAATGGTCGCAAACTTTCCTTCTTCACGGAAACGGAACGTTTGGAAACACAGATATGAACCATGACGGTTTTCTGGACAGACCGAAAGGAACACAGATCAATGCAGCGTATCTGCTGAATTATAATGATCTTGAAAAGTCAGGATTCGGGTCTCATTTTGGAATTAATTTTATCAGAGATGAAAGAACTGCAGGACAGATTGGTTTTGATAAAAAACTGGGTCAGGACAAACAACCTTTTTATGGGGTAGGAATCGATATTTCAAGATTTCAGGTTTGGAATAAGACAGGGTATGTTTTTAAAGGAAAACCTTACCAGAGCATCGGATGGATGAACCAATACGTTTACCATCAACAGGACAGTTTCTTTGGATTGAGAAATTATGCAGGGCAGCAGCACACGTATTATTCCAATTTAATTTTTGAAAGCATCATCGGAAATACCAACCACAAGTATAAGGCTGGTGCAAGCTTCTTGTATGACGGTTATAAAGAAACGTATTTGCTGGATGATATGAGAAGAAATGAAATTGTACCGGGCATTTTTGCTGAATATACTTTAACAGGTTTAAAATATACTTTAGTAGCAGGTTCAAGGGTAGATTTTCACAATCTTGCAGGAACACAGTTTACACCAAGGCTTAATTTCAAGTATGATTTCACGCCTCAGACGATTTTAAGACTTTCTGCGGGAAGAGGATTCAGAACGGCGAATGTATTTGCGGAAAGCCAGCAGTATTTTGCATCCAACAGAGCGATTACTATTTTACCCAATGGTGGAAATATTTATGGATTAAAGCCTGAAATTGCATGGAATTATGGGGCAAGCTTACAACAAGAATTCAAATTATTCGGAAGAAAATCAAGCATTGTTGCTGATTTTTTCAGAACCGATTTCCAGGATCAGGTATTGGTAGATTTGGATAAATCTCCTCAACAGCTGACATTCTATAATCTGGATGGAAAGTCTTTTGCGAATTCATTCCAGACCCAATGGGATTTCATGCCTGTAAAAAATATTGAGGTAAGACTTGCTTATAAGTATTATGATGTACAGGCGGATTATATCGGTGGAAGAAGAGAAGTTCCTTTTATGGCAAAGCACAGAGGATTTGTGAACCTGGCTTATTCAACCAATAAGAGTGATAAAGGAGGATTCTGGAGCTTTGATACTACTTTAAACTGGGTGGGAAAACAGAGACTTCCTGATATTTCAATGAATCCTGCAGAGTTTCAGTTACCAACGTATTCGGAATCTTATGCTGTTTTGAATGCTCAGATTTCAAGAAATTTCAATAAAAAGATCAGAGCGTATGTAGGTGGTGAAAACCTTACTTCTTATTATCAGAAAAATGCGATTGTAGATTTTAAAAATCCTTTCGGAAGTTATTTTGATGGCGGAATGGTATATGCTCCGATTATGAAAGCCAACTTCTATGTGGGACTGGATGTGACGTTTTAAAAGCTGGAAACTGAAAGAATGAAGCTGGAAGTGCCTACAACTGAGTAAAGTTTTATCTTATTGAGGATAAAATCTGAATACCCAAAAACCTTATAGGTTTCAGAAACCTATAAGGTTTGATTTTTCTCATCAGCAGGCAAAATTCACCAGTAATAACGAAGGAAATCAAAAGTTATGAAAACCTCAAGTAACTTCCTTCTTCCAGCCTCGAGCTTCCTTACCAATAAAAAAATCAGCTTCAAAATTGAAGCTGATTTTTTTATTTATCTTCCAAAATCATCCTGTACTCTTACGATATCATCTTCATCTGAAGGGTTGGTTGCATCCGTATGCTGCCAGATTTCAGCAACAATTCCCCAGCCTGCAAGACCTATCAATCTGTGTCTTTCGCCCTGCTGAAGTTTCACCTGATCTTTCGGGCCGTATTCTCCCAACTCGCCTTCTTCATCGGTATTGCTTCTTTTGATTCCTACGATTCCTTCCACTACCTGCCAGATTTCGGCTCTTCTGTGGTGATACTGCCAACTTAATCTTGCTTCCGGAGCCACGATAAGAATTTTCGGGCTTAACTTCCCTCCTATTCTCAGGTTATCTACATCAATACCATCAAAATACTGATTGGCAAAGTCCTGTGCCTGTGTTTCATCAATCACAAAGAAACCTCCCCATGGTCTTGTATCGTCTTTTGCTGCAATGTTAAAACCTTGTGTCTGCAGCATACTCTCTACTCTATCGAATATTTCTTTTTTTTCTGTACTCATACAGCTTGTATTTTTAAATTAAAATTATTTATTTGATTCTTCTTTTGACATTGAATATGGAAAATCTTTTTCCTGTGAACCTCTTTCTTTGTTGGGTTTATTATCCATTTTAAAATCTAAAACAGCTCCTTTCATAAGCTCTTTATGGCTAAGCCAGTTTTTGGAGTAAGGCTGCTGGTTTACATTCAATGATTTTACATATAAATTTTCGGAATTATTTTCCGGAGCTTTTATTTCAATTTTCTTACCATTTTCCAAATAGATGGTAGCTTCTTTAAATAACGGTGCTCCCAATACATACTGATCTGTTGCAGGTGTTACCGGATAAAATCCAAGAGCTGAGAAAATATACCAGGCAGAAGTTTGTCCGTTATCTTCATCACCGCAATATCCGTCAGGTGTAGCATGATACAATTTATTCATCACCTGTCTTGCCCAATATTGTGTTTTATAAGGGGCTCCTGCATAGTTGTACAAGTAGATCATGTGCTGAATAGGCTGATTTCCGTGGGCATACTGTCCCATATTCATGATCTGCATTTCTCTGATCTCGTGGATCACACCTCCATAATAGCTGTCATCAAAAACCGGTGGCAATGAGAATACCTCATCTAGTTTAGCTTCAAATTTCTTTTTCCCACCCATCAGTTCTGCCAAACCATCGATATCCTGGAAAACAGACCATGTATAATGCCAGCTGTTTCCTTCTGTGAAAGCATCTCCCCATTTGAAAGGATTAAAAGGTTTCTGGAAGTTACCGTCTTTATTTTTACCACGCATTAAGCCTGTTTCCTTATCAAAGACATTTTTATAATTATAAGCTCTTTTCTTGTAGATATCAATTTCAGAAGCAGGTTTCCCCAAGGCTTTTCCTAACTGATAAATCGAGAAGTCGTCATAAGCATACTCCAATGTTCTTGCCGCATTTTCATTGATTTTCACATCGTAAGGAACATACCCTAGTTCATTATAATACTTTACTCCTGCGCGGCCAACCGCTTCTATAGGGCCTTCATTATTGGCTCCATGTTTTACAGCCTGCCAAAGCGCTTCCGTGTCATATCCGCGAAGTCCTTTGATGTAAGCATCTGCTACTACGGATGCGGAATTGTTTCCAATCATAATATCGGAATAACCCGGACTGCTCCACTCCGGTAAGAATCCACCTTCTTTGTAGGCATTGGCCAATCCTTCCTGCATTTCTACATTGATACCTGGATACACCAGATTCAGGAAAGGGTACAAAGCCCGGAAAGTATCCCAGAAACCGGTTCCGGCAAACATTCTTCCGTCTGCAATTTTACCGTTGTAAGGGCTCCAGTGCTTTATTTTATTCTGAGCATCAATTTCATATAACTTTTGCGGGAAGAATAACGTTCTGTATAAAGAGGAATAAAAGGTTCTCATCTGCTGATCTGTTCCTCCTTTTACGTCTATTTTTCCTAATGTTTTGTTCCAGATATTTTTGGCCTCGGTTTTTACCTGCTCAAAGTTTCTGTTTCCGATTTCTGTTTTAAGGTTCAGTTCGGCCTGTTCAAAGCTGATGAATGAAGAGGCTACTTTCGCATAAATCGTTTCTTTATTTTTAAGCTTAAACCCAACTACAGCTCCGGTGTGATCACTGGTAATTTCTAATTGGTCATTCACCAGTTTATCGTCTTTCCAGGTTTTTGTCAGTTCAAAATCTTTATCAAACTGAATGACAAAGTAGTTTTTAAAATTCTCATATTTCCCGGTAGAATATCTCGTTGTATAGCCCAGGATTTTCCTTTCTTTCGGTAAAATTTTGATGTAAGAACCTTTATTCAGAGCATCAACAACGACATAAGCGCTGTCTGTCTTTGGAAAATCAAATTTAAAATAAGAAGCTCTTTCTGTAGGTGTAAATTCTGTTGTGACGTTGATGTCAGCAAGATAAACACTATAGAAATAAGGTGTCGTAACCTCAGCTTTATGGCTGAACCAGCTGGCTCTTTCGTCTTCTTTAAATTTCACTTTTCCTACGCCCGGCATGATGGCAAAAGCACCATAATCGTTCATCCATGGAGAGGGCTGGTGGGTTTGTTTAAATCCTTTTATTTTATCTGCATCGTAGGTATATGCCCATCCGTCGCCCATTTTACCGGTCTGTGGTGTCCAGATATTCATTCCCCATGGAAGTCCGACTGCCGGATAGGTATTTCCATTGGATAATGAAGGTTTGGATTGTGTTCCCATCAAAGGATTCACATAGTCTACGGGAGATACATTCTGACCTAAAGCCCAGGCCTGTAATAACAGTAAGCAAGTAGAAAATATAAACTTCATTGTATCTTTTCGTTTGTTAATTTATATACGCTTTTTTAATGCATAGCTGGCAGCTCCAAGAATGGCCGCATCTTCAAATATAGCAGAAATTTTAACCTGCAAGTTAATATTATTCTTTGTTAAATTCTGAATAAATCTTTGCTCAAAATAAGGATAAGCTTTGGCAATATTCCCTCCTATAACTAAAACTTCCGGTTTGTAATGATCTACATATTTCACGATAAATTCAGAGAAAGAGTCTGCATATTCATCAAATATTCGGGTTTGTATTTCTGCAGGTTTGTCCAACAAATCTTTGGTTCCTGAGATTTCTTCTCCGGTCATCTCTTTATAACGATTCACAAACCAACGTGTTGCCAGATAGTCTTCACTGATTGAATCTCTGAAGGGAGAATCCCATAAGTCTTCATCGGTAGCAAATTCTCCGTTAAAGAAAGTAGTTCCCAATCCTGTTCCAAGAGTGACTCCAAAAATTCTGTTGAAACCCTGGGCACAACCTCCGAATACTTCTCCCTCCATAAAGGCAGCCGCATCATTTATAAAATGAATCTGCTCCTGAGAAATACCGAGTCTTTTTGCCAGTTCTTCTTTAATATTGACCTGATAGATATCAATAAATTTTCCCTGCTGCATCAGCGATATTCCATTGTCATAATCGAAAGGCCCCGGCATTGCAATACCAATTAAAAGATCTTCTTTTACCAGATCATGAGCCACTTTATCAATGGCAGAAACCCATGCGGTGAAAATAACTTCTTTATTTTCGAAAGCATCTACATGTTCTCTTACATAGGTTGATGAAATGATTTCACGTTTTTCCGGATCTACCTGAGCCAGCGTAATATGTGACCCTCCAATATCGATTCCTACTGTATTCTGCATTATTTTTTATTTTAAATTCAAGACATCCCTGTGACTGAAAAAACAGACAAACAGAAATAAACCTCTGTCTGTCTGCTTTATATTTCAGACTTATTTTAGCAACTATTTTATTATCAGAATTTTACTTCACAATAATTTTACCAGTTGATACTACTTTATTGTTTGCGGATGTAATCTTGTAAATATAAGTACCACTGATTAAATCCTGCGTATTCACTGCATTATTATTTTGATTAATATTCTGTTTTTTGAACAATTTTCCTGAAGCATCATACAATGCCACTTCCGTTACCGAATTATCGCTAATAGCAAAGTGAATGTCATTTCCTCGTTTCACAGGATTCGGATAAACTGCACTGTTCTCTTTTACGGATTCAACATCTTTCACCGCAAGAGATGAAGCACAGGCAACATCTGTTCTCCAGTTGGCATCTGTCATATTGATCAGGGTAGCAAAATGAGTGTTGGCTGTAGCATCTAAAGCACCCATTCCACTTCCTTCATCCATTTTCCAATTCGCTTCAAGACCTGTAGAGTTAGCAGGAACATTACAGCTGTTGCTTAGGATTTCCTGTGGTGTTAATGCTTTTTTCCAAACTCTGAATTCATCAAGGAAACCATTGATTGTACGGGAATTGTCGTAATTTCTTCCCAGATAAAGGATTCCGTTTGCTGTAAAGTTACCCGTTACAGCAAAACTGGCATCAAGGGTTCCATTGACATAAATTTTCATGGCTGCACCATCATAAGTCGCTGCAATATGATACCATGTGTTGGTATTGAATGCGGTATTGGTATTCAGTTTCACCTGTGATGAACCGAAACTCAATATAAACTGAAGTTTGTTATTCGCAAGGTTTCCGTCTCCGAATCTAAGCATTGCCGAGTTGTTATCTCCTACTTCAACTCCCATCACTGATGAGATGTAAGGGAAAGCAGATTTAAATGAATTTACTTTTACCCAACCTTCAAAGGTCACGGCATTTCCACTCAGATTAAATTGTCCTGCGTTAAGATAGTGTGTGCTTCCATTGAAAGAAAGAGACCTTGCACCCGGACTTGTAACCGGAGCAAAACCACTGTTGAATGATCCTTCTCCAGAATAGGTACTTGTAGTTCCTCCTGCACATGAAGCCTGTACTTTCCACACATAACTTGTATTAGGTGTCAGGTTTTGCAATGAATAGGTATTGGTGGTAATATTCGGAATTTCGGACCAGGTTGTGGCAGCAGCCGTTTTATACTGTAGTGTATATGAAGTTGCATTTCCGGCATCCCATGATAGCTGAGCCGTATTACCAAGGAAACTTCCGGAAGTCAATCCTGATGGCGTAGTGCAGCCACTTCCGGAGTTAAACCTTGGTGCAAAAATATAAGTACTTGTTAATGTCGGTGAGCAGTTAGACTGGATTCTCCAATCGTAATTGGTATTCAGGGTAAGGTTGTTGATCACAATATTATTTCCTGAATAATTATTGGCCACATTCGTCCAAACTGTTGAATTGGCTGGTTTATAATCAATATTATAAGACTGGGAAGCATTGGAGGTCCAGTTCAGTTTTGCTGAAGTTCCCGTCACATTGGACACATCAAGACCCAATGGCGGATCGCAAGCCTGTCCCTGAGACCATGAATACAGCTGACCGCTTAACAGTGTATTTTCATTATAAAGAATATTAGATCCAGTACTCAGATAGCTGGCTACATTGGTCCCCGGCAGATCATACCACATAAACACGCCATATTGGTCATTTTTCGTGCTGGTAGCTAAACTTGCCAGTGTTGTTGCAGACGTTGAGCTTGGATTTGAGTTTTGTATCCAGGTTGCCGCTGCAGAGATTTTGGATTTATCAAGAGGTGGAACAACAGGCGCATTGTAGGTACTGTACATGGCATTCCATGTGTAATTGATATAATTTCCTGCTAAATCTCCATTATACGTTTGTCTGGTTGTGGCCGGGCCATAATAGTAGAATGTAATGAGTTTATCCGGCATTGCGGCTTTCAGTTCCTGTAAAAGCATTACAAAAGAGCTGTTATTAGGCTGTCCTGTTCCGTTATTTCCGTATCCTGCGTATTCGTCATCAAGGTCTACTCCATCCAGACCGTAGGTGTAAACAGTGTGAGCCACCTGTAAAGCAAAATCTTTAGCCGCTTCACGGTTCGGAAAATTAGAAATTCCGGCTCCCTGATGGTTTCCTAAAAGATCGAGTAATACTTTTATCCCTTTTTGCTGTAAAGGTTTTACGTAGGTATTAACATCATTCAATACTTTGGTAACGTTGTTATTGTTTGAGATGTAAGCGCGGCTTTTGGAAACATCATAGTTGATATTCGCTGCAAAAATAATGGCTACATCAAAAAGCTGTCTGTTGGTATTCTGCAAAGTATAGGAACCTGCGTTCAGCATATTATTGTTGTTTACTTCCACATAGCAGATTCCCAAAGGGTTAAGCTGTTGTGCTTTGAACAACGGGGCAGACTGAAGCATCAGGGCCATTAAGGGAATAAAAAAGGATTTTTTTCTCATAGTATATCAATTTTGTAGTAGAAAAAATCATTGGGCCGAAGCCCAATGACCAGGGTTATTATTTTACAATTAGTTTTTCGGATTGTTTTAAGCTTCCATCATGGGATTCAAACTGAACGATATAATTTCCTGCAGGAATTCTGCTTAATTCGTATTGATTGTCTCCTGAATTCAGTGATTTTGTGTCTACAATTCTTCCGTTAAAATCATAAACCGTTAATTTTCCTTTGCTGTATTCATCCGGAACAGAAACTGTCAGTGATGAAGATTTGCTTACCGGGTTAGGATATAATTTTATTTGATTTTTAATGCTGGTTTCTCCCGCATTGAGCGTCTTTTGGCCTGCAGTTCTTGCTAATGCTGAACTTCCTGTTGTACATGGTAGATCTGTTCCCCAATTGGAAGCATCAACACCTGTTAACGTTAAAGTCACTCCATTTCCGGAAGTATCCTGAACAGAAGAACCACTTCCTTCATTAAACTTCCAATAAGCAGCCAGCGAAGTAGCCGGAACGGATACATTACACATATTCTGACTGATTTCCGTCTGGCTCAAAGCCCGTTTCCATACTCTTACCTCATCTATTTTACCGTTAAAGTTTCTCGACGTGTTATATAAATATCCAACATTGAATGCGCCTGTTGAATTCACACTTCCGGTTTGTGCTTTGGTTGCATCCAGAACACCGTTGATGTAAATTTTCATATTGGCACCATCGTAGGTAGCTGCTACATGATACCAGGTATTGGCATTCAAGGCCGTTGCAGAAGCCAGTTTTTGCTGTACGTTATTGATGCTTACCACAAACTGAAGTTTATTATTTACCAGACCAGCATCTCCCAATCTTAAGAATGCAGAATTGCTGTCGCTTACTTCCGTTCCCATGATAGAAGAAATATATGGAGACGCAGATTTGAATGATGAAGGCTTGATCCATCCTTCAAAAGATAAAGCAGAACCGCTTAGATTCATACTTCCGGCTGCACCTGATTCAGTGCTTCCATCCAGAGACAGAGCATAAGAACCTGTAGGTGTTGTTCCTGAAGTGCTGGTAAATCTTGGAGCAAACATATAGGCACTTTTCACGCTGCAGTTGGTTCTGATTCTCCAGTCGTAATCAGTATTGGCTGTTAATCCGGAAATGGTTACCGAAGTGGAGCCTGTTGCAGAAACGGCGTTCGTCCAGGTTGTTGAAGAAGCTGGTTTATAATCAACATCATAGGTATTGGTTCCTACGGCAGACCAGTTGAGTTTTGCACTGGTTCCTGTAAGATTGCTTGTGTACAAACCAATAGGTGCGTCACAATTGGTACCTTGTGTCCATGATTGTAAAGTACCGCTTAAAACCGTCGGCTCTCCGTACAATGTCTGAGTTCCTGCTGAAAGTTGTGATGTTTCATTCGTTCCATGCAAATCATACCACATGAATACTCCGTAACCTCCATTTTTAGTTTGGGTAGCCAGACTGGTGGTGGTAGAATTGGAAGTATTCCCCATCCAAACGGCTGCCGGAGAAATTTGTGCTTTGGTAAGAGGAGGTACATTGGGAGCGGAGAATGTTCCGTACATGGCATTCCAGCTGTAGTTAACATTATCTCCTACTCTGGCTCCGTTCCACGAAAGTCTTGAAGCAGCAGGACCGTAATAATAGAATGAAATAATTTTATTTGGTAATAAGGCTCTGAGCTCCTGAACAAGCATGACAAAGGAACTGTCATTAGGTTGCCCTGTTCCGTTATTTCCGTATTCAGAGTATTCATCATCAAAATCAATTCCATCAAGACCGTAGGTATTCACTGTATTGGCAAGCTGTAGTGCAAAGTCTTTTGCGGCTTCGCGGGTAGGAAAATTACAGATCCCCGCTCCCTGGTGGTTTCCTAAAATTGTCAATACTACTTTAATTCCTTTTTGCTGAAGTGGTTTTATATAAGTATCCGCATTCGTAAGAACCTTAGTAACGTTATTATTGGAATACAGATATGCTCTTCCACGGCTGGTATCATAATTAATATTAGCCGCAAAAATATTCACGACATTGAACAGGTAGCTGTTCGATGTCTGCAGTTTGTACGCTCCCGCATTCAGGAGGTTGTTGTTATTCACTTCCACATAGCATATTCCGGTAGGACTAAGCTGTTGTGCGTTAATCAGAGAACCTGACTGAAGCATCATGGCAATCAGTGCGGTAAAGATGGATTTTTTTTTCATTGTATAATTTTTTTAAGGTGTTTTGGTGTCTGAATTTTATATAGCAATCCCCTGATACCTTCTTTTTCGGGAAGGAATCTCAGATGAAAAAGCCATATAAAAGGGTTGGCTATGTCAGTAGCTCCGGGTTTTCGTTAAAGGTTTTCCATAACAATTCTCCAAATAAGGTATTGGCCCATGCAAACCATTCTCTGGTGAATTTTTTGGAGTCGTCTTTATGGAAGGATTCATGCATAAAGCCTGTCCCGCCGTGCGTTTTCTGTAGGGTATCAATACACCATCTGATCTCACTTTTGTCATTGGTAGTGAGTGCCTTCATGATGATACTCATTGGCCAGATCATGTCAAGCCCAATATGTGGACCTCCTATTCCCTCTGCCAGCTTACCTTTGAAGAAGAACGGGTTATTTTCTGACCATACAAATTTTCTTGTATTCAAATACACAGGGTCATCAGCTTTCACCGCATCCAGATAAGGTAATCCTAACAAACTTGGACAGTTCGCATCATCCATCAGGTTGTAACTTCCGAAACCATTTACTTCAAAAGCATAGATTTTCCCAAATTCAGGATGATTGTAAATTCCGTATTTTTTGATGGCTGCATCTACCTCATCAGCAAGACTGTTCAGTTGTTGAGCCAACGTTTTTTCATTTTTAATCTGAGCAACCATTTCCGCAGCCTGACGTAAGCTTACCACAGCAAATAAATTGGAAGGGATCAGGAATCCATAAATGGTAGCATCATCACTTGGACGGAACATAGAGCTGATCAGCCCAACAGGTTTTGTCGGATAACCATATCCTCCCATCGGAACTCCATCGGTAGCCCAAGCCGTAGTACGTTCGAATTTGTAAGGTCCAAGATCATGCTTTCTCTGCTGTTCTGTAAAGGTCTGCAGGGTAAGTTTAATTCCTTTCAGCCAGTTGGCATCAAAAGGTTTTGTATCTCCTGTAGTTTTCCAGAAGTGGTAGGCCAGACGAATAGGATAACACAGAGAGTCGATTTCCCATTTTCTTTCGTGGGTGCCCGGCTTCATATCGGTATGGTCATATTCTTTCCATTTACTGATCTTCTGATCATCATTGTAGAAAGCGTTCGCATAAGGATCTTTCAGGATGAATGTCGTCTGTTTATGGATTACCCCTGAGATCAGCTTATGTAATTTTTCATCTTTTTTCGAGAACTGCAGATAAGGAAAAACCTGTGCGGAACTGTCACGAAGCCACATGGCATCAATATCCCCTGTGATCACATAGGTATCCGGTGTTCCGCTGGTTTCTGTATAGTAAACAGTAGTATCTAATGTATTCGGGAAGCAGTTTTCAAAAAGCCAGCTCAGCTCTTTGTTTTTTAATTTCTTTTTAAAGGCTGCAATAGCACTTTCTACAGATTCGCTGGTAAAATGTCTTTTATCCTTAGGAACACGGACAACAGGAAAATCGTCCAGTACTAAATTTTCAGCAAAAACATTCTGAGTAAACAGCAATCCGGCTCCTGCCAGTGCACTTGTTTTAATAAAATTTCTCCTTTCCATTGATACTTTGTTTCGTTTATTTTTATGAGTCTTATTTTACAGGTTTGCTTCCCATTACGAATCTCAATTCACCACCGTTCATGATATCGCTGTGATTTAACTCCCAGCTTTTGTATTCTTTACCGTTCAGGAACATTTTCTGTACGTAGATATTCTTGTCGGAGATTTTGTCTGCAATTACTGTGAACGTTTTTCCGTTTTCCAATTTTAAAGAAGCTTTCGGGAATTGTGGTGCTCCGATGGCATAAACAGGTTTGCCCGGTGTCACAGGATAGAATCCTAATGATGAGAAGATATACCATGCTGACATTTGCCCGCAGTCTTCGTTATTAACGATTCCATCAGGTTTAGCTGCGTACATATTGTCACGGATATATTTTACCATTTTCTGAGTCTTGTAAGGACTTCCCGCATAATTGTACAGGTATGGAACATGATGTCCAGGTTCATCTCCAAATCCTAAAGATCCAATGAATCCTGAGATGTCAACATGCTGTTCTCCTTCCATATGAAGCGCTTCTGTAAAGGTTTTATCCAATTTTACTTCAAATCCTTTTTTCCCTCCGTACAGATTCATCATTTCATCAATCTGATGAGGAACAAAGAAGTCGTACGCCCAGATATTTCCGGAAACCCAGTGTGGCTGAAGTTTTTTCCAATCGTTAAGAGTAAAATCTGCTAAGAATTTACCGTCTTTTTGTCTTGGCCAGAAGTGATTATTTTCTTTGTTGAAGGTATTCAGGAAGTTCATAGAACGTTTTTTATACACTTCTGCTTCGTCTTTTTTGCCTAATTTTTCAGCCAACTGCTGGATACACCAGTCATCATATGCATATTCCAGTGTTGCAGAAACTGAAGCTCCGTTTTCTGATGGAGTGTATCCTAATTTGATATAATCATTAAGACCTCCGCCACCATCGCTGCTGCTCATTTTATCTGTTAAAGATGCATCTTTCATGGCAGCAAAAGCTTTTTCAGCATCAATACCCGGAACTCCTTTGGAAATGGCATCCCAGATTACCGAAGCACTGTGGTAGCCCAGCATACAGAAGTTATCATATCCGCAAAGCTCCCAAATCGGCATGTGATCTTTACGATCTGTATATCTGCTGATCAGAGAATTCGCAAATTCTTTTGTATGTTTCTGATCCATGATGGTCAACAATGGATGTGTTGCTCTGAATCCGTCCCAGTAAGAATAGGTACTGTAATTGGTGAACCATTTGGTGTTCATATTTTCCTGAGCGGCAACATAATCTCCATTCACATCCATATAAAGGTTGGGTGCAATGAAGGTATGATAAACTCCGGTATAGAAAATTTTTCTCTGATTATCTGTTCCTCCTGTCACCTGGAATCTGCCGATCAGATCTCTCCATGTCTTTTGGGCAGTCTCTTTTGCTTTGGCAAAGTCAACATTTGTTGCTTCCGTATCGAAGTTTTCCTGTGCGTTTTCTGTGCTCACGGGAGATAAAGATACTTTGACTTCAATACTTTCCTGATCTTCTGTGGAAAATCTTACAAATGCTTTAGCATCTTTGGCAAGGGCAATTTTTTCATCATTTTTGATTTTTCCGTCAGCATACACGCCGTAAGACTTAAACGGTTTGGAAAACTCCATCACGAAGTAAGCAAACCGTTTACCTCCCCAGCCGTTGCTGTAACAGTACCCTTTGATTTTATTATTGCCTTCAACACTCACTAAAGTATGGTAGATATTTCCGAAGATCTTATTAGTAGGATCAATAATGATATTGGCTTCACTACTCTTCGGGAAAGTATATTTGTGGAATCCGACTCTTGGGGAAGCAGTAAGCTCTGCTTTGATCCCATAGCTGTCCAGCATTACGGAATAATATCCCGGTGACGCTATTTCTTTATCATGGGTAAATTTTGAACGGTAACCTGTTTCAGCATTTTCTTCTGATCCCGGCACCATTTTTACCTGTCCTACCGTAGGCATTATCAGAATATCTCCAAGGTCAGCCCATCCTGTTCCGCTCAAATGGTTATGACTGAATCCCATGATCGTCTTGCTGCTGTAGTGATATCCGGAACACCAGTCCCAGTCGCCACTTTTAGTATTCTGATCCGGACTCAGCTGTATCATCCCGAATGGTGTAGTTGCCCCTGGAAACGTATGCCCATGTCCTCCTGTGCCTATGAAAGGATCTACCCAGGATAAAACATCGTTTTTATTTTGTTGGGCATTAGTTACAGAAATCAGGGTGGTAAAAAAGCAGATTAACAGTTCTTTTTTCATGATAAGAGAGGTATCGGAGATTTTTTTGTTTAAAAGTTGGTTTAAAAATAGGAAAACCATTATAAAATTCCCAGCAAACGGAAAAATTAAGATGATTAACCTATTTTCCTAAACTTTATATTACTGTATTAAATTGAATTCTTTTTCATAAAATCAATGATTTCTGAAATATATCCAAAGGCAATTGCAACTACGGTATCAGCAGCACCATAGTATACTGTTACTTTGTCTCCCTCAGTCAATGCTGCACAAGGGAAAACCACATTCGGTACATCTCCTGTCAGTTCATACAATTCTGCCGGAGCCAATAAATAAGGCTTCGTTCTGTACAATACTTTTGTAGGATCTTCAAGATCAAGCAAAGCGGCTCCCATTGAATATCTGAATCCTCTGCAGGTATTGATCACTCCATGATAGAAAAGCAGCCATCCTTCTTCTGTTTTGATAGGAACCGGCCCTCCTCCGATTTTGGTACACTGCCATGCACTGTCTTCGAAAGGAG
>Ga0075158_10000727_pt1 | contig 26755 bp, 26 predicted proteins | sample JI91814BDNA_FD_70968 | JGI IMG/M metagenome (GOLD analysis project Ga0075158, IMG submission 70968) | Wastewater effluent complex algal communities from Wisconsin, to seasonally profile nutrient transformation and Carbon sequestration -... | ecosystem: Engineered > WWTP > Effluent > Algae... | reverse complement strand
CGCCGCCCAGGAAGCCGCCGCCCAGGAAGCCGCCGAAGCCGCCGCGGCCACTGCCGCCGCCGAAGCCACCGCGGCTGCCATCGCCGCGGTGGATGCCGCCGCTCCCGCCGAATCCGCCGCCGATGACTTCTACGGCATGAGCCTGGAAGAACTCGAGGCGCTGACGTCGCCCGAGGGTTCCGCGCCGCCGGTCGAGCCGGTCGCCGATGCGCAGGCCGGGCAGGCCGAGTTCCCGGTCGAGGCCGAGGCTGGTGCGATCAACGACGGTGAGCTGCTGTTCGAAGACGAACCGTCCGAAAACGAGGCCGTCGCAGAAGCCCCCGTGGCCGAAGCCCCCGCCGCCGCCGAGCCCGTCGCGGCCCACGTCGAGATCGAACAGCACGAAACCTCCGCCCGTACCGAGGTGCCGCTGGCCCTGGACCCGGACGATCCGGACGCCGAGCTCGACACCAGCGACATCGACGTCGAGCTGCTCGACATCTTCCTGGAAGAATCGGGCGACCTGCTCGACCATTCCGACGGCCTGCTGGCCGACCTGCGCGAGAAGACCAACGACCGCGAGCTGGTCGTGGGCCTGCAGCGCGACCTGCACACGCTCAAGGGCGGCGCCCGCATGGCCGGCATCTTCGCCATCGGCGAACTGGGCCACGCCATGGAGTCGCTGCTCGAAGTGGTGGCCGAAGGCCGCCGCGAGCTCGACCAGACCGGCGTGGTGGTGCTTGAACGCGCCTTCGACCGCCTGCACGGCATGGTCACGCGCGTGGGCGATCGCAAGGCCATCGTGCTGCCGGCCAACCTCATCGGCCAGATCGACGCGCTCGCCAAGGGCCGTCCGCTGGCGGACGTGGACCTGAGCGCGCCGGCCGCCGAGATCACCCAGCCCACCACGACCACCACCGCGCTCGACCGCAAGGCCGCCGCCGCGGAAGAGGCCGTCGTCGTCGCCCGCACCGCCACCCCGCGCGCCGGTTCCGGCACCGAGATGGCGCCGCTGTCGGCGCCGATCGAAGGCCTGGGCGAGGACGAGGAAGGCAGCGGCGTGCGCGCCCCGCAGGAACAGGTGCGCATCCGTGCCGACCTGCTCGACCGCCTGGTGAACTACGCCGGCGAAGTCGCCATCTACCGCGCACGCCTCGAGCAGCAGCTCGGTGCGTTCCGCGCCAACCTTGGCGAACTCGGCGCCACCACCACGCGCCTGCGCGAACAGCTGCGCAAGCTCGACATCGAAACCGAAGCGCAGATCGTCGCGCGCTACCAGCGCGAAGGCGATTCGGGCGACGAAACCTTCGATCCGCTCGAGCTCGACCGCTTCACCAACCAGCAGCAGCTGTCCCGTTCGCTCGCCGAGTCCGCGGCCGACCTGGTCAGCCTGCAGGGTTCGCTGGACGACCTGACGCGCCAGTACGAAACCCTGCTGCTGCAGCAGTCGCGCGTCAGCTCGGACCTGCAGGAAGGCCTCATGCGCACGCGCATGGTGCCCTTCGACGCCCTGGTGCCGCGCCTGCGCCGCGTGCTGCGCCAGTCGGGCAGCGACACCGGCAAGCAGGTCAACCTCAAGGTGGACGGTGCCGCCGGCGAAATGGACCGCAACGTCCTGGACCGCATGACTGCGCCGCTGGAGCACATGCTCCGCAACGCCGTCGCGCACGGCCTGGAAATGCCGGCCGACCGCCGCGCCGCCCGCAAGCCCGAGGAAGGCACGGTCCGCATCCTGGTGCAGCGTGAAGGTTCCGAAGTCGTCATCAAGGTCAGCGACGACGGCCGCGGCATGGACAAGGAAGCGATCCGCCGCAAGGCGATCGAGCGCGGCCTTCTCAAGGCCGACGCCGAGGTGTCCGACGCCACGCTTTACGGCTTCATCCTCGAAACCGGCTTCTCCACCGCCGAATCGGTCAGCCGCCTGGCCGGCCGCGGCGTCGGCATGGACGTGGTCTACAGCGAAATCCGCCAGCTCGGCGGCTCGCTGGGCATCGAGTCGGAAGTCGGCAAGGGCAGCGTCTTCACCATCCGCCTGCCGTTCACGCTGGCGGTCACCCAGGCCGTGTTCGTCAAGATCGGCGACAGCAGCTTCGCGGTGCCGATCGCCTCGGTGCAGGGCGTGGGCCGCATGGGTCGCGCCGAGCTGGAGAAGCAGCTCGCCACCGACACCCCGAGCTTCACGTACGCCGGCGAGTCCTACGCCATCCACGACCTGGGCAGGCTGATCGGCCACGCCCCGGCCAAGGCGCAGGACAGCCTGCAGATGCCGCTGCTGCTGGCCCGCTCGGGTGACCTGCGCGCCGCCATCTGCATCGACCAGGTGCTGGGCAGCAAGGAAATCGTGGTCAAGCCGGTGGGTCCGCAGGTCAACTCGATCCCGGGCATCTTCGGCGCCACCATCATGGGCGACGGCCGCGTCGTGGTGATCCTGGACGTCGCGCCGCTGGTGCGTCGCCAGGCCAACATCGACCGCGACGCCCTCGTCGTGGCGCCGGCCCCGGCCGCGCCGGTCCGCCGTATCCCGGCGGTAATGGTGGTGGACGACTCCATCACCATGCGCAAGGTCACCGGCCGCGTGCTGGAACGCCACAACATGGAAGTGCTGACGGCGAAGGACGGCGTGGACGCCATCGAGAAGATGGCCGAGCGCGTGCCCGACCTGATGCTGCTCGACATCGAAATGCCGCGCATGGACGGCTACGAGCTGGCCCAGAACATGAAGTCGGACCCGCGCCTGAAGGACGTGCCGATCATCATGATCACCTCGCGCACCGGCGAGAAGCATCGCCAGCGCGCGTTCGACATCGGCGTGAACCGCTACCTCGGCAAGCCCTACCAGGAAGTCGAGCTGATGCGGAACGTGTTCGAGATGCTGGGCCTGGAGCCGGCCGATGCTTGATTCACCGGTTCGCGTCGCCCTGCTGGCCCGTCCCGGCGACGCCCGCGACCAGCTGCGCCGCGCCCTGGCGGAGCTGGGTGCCCGCCTGGTCGCCGAAGGCGATCCGGCCGAGCTCGACCCCGGGCAGGTAGCCGGTGAAAAGCCGACCGTGGTGCTGGTGAGCCTGGAGCCGGCGATCGAGGATTCGCTGTCGCGCTTCGACGACCTGCTGGCCGCGCCCGGCATTGACGTGATGTACGACGACGCCGAGACCACCCGCCAGCTGGACGGCTGGGACCTCGCGCGCTGGGCCCGGCACCTGGCCGCCAAGCTGGTGGGCACTGACCTGCTGCCGCCGGCGCCGGGCGGGTCCGACCAGCTGCCCGAGGCCAACCTGACGCTGGAGCCGGGCGCACCGCCCACGCCGGCCCAGGAAATGGCCGGTGAGAAGCTGGAAGACTACGCCGCCGAATCGCTCGACCTGTCCGAATGGGTGCCGACCGAACCGTCGCTGGCCGTCGTGGACGTGCCGGCGCCCGAGGCCGTGCCGGCGCCCGCGCACGCCGAGGCCGCACCGGGGCTGGAAGACGACCTGTCCCTGGACCTCGACCTGGGCGGGCTGGAGCTGGCGATGGAAAGCGCCGGGGACGAGATCGCCGCGCCCGCGATCCAGGCCACCGGTTCAGACCTGGACGACCTGGAATTCAACGCCGCCGACTTCGAGATCGACCTCTCCGCGCTGCCCGAGGAAGGCAGCCCGCTGCCGACCGCGCAGGTATCCGAAGACGCCCCGCTGGACGACGAGCCGCTGCTGGCGGACATCGCGCTGGACGAGGGCACGGTGAATTTTTCCTCGTACGCCGACGACGAGGCACCGCTGGGCGAACACCTGGACGACGACGTCGCGGCGCTGGCCGCCCAGCTCGAGGCCTACGAGGCCCAGGAGCGCGAGCCCGAGCCGGCACCGCTGGACTTCACCAGCAACGCGGCCCCGGAGCCGCGGTCGGCCGCTTCGTCGCCACCGGCCGCCGCGCCGCCGCCTGCGCGCACCAGCGGAGGCTTCGGCGCGCTGGAGCTGATGCCGATGGACGGCGACCACTCCGCACCCGCGGCGCCCGTCGCGGCGGCCGCGGCGACGCCGGCGCCGGTCGAGGCCAGGCCGCCCGCGCCGGCCTCGCACCTGAGCCTGGTGGACGCCGATACCGACGCCGCCGTGGACAACCGCCCCGCGGCACCCGGCGCCCTGCTGGTGATTGCCGGCCTGGGCGGACCGGATGCCGTGCGCCAGCTGCTGTCGGCGCTGCCGCCCAACCTCCCTGTGCCCGTGCTGCTGTACCAGCACCTGGACACGGGCAAGCACGACCGCCTGCTGGGCCAGCTGGCCAAGGCCAGCAAACTGCCGCTGGACCTCGCCACCCCCGGCAAGATCGCCTTCGCCGGACGCGTCGGCCTGCTGCAGCCCGGCGTGGGCGTTCGCCACGACGGCCGCGGCTTCACCTACGTGGACGTGGCGGCGCTGGCCGACGTGGCTGCGGCGCTGCCCGCCGCCGACAGCATGGTGCTGCTGCTCAGCGGCGCCGACCCGTCGGTGGTGCCCGCGGTGCTGGGGCTGCAGGGCGCGGGCGGGCTGGTGCTCGCGCAGGACCCCGAATCGTGCTTCGACGCCACCGCCGCAGGCCAGATCATCAGCGCCGGCGCGGTCGCCGCCAGCCCCGCCGAATTGGCGCGCATCGTCATCGAACGCTGGAAGTAAGCCAGCTTCCACCGAAGGATCCCGGAGAACACCCATGAATGCCCAGCGCGACATCCGCGGCGTCCTTATCACCGTCACCAACGGCCGCCTGCTGTTGCCCAACGCCAACGTGGCCGAGGTCATCACGTTCTCCGAACCCGAGGCCGTCGAGAACGCGCCGGAGTGGCTGCTGGGCCGCGTCCGCTGGCGCGGCTGGCGCCTGCCGCTGATCTCGTTCTCGCGCATGGCCGGCTGGTCGCAGGAAGACGGTCACCTCGGTGCCAAGGTCGCCGTGCTCAAGGCGCTGGGCGGCAACCCCAAGCTGCCCTTCTTCGCGGTGCTGTCCCAGGGCTTCCCGCGCCTGGTGACGGTGAACGCGACCACGCTGGTGCAGTCGCACGACATGAAGGAACTGCCGCTGGGCGTGCACTCGCGCGTGACCCTGAACGACGACCCGGCGTCGGTGCCCGACCTGATGAGCCTGGAGCTGCTGATCCAGAAGGCGATGGGCGACAAGGCCGCCTGAGTCGCCGGGCCGGGCTAGCCGCGCAGGTCGCCGTACAGCGCCTGCAGGGCAGCCACGGCCGCCAGCCCCGCGGTTTCCGTGCGCAGGATGCGCGGCCCCAGCTTCAGCCCGCGGAAACCCGCCGCGCGCAGCGTGGCCAGGTCGCGTTCCGACAGCCCGCCCTCCGGGCCCACCACCAGTGCGATGGACTGCCCGGCCTGCGGCGACACCGAGGCCAGGCCCACATCGCCCGTGGGGTCGAGCACCAGCTTGATGTCCGCGCGTTCGGTGCAGGCGTAGGCCGCCAGCGCCGTGGGTTCGGACAATCGCGGCAGCACGGCGCGTCCGCACTGTTCGCAGGCCGCCGCCAGCACGCCGCGCCAGTGCGCCATGCGCTTGCCGGCGCGCTCGGCGTCCAGCTTCACTTCGGTGCGTTCGGTGACCACGGGCGTGACGGCGGCCACGCCCAGTTCGGTGGCCTTCTGCAGCACGAGGTCCATTTTTTCGCCTCGCGCCACGCCCTGCACCAGGGTGATGCGCAGAGGCGATTCGCGCGCAACGGGCTCGCGGCCGGTGACCTCGGCCTCGGCGCCGCGCTTGGCCGCCGTCAGCAGGCGCGCGGCGTAGTCGAAGCCGTCACCGTTGAACAGGGTCACGGCATCGCCCGGCGCCAGCCGCAGCACGCGCAGCAGGTGCGCGCTGCTGTCTTCGGGCAGGGTGATGCGCTGGCCGACGGCCAGTGGCTGGTCCACGTGGCTGCGGATGATCCTCATGGCCGCGTGGCCTCCTCGATGGCGGTGGCCGTGACGTCGGCCAGGTGCGTCAGCTCTTCCTCGCCCACGCAGTAGGGCGGCATCCAGTACAGCACGTCGCCCAGCGGGCGCAGCAGCACGCCGCGCGACAGCGCATGGCGGTAGGCGCGCAGGCCGCGCCGGTCGGCGGCGGGGTAGGGCGTGCGCGCGGCGGCGTCGGCGGCGAGTTCGAACGCCAGCACCATGCCGGTCTGCCGCACCTGCGCCACGTTCGGGTGCGAGGCAAGCGGCGCGGCCAGCTGCGCCATGCGCGCGGCGCGCAAGCGGTTGCGCGCCAGCACGTCGTCGCTGTCGAAGATGGCCAGCGAGGCCAGCGCCGCGGCGCAGCCCAGCGGATTGCCGGTGTAGCTGTGCGAATGCAGGAAGGCGCGTTCGCGCGAGTCGTCCAGGAAGGCTTCGTAGACGGCGGTGGTGGCCAGCACCGCCGACATCGGCAGGAAACCGCCGGTCAGCCCCTTCGACAGGCACAGGAAGTCGGGCGAGACGCCGGCCTGCTCGCAGGCGAACAGCGTGCCGGTGCGGCCGAAGCCCACCGCGATCTCGTCGGCGATCAGGTGCGCGCCGTGGGCGCTGCAGATTTCGCGGGCCCGGCGCAGGTAGGCCGGGTGGTGCATGCGCATGCCGCCGGCGCACTGCACCAGCGGCTCCAGGATCAGCGCGCACACCTGGCCTTCGTGGGCCGCGAACAGGGCTTCAAGCTGGTCGGCGCGCCGCAGGGCGCAGGCTTCGGCGCTTTCGCCCGGCTCGGCCTCGTAGGCGTCGGGCGAGGGCGCGAACAGCGGCTCGAGCAGCAGCGGCGCGTAGACGCGACGGTACAGCGGGATGTCGGCCATGGACAGCGCGCCCAGGGTTTCGCCGTGGTAGCCGTTGCCCAGCGCGATGAAGCGGGTGCGGCGCGCGTCGCCGCGGTTGGCGTGGCTGTGGAAGCTCATCTTCAGCGCGATCTCGACCGCGGCCGAACCGTTGTCGCCGTAGAACACCCGCGTCAGGCCCGCCGGCGCCTTGGCTACCAGGGCCTCGGCCAGCCGCAGGCCGGGTTCGTGCGAGAAGCCGGCGTAGATGACGTGTTCGAGTTCGCGGGCCTGGGCGGCGATGGCGTCGGCGATGCGCGGTTCGGCGTGGCCGAACAGGTTGGTCCACCAGCTGCTGACCGCGTCGAGGTAGCGGGTGCCGTCCACGCCTTCGAGCCAGGCGCCGCGGCCGCGGCGGATCGGCACCAGGGGCAGGGTGCCGGGGTGTTCCTTCATCTGGGTGCAGGGGTGCCAGACCACGGCGAGGTCGCGGTCGCGCCAGGCGTCGGCTTCGCGGCGGAGGTCGGGTGAGGGGACGTCGTGCGGTTCCATGCCGTGGATGATCCGTGCCCGCGCCCGGCCTGTCCACGCCGGCGCCACGCGGGCGCGGGCAGGCTACGGGCTCACCCGCTAGACTCACGCCATGCCCGACCATCCCGACCGCCCCAGCCCGGACCCGTCCGCGCGCGCCCTGCCCATCATCCACCGCACCGAGCCGCAGGAAGGCGGCGGCCCGCGCCGCGAGTGGCTGGACCTGGAGTTCAGCAACGGCGAACGCCGCCGCTACGAGCGCATCCGCAGCGGCGGCCACGGTTCGGTGATCATTGCCGCGATGCCCGACCCCGACACCCTGCTGCTGGTGCGCGAGTACGCCGCCGGCACCCACCGCTACGAACTGGGCCTGCCCAAGGGCCGCATGGATGCCGGCGAAACGGTGCTGGACGCCGCCAACCGCGAACTGAAGGAAGAAGTGGGCTTCGGCGCGCGCAAGCTCACCCGCCTGCGCTCGATGACCCTGGCGCCCACCTACATGAGCCACGAAATCCACCTGGTGCTGGCCGAAGACCTCTACCCCGAGCGCCTGCCCGGCGACGAGCCCGAAGAGCTCGAGGTGGTGCCCTGGAAACTGGCCGACCTGCACGAACTGATGCTGCGCGAAGAGTGTTCGGAAGGGCGTTCGCTGGCGGCGATGTTCATCGTGCGCGAAGTGCTGAGGCTTCGCGCATGAGCGATCTGCGCGAAGCCTGCATCGCCCTGTCGCTGGCCGCGGGCGAGGCCATCCTGGAGGTCTACGCCCGCGATTTCGAGGTCGAGGCGAAGGCCGACGATTCGCCGCTCACCCAGGCCGACCTGGCCTCGCACCGCATCATCGTCGATGGCCTGCGCGCCCTGGCGCCCGACATCCCGGTGCTCAGCGAAGAAGACGCCGACATCCCGTGGTCGGTGCGCCGCACCTGGCAGCGCCACTGGCTGGTGGACCCGCTGGACGGCACCCGCGAGTTCGTGAAGAAGAACGGCGAGTTCACCGTCAACATCGCGCTGATCGAAGACGGCCGGCCGGTGCTGGGCGTGGTGTATGCGCCGGTGCTGGACTACCTGCTGCACGCCGAGGCGGGCGCCGGCGCCTTCCTGCGCCAGCCCGGTGGCGACGTGGGCGCTTTCACCCGCTTGCCCGCGACGTCGCCGCTGCGCGTGGCGGCCAGCCGGTCGCACCTGGACCCGCGCACCGCGGCGGCGCTGGAGCGCATGGGCGACACCGAGCGCCACGGGCTGGGTTCGTCGCTGAAGTTCTGCCGCATCGCGGAGGGCCGCATGGACGTCTACCCGCGCTTCGGCCCCACCAGCGAGTGGGACACCGCGGCCGCGCAGTGCGTGCTGGAAGCGGCCGGCGGCGTGGTGCTGCGCCTGGACGGCACGCCGCTGGACTACAACCGCAAGGAAAACATCCTCAACCCCGACTTCATCGCCCTGGGCGACGCCACGCTGCCCTGGCGCGACTGGCTGGAGGGTCCCGCGCATGGCTGACGTGCAGGCCTTGCTGGACATCATGGCCCGCCTGCGCGACCCCGAGCGCGGCTGCCCCTGGGACGTGAAGCAGGACTTCGCCTCCATCGCGCCCTACACGGTGGAAGAAGCCTACGAAGTGGCCGACGCCGTGCAGCGCGGCGACATGGCCGACCTGCGCGACGAGCTGGGCGACCTGCTGCTGCAGGTGGTCTTCCACGCGCGCATGGCGCAAGAGGCCGGGCACTTCACCTTCGCCGACGTGGTGGACGCGATCAGCGAGAAGATGCTGCGCCGCCACCCGCACGTGTTCGGAGACGCCACGGTGGAAGATGCCGACGCGCAGACCGTCGCCTGGGAGGAACACAAGCGCCAGGAGCGCCTGGCCCGCGGCGAAACCGACACCAGCGCCCTGGCCGGCATCGCCCGCGGCCTGCCCGAATGGCAGCGCGCGGTGAAGCTGCAGAAGCGCGCCGCTACCGTCGGCTTCGACTGGCCCGGCCCGGCGCCGGTGATCGCCAAGCTGCACGAGGAAATCGAGGAAGTTCGCGCGGAGTTCGACGCCGTGGCCGCCGGCGATGCCGCCGCGCGCGACCGCCTGGAGGACGAATTGGGCGACGTGCTGTTCGTGGTGGCCAACCTCACCCGCCATGGCAAGGTGGACTTCGGCGCCGCGCTGCGCCGCGCCAACCACAAGTTCGAGCGCCGCTTCCGCCGCATGGAGGCCCTGGCCGCCGCCGAGGGCACCACGCTGGCCGGCCAGTCGCTGCAGGCGCAGGACGCCTACTGGAACCGCGCCAAGGCCGAGGAAAAGGCCGGCTGATGCCGGCCCGGGCGCCGCGCTAGAATCGCTGCAACCCCGCCGGAGCCGACCCATGAGCCAGCGCTTCACCACCTTCCGCGCGTTCTATCCGTTCTACCTCGCCGAACACTCCAATCGCACCTGCAGGCGCCTGCATTTCGTGGGCAGCTGCGTGGTGCTGGGCTTCGTGGCCGCGGCCATCGTCTCGCTCAACGCCTGGTGGCTGCTGGCGGCGCTGTTCAGCGGCTACGGCTTTGCGTGGGTGGGGCACTTCTTCTTCGAGCACAACAAGCCCGCCACCTTCAAATACCCGTTCTATTCGTTCGCCGGCGACTGGGTGATGTTCAAGGACATGCTCACCGGCAAGATCCCGCTCTGACGGGAAGAAAATGTACCAGGTACATTTTCACGCAGCGCCCGGTGTTCGCCATGATTCCCCTGAAAATGTACCTGGTACATTTTCTTCCCGTCAGTCGAGGAAGAGCAGGAAGGCGGCGACGATGATCAGGGCGAAGGCGGCAACGTGGTTCCACTTGATCTGCTCGCCCAGGTACCAGATCGAGAATCCCGCGAACACCGCCAGCGTCAGGATTTCCTGGATGCCCTTGAGCTGCGGCGCCGTGTAGACCGCGTGGCCCATCCGGTTGGCCGGCACCTGCAGGCAGTACTCGAAGAACGCGATGCCCCAGCTGGCGAAGATCACGATCCAGATCGGGCTGGTCTTGAACTTCAGGTGGCCGTACCAGGCGAACGTCATGAACACGTTCGAGGCCAGCAGCAGCAGGATGGGCGTCAGGTAGGCACTGAGCGTGGGCATGTCGGGCAGGGGTCGTGGGAAAGGCTCCTAGCCTAGCCGTGACGCGGCCTTGCCGCCGGCTTCACGTCGGAATCACCGGGCCGGGCGTGTAATCTTCACAAAGCTGAAGACACCCTCTTCACATCTGGAGACCCCCATGCGACGCGATGACCCGGCCGGCCTGATCCTTGTGGTGGAAGACAACCGCAACCTGTCCGAAATGGTGGGCGAATACCTCGAGTCCAAGGGCTTCGGCGTGGACTACGCCGGCGACGGCATGGACGGCTACCGCCTGGCGGCCGACAACAGCTACGACGTGATCGTGCTCGACCTGATGCTGCCGCGCCTGGACGGCCTGGAAGTCTGCCGCCGCCTGCGCAACGAGGCCAAGAAGGCCACCCCGGTGCTGATGCTCACCGCCCGCGACACCCTCAACGACAAGGTGAACGGCCTGGAGGCCGGCGCCGACGACTACCTGGTCAAGCCGTTCGCCATCCAGGAGCTCGAGGCCCGCGTGCGCGCCCTGATCCGCCGCGACCGCCGCCAGGTGAGCGCCGAAGTGCTGAAGGTGGCCGACCTGGTGCTCGACACCGCCAGCCTGCGCGTCACCCGCGCCGGCCAGGAAATCGCCCTCTCGCCGATCGGCCTGCGCCTGCTCACCATCCTGATGCGCGAGTCCCCGCGCGTGGTCACCCGCCGCGACATCGAGCGCGAGATCTGGGGCGACGGCCTGCCCGACTCCGACACCCTGCGCAGCCATCTCTACAACCTGCGCAAGGCCATCGATCGTCCGTTCGACCGGCCGCTGCTGCACACCGTGCAGACCGCCGGCTATCGCATCGCCGACCTCGACACGCCGCCCGCCGGCTGAGCCTCGTGCCGATGTCCAATGCCCGCACCGGCCTGCGCCGGAAAATCTGGGTCGCCTTCATCCTGCAGGCGGCCGCCATCAGCTTCGCCGCGGTGCTGGGCGTGTATGGTGCGTCGGCCGTGCTCAAGCACGTGCTCATCCAGCGCGCGCTGCAGGAAGAGGCCGGGCACTACTGGCAGCGGCTCAAGGCCGATCCGCAGGCCCAGGTGCCCGACACCTACAACATGACCGGCTTCCTGGTGCCCGCCGGCGGCAGCAGCGATGCCCTGCCGGTGGAATTGCGAAAACTGCCGCCGGGCTTCCATAGCCTGCCGCGCGCCCAGGGCGGTTCGCTGGTGCTGGTGGAGCGGGACGGCAACGGCCACTACCTCTACCTGCTGTTCAAGCAGGAACAGGTGGACAGCCTGGCGTTCTGGTTCGGCGTGACGCCGCTGGCGATCGTGCTGGTGGTGATCTACGTCATCGCCTGGAGCACCTACCGAACCTCACGGCGCGCGGTGTCGCCCGTGATCTGGCTGGCCGGGCAGGTGCAGCGCTGGGACCCCAAGAAACCCGAGGCCAGCGCGCTGCGCCCCGAGAACCTGCCGGTGGACGTGGAGGGCGAAACGCTGGTGCTGGCCTCGTCGCTGCATGACTTCGCCAGCCGCATCGAGAGCTTCGTCGAGCGCGAGCGCGATTTCACCCGCGACGCCTCGCACGAACTGCGCACGCCGCTCACCGTCATCCGCGTGGCCGGCGACATGATGGCCGGCGACGAGGCGCTCAGCCCGATGTCCCGGCGCGCGCTCAAGCGCATCCAGGGCGCGGGGCGCGACATGGAGGCGCTGATCGAGGCCTTCCTGATCCTGGCCCGCGAGGGCGACACCGGCCTGCCCGACGACGATTTCCAGGTCGGCGACGTGGTCGAGGAAGAGATCGAAAAGGCCCGCGTGCTGCTGGCCGGCAAGCCGGTGGAGCTGTCGTTCGACAAGCAGGCCGACTTCCCGCTGCATGCCCCGGCGCGCGTGCTGTCGGTGCTGCTGAGCAACCTGCTGCGCAACGCCTGCCACTACACCGACGAGGGCAAGGTGGTGGTGACGCTGCGGCGCGGCAGCATCGCCGTGTCCGACACCGGCGTGGGCATGAGCGCGGACGAACTGGCCCGCGTGTTCGAGCCCTTCTATCGCGCCGGCGACCGCAAGAAAGACGGGCAGGGCATCGGCCTGTCCATCGTGCAGCGGCTTTCCCAGCGCTACGGCTGGCCCGTGCGCCTGGAAAGCGAGCCCGGGCGCGGCACCACGGCCACCATCACCTTCCCGTCGCTGCCGCCCGCGGCCTGAGCGACGACGCCCGGCCGGTCCACGTCAACGCATTGCGGCCCCGGCCGTTATGCTTCCTGTTTGCCCTGCCTTGAATCGAGTGGAGTCCTGATGTCGCGACCTGAGCAAAAGCCCCGCACCCTCCGACGCCTGCTGGCGCTGGCTGTCCTGGCAGGCATCGTGGCGGTGGCCTGGTGGCTGTGGTCGGGCCGTACGCAGGACGCGTCCGGCGGCTACCGCACCGGCGCCGTGGAGCGCGGCGACGTGCGGGTGGTGATCTCGGCCACCGGCACGCTGCGCGCCACCACCACGGTGGCCGTGGGTTCGCAGGTGTCGGGCCAGGTGCAGTCGGTGGCGGTGGACTTCAACGACCGCGTCACCCGGGGCCAGGCCATTGCGATGCTGGATCCGGCGCCGTTCCAGACCCGGCTCAAGCAGGCCCAGGCCGACCTGGCCAGCGCCCGCGCGTCGGTGAACGAAGCCCGGGCCACCCAGCGCAACGCCGAGGCCGACTACGCCCGCAAGAGCGACCTGCTGGCGCGCCAGCTGATTGCGCGCAGCGAGGCCGACCTGGCCATGGCCGCGCGCGAACAGGCCCGCGCCCGCGTCGCCTCGGCCCAGGCCGCCGTGCAGCAGCGGCAGGCGGGCGTGGACAACGCCCAGCTGGATGTCGAGTACACCGTCATCCGCTCGCCGGTGGACGGCGTGGTGCTGCTGCGCGCGATCGAGCCGGGCCAGACGGTGGCGGCCAGCTTCCAGACGCCGGTGTTGTTCCAGATCGCCGAAGACCTGGCGCAGATGCAGATTGACCTGAGCATCGACGAAGCCGACGTGGGCCAGATCAAGGAAGGCCTGCCGGTGTCGTTCACCGTGGACGCCTTCCCCGACCGCCAGTTCTCGGGCGAAGTGAAGCAGGTGCGGCTGTCGGCCACGTCCAACGCCAACGTCATCAGCTACCCGGTGGTGGTGCAGGTGGACAACGGCGACCAGAGCCTGCTGCCGGGCATGACCGCCAGCGCCGAGATCGTGGTGAGCCGGCGCGACGGCGTGCTGCGCGTGCCCAACGCCGCGCTGCGCTTCACGCCGCCGGGCGAAGAAGCCGCGCCGGCGGCCGCCGCTGCCGGCGGACGCGGCGGACTGATGCAGGACCTGCCGCGCGTGGCGGATTCGCTGCAGCTGGACGCGGCCCAGCGCGCCGCCTTCGACGCCGCGCTGGAAGGCGTGCGCGAGCGCGCCGCTGCGCGCATGGCCGGCCGCATGCCGGCCAGCCCCGCCGGCGGCATGGGCGGGCGACCCGGCGGCCAGGGCGCCGCACCCGCGGGCGGCCCCTCGCCCGAGGCGATGCGCCAGCGCATGGCCGAGGCGATGCAGCGCAGCTTCGCCGACTTCCGCGCCAGCCTGTCGCCGGCGCAGCAGGCCACGTGGGACGCCGAGCTGCGCGCGCTGTCCACCGCGCGCCGCGGCACGCTGTGGAAGCTGGTGGACGGCAAGCCGCAGGCCTTCACCGTGCGCCTGGGCGCCTCCGACGGCACGGTGACCGAAGTCGGCGGCGACATCGCCGAGGGCGACCAGGTGATCACCGGCCAGGAGCGCCCGGCCGCATGAGCGCCGCGCACGCCGCGGGCGCCGTCCCCGTCATCGACATCCGGGGCCTCGGCAAGGTCTACGCCGCCGGCACGGCGGCCGAGGTGGTGGCCCTGCGCGGCACCGACCTGCGGGTGGAGCGCGGCGAGTTCCTGGCCATCATGGGCGCCTCGGGTTCGGGCAAGTCCACGCTGATGAACATGATCGGCTGCCTCGACCAGCCCACGTCCGGCACCTACCTGTGCGACGGCGTGGACGTGGCCACGCTGGACGCCACCGGCCGCGCCAAGCTGCGGCTGGAGAAGATCGGCTTCGTGTTCCAGGGCTTCAACCTGCTCTCGCGCCAGACCGCGCTGGAGAACGTGATGATGCCCCTGGTGTACTCGGGCGTGCCCGTGGCGGAGCGCGAGCCGCGCGCGCGCGCGGCCCTGGCCGAAGTGGGCCTGGCCGAGCGCGCGGGCCATCGTCCCAACGAACTCTCCGGCGGCCAGCAGCAGCGCGTGGCCATCGCCCGCGCGCTGATCAACGAACCGCCGCTGCTGCTGGCCGACGAGCCCACGGGCGCGCTGGACTCGCGCACCAGCGAGGAAATCATGGCGCTGTTCGAACGCCTGCAGGCCAAGGGCCGCACCGTGGTGATCATCACCCACGAACGGCCCGTGGCCGACCACGCCGACCGCGTGGTGATCATGCACGACGGCGAACTGCATCCCGACGGCTGGCACCCCTCGGAGAAGGCGGCATGAAGGCTTCGGACGTCCTGCGCTCGGCGGTGTTCTCGCTGCGCGGCAACTTCATGCGCAGCATCCTGACGGCGCTGGGCGTGATCATCGGCATCGCCGCCGTCATCGTGATGGTGTCGGTGGGGCAGGGCACGCAGGCCGAGCTCGACAGCATGATCTCCAAGCTCGGATCGAACCGGCTGGAGGTGTTCTCGTCCTCGTCGCGCCAGGGCCCGGTGCGCGGCGGCGCCGGCAGCGCCGCCAGCCTGACCGACGACGACGCCGAGGCCATCCGCACCGAGATCCCGGAAGTGCAGTATGTGGCCACGTCCATCCGCGGCGGTGGCCAGGTGGTGTTTGCCGAGAACAACTGGTCCACCAGCTGGCAGGGCGTGAATCCCGACTTCTTCCCGGTGAACGACTGGCAGATGGCGCTGGGCCAGGAGTTCAGCGCGCGTGACTACAGCTCCGCGGCGAAGGTGGTGATATTGGGCGAAACCGTGCGCCGCGAACTGTTCGGCGACGCCGATCCGGTCGGCGCCACCCTGCGCCTGGGCCGCGTGCCGCTGCGCGTGGTGGGCGTGCTGGTGTCCAAGGGCCAGGGCAGCTGGGGCAACGACGCCGACGACCTGATCCTGGTGCCGCTGGAAACCGGGCGCCGCCGCCTGGCCACCGCATCGGCCGGCGGCGCCGTCGCCGCCACCGCCGCGCCGGCGGCCAGCGCCACCGCCGTGGTAGCGGCGCCGCGCCAGGCCAGCACCGTGCAGCAGATTTCGGTGTCGGTGGGACGCGCCGAGGACCTGGCCTTCGTCGAAGAGGAAATCAACGCGCTGCTGCGCCAGCGCCACCGCATCGCGCCCGGCGCCGAAGACGATTTCGCAGTGCGCAACATCGCCGAGATCGTCAGCACCCGCACCCAGACCACGCGCCTGATGTCGCTGCTGCTGGGCGCGGTGGCCAGCATTTCGCTCATCGTCGGCGGCATCGGCATCATGAACATCATGCTGGTGTCGGTGACCGAGCGCATCCGCGAGATCGGCCTGCGCATGGCCGTGGGCGCGGGCCCGCGCGAGATCCAGGCGCAGTTCCTGGCCGAGGCCATGCTGATTTCGCTCGGCGGCGGCTTCATCGGCATTGCGCTGGGCATCGGCGGGGCGCTGCTGACCAGCAAGTTCGGCGCGCTGCCGGTGCAGCTGGACCTGGAGGTGGTCATGATGGCCACGGGCTTCTCGGTGGCCACCGGCCTGTTCTTCGGCTTCTACCCGGCGCGCAAGGCCGCCCAGCTCGACCCCATCGAGGCGCTGCGCCACCAGGGGTAGACTGCCGCCACCGCCACCGCCACCGCCAACGGATGACGCCGACATGATCCGCAACTCGCTGCTGCTTGCCCTGGGCCTGGTCTCGATGCCGGCGCTCGCCGACGACGCCCGCACCGCGCTGGTGATCCACGCCGGCGCCGGCGTGATCGAACGCCGCGCATTGTCGGCCGAGGACGAACGCGCCGTGCGCCGCGACCTGGACCGGGCGCTCGACGCCGGCCATGCCGTGCTCAGGGACGGCGGCAGCGCGCTCGATGCGGTGACGGCCAGCATCGTGGTGCTGGAGGAGTCGCCGTGGTTCAACGCCGGCAAGGGTGCGGTGTTCAACGCCGCCGGCGGCCACGAGCTGGACGCGTCGATCATGGAGGGCCATACCCGCCGCGCCGGCGCGGTGGCCGGCCTGACCACGGTGCGCAACCCGATCCGGCTGGCGCGCGCGGTGATGGAACATTCCCCGCACGTGATGATGGCCGGCGCGGGCGCCGAGGCGTTCGCCGACACGCGGCCCGAGATCGCACGCGTGCGCCCGGACTGGTTCGACACCGACCGCCGCCGCCAGCAGCTTGAAGACGCGCGCAGGCTCGAGAACGCCGGCCAGGCCGCGGTTCCCAGCAGCTATTTCGGCACCGTGGGCGCCGTGGCGCTGGACCAGCAGGGCCACATCGCCGCGGCCACGTCCACCGGCGGCATGACCAACAAGCGCTACGGCCGCGTCGGCGATGCGCCCATCATCGGCGCCGGCAACTGGGCCGACGACCGCTGCGGCGTGTCGGGCACGGGCTGGGGCGAGTTCTACATCCGCGCCGCGGTGGCGCACGACATCTGCGCGCGCGTGGCCTACCGCGGTGATTCGCTGGCGGTGGCCGCCGAGGCCGTGGTGAACGGCGAAGTGGTGAAGCTGGGCGGCAACGGCGGCGCCATCGCGCTCGACCGCGAGGGCAACATCGCCATGCCCTTCAACACCAGCGGCATGTACCGCGGCTGGATCAAGCCCGACGGCAGCCGCGGCACGGCCATTTTCCGCGACGACGAGTGAGCCCCGGCCCCGCCGCCGTCGCGGCGCTGGCGCTGTGCGCGTTCGCGGCGTCCGCGCAGGCGGAGGTCGTGCCGGAGGGGGTTGCGCCAACGCGCGACGCCGCCACGCTCGAGCCGGTGAACGTTACCGCCACGCGCCGCGAGGCCAGCGTGTTCGATACGCCCGCCGCGGTGTCGGTGCGCGAGGTGCCCGCCGCCGCGCCGGGCATGAACGTCTCCGAAGCGCTGCAGGGCGTTCCCGGCCTGCTGGTGCGCGACCGGCAGAACTACGCGCAGGACACCCAGCTTTCGATCCGCGGCTTCGGCACGCGCGCCAGCTTCGGCATCCGCGGGCTGCGCGTTTACGTGGACGACATCCCGGCCACGCAGCCCGACGGGCAGTCGCAGCTCTCGCACGCCAACCTGGCCAGCGCGCAGCGCGTGGAGGTGCTGCGCGGGCCGTTCTCGGCGCTGTACGGAAACTCTTCCGGCGGCGTGGTGCAGCTGTTCAGCGGCGACGGCGGCGCGCCCGGCGAAGCGGTTTTCGGCGCCGCCGCGGCCGAGGGTGGCGACTGGCGCGTGTCGGCGGGCCTGCGCAGCGCCTGGCGCGACGTGGGTGTCGTGGCCGGGCTGTCGAAGCTGCGCGCGGACGGATTCCGGCCGCAGTCGGCGGCCGAGCGGCTCTCCTTCAACGCGCGCCTGCACGGTCCGCCGGGCGGTGAGGGCGGCGCGCAGTCGCTGGTGCTGAACCATTTTGATTCGCCGCTGGCGCAGGATCCGCTGGGGCTGAGCCGCGCGCAGTTCGACGCCAATCCCTACCAGACCACGCCGCAGGCGCTCGCCTTCGACACCCGCAAGCGCGTGCGGCAGTCGCAGGCGGGCTGGACGGTGCAGCAGGCGCTGCCGGGCGGCATGACGCTGCGCGGGCTGGTCTACGCCGGCACGCGCGGCATCGAACAGTTCCTGGCCATCCCCGTCGCCGTGCAGTCCAACCCGCTCAACGCCGGCGGCGTGGTGGACCTGGACAGCGACTACGGCGGCGGCGAACTGAGCGCGGCCGGCGACGCCACGCTGGCCGGCCGCGCGCTGGCGTGGACCGTGGGCACCGGCTGGGAAGGACTGCAGCAGCGGCGGCGCGGCTACGAGAACTTCGTCGGCAGCCAGCTCGGCGTGCGCGGTGCGCTGCGCCGCGACGAGCGCAACCGCGTGGCCTCGTTCGACCAGTTCGCTCAGGCCGACTGGCGCCTGGCCGAGCGCTGGTCGCTGCTGGCGGGCCTGCGCCACAGCCGCGTTCGCTTCGACTCCGACGATCGCTACGTGACGCCCGGCAATCCCGACGACAGCGGCGCGGTGTCGTTCTCGCGCTGGACGCCGGTGGCGGCGCTGCAGTGGCGCGCGCAGCCCGGGTTGAACCTGCACGCCAGCGTCGGCAGCGGCTTCGAAACGCCCACCCTGGTCGAGCTGGCCTATCGCCCCGACGGCAGTTCCGGCCTGAACCTCGACCTGCGACCGGCGCGCAGCCGCCATCTCGAACTGGGCTTGAAGTGGCGGCCGCGCGACGGACTTCGCGCGGACCTGGCCATGTTCCGCAGCGACACCCGCGACGAACTGGTGGTCGCCACCAATGCCGGCGGCCGCGCCAGCTACGCCAACGCCGGCCGCAGCCTGCGCCAGGGCTTCGAACTCGAACTCGACGCGGCGGTGGGCGAAACGATGTCGCTGCAGTTCGCGTGGACCGCGCTCGATGCCAGCGTGCGCGAAACCTACCTGGCCTGCGCCGGCGCGCCTTGCACCGTGCCCGCGCAGGAGATCGCGCGCGGCACGCGCCTGGCCGGCGTGCCGCGCTCGATGGGCCGGCTGCGCTGGGACGGCTGGCGCGGCGAATGGCGCGCGTTCGCCGAGCTGCGCCACGTCTCGTCGGTAACGGTGAACGACGCGGCCAGCGAAACGGCCGCGGGTTACGCGCTGTTCGACCTGGGCGTGTCGCGCGGGTTCGGCGACGGTGGCCAGGTTTTCCTTCGCATGGACAACGCCGCCGACCGGCGCCACGTCGGCTCGGTGATCGTCAACGACGGCAACGGCCGCTTCTACGAACCGGGTCCGGGCCGCACGCTGTGGCTGGGCCTGGACTACCGCTGGCGCGAGTGAGCCGCGGCCGGGTGCCGCCGCCCTGCGTCGCGACGTCCGGAGATGCCAGAATCGGCGCATGGACCTGGCCACCTACCGCCGCCTGCATGCCCGCGCACGACGATTCACCCGGCGCGCGGCCGATGCCGACGACCTGCTGCAGGACGCGCTGCTGGCGGCGCTCGAGGCGGGCCGCGACGATGCGCCGTGGCTGGAAGGCGTGATGAAGAACCTGGCCGCGATGACCGCACGCGGCGAATCGCGGCGAAGGCGGCGCGAAACACTTTGCGCGGAGGCCGAACCCACGGCCGAGGTCCACGCCGCCGACCACGGCCCCGCACGGGAGAACCTGCTGCGCACCTTGCCGCCGTCGGCCCGGCGCGTGGCCGTACTCGCCCTGCACGGGCTGTCGGCCGAAGAGATCCGCTGGATCCTGGGGCTGGCCGACACGGCGTTCCGCCAGCGCCTCACCCGCATCCGCAAGGCCCTGGGCGAGCTGCCGCCCGCGCAGCGCGCCGAGGCGCAGGCGCTGGCCTACCTGCGCGATCCGGCCCGGGCCGCGGACCTGCAGTTCGGCCTGGTGCGCCGGTCGCTCAAGGCGGCCCTGGCCGGCCGCGCCGGCCTGGGCACCCACGATGCCGACGGCCACCTGCTGGTGATCCGGGGCGCTCACGTTTTGCCCCCCGGCGGCAACGACTGATCGGGAACCACAGAGGAGACCTCCCATGCTTTCGCAATGCAGAGTCGGCGCCATCGTTTTCTTCGTCAGCGTGCTCGATCGGGCGCTGGTGTTTTACCGCGACACGCTCGGGCTGCCGGTAGCCGAGGTGGAGGGGCATGACGGGCCCTTCGCGGTGGGCCAGCTGGGCGAGCTGACGCTGGTGTTCATCGCCCGGCCCGCCAAGGCCGGCGACAGCCCGGTGGTGGTGTTCAACCTCGACGGCGGCATTGACGACTACGCGCAGGCGCTGGCCGACAAGGGCGTGGAGATCGTGGTGCCGGTGAGCGAAGCGCCCGACGGCGGGCTCACGCTGGACTTCGTTGACCCGGACGGCAACGGCCTGAGCCTCTACCAGCCCGCAGGCGCCCCGCGCCGCAAGTGAAGCAACGCAAACCACGCAAGCCACGCAAACCACGTACCAGGTACATTTAAATGCAGAGGGCTTGGGCGAAAGCCCAAGCCCTCTGCATTTAAATGTACCTGGTACGAAATCTTGGCCTAGAACCCCCGGTCGCCAGAGATGATCCCCCCCAGCCCACCCAGCACCGACCCTTCGCCCTTGCTGCCGCCGCGCTGGTAAGCCGCGCTGAACATGCGCCCGGCCAGGCGCGAGAACGGCAGCGACTGCAGCCACACCTTGCCCGGGCCGGTCAGCGTGGCCAGGAACACGCCTTCGCCGCCGAACAGCATGGACTTCACGCCGCCCACGGGCTGGATGTCGAAGTTCACCGTGCTGGTCATGGCCACCACGCAGCCGGTGTCCACGTCCAGCCGCTCGCCCGGGCGCAGCTCGCGTTCGACGATCGTGCCGCCGGCGTGGATGAACACCAGGCCGTCGCCGGTGAGCTTCTGCATGATGAAACCTTCGCCGCCGAACAGCGCCGTCATGATCTTCTTCTGGAAGAACAGGCCGATGGACACGCCGCGCGCCGCGCACAGGAAGCTGTCCTTCTGCGCGATGATGGTGCCGCCGTAGTTGGACAGCGTCATCGGCACGATGGTGCCGGGGTAGGGCGCCGCGAACGCCACCTTGGCCTTGCCGCTGCCGCCGGTGTGCGAGAACACCGTGGTGAACAGGCTCTCGCCGGTGATCAGGCGCTTGCCCGCGCCCACCAGCTTGTCCATGAAGCCACCGCCGCCGCCGGCGCTGGCCGAGCCGTCGCCGAACACGGTGTCCATGCTCACCATCGAATCCTTGTACATCATCGAACCGGCCTCGGCGACGGCGCTCTCGCCCGGGTCGAGTTCAATCTCGACGAACTGCATGTCCTCGCCGTAGATGCGGTAGTCAATCACGTCGCTGCGCTGGCCTGCGCCCGCGGCCGGCGGCGGCACCGGCGCCATCATGGCGCTGGGGGCGGACTCGGCGCGCAGTTCGGCGCAGGCGCTGATCGGGATCCATTCGGCGAAACCCTGGCGCCAGCAGTGGCCGGAGGGGTCGCGCGTGGCCTGGGCGACGGCGGCCGCCTGGTCCAGGGGGCCCATCTGCTGGCCCTGGTAGCTGAGGAACCACTGGTGCATGGCATTGCTCCTTGGGAACGTGTCGGTGGTCGGGCCTGAAGGCCCTCCTACAGTGGGGGTGTAGGAGGGCCTTCAGGCCCGATGGAAGTCAGACGGAACCGTCGACGCCCAGCTGCGCATGGATGTCGGCCCGCGCCGCGGCATCCAGCGACAGCTGACCCGCCAGGCGGTCGAGGAAGGCGCGCTCTTCTTCGGTGTCGGCCGTGATGGCGATCAGCGCCGCGGCGTAGACCTCGGCGCGCAGGCTGGCCGGCGTGCGCACCGCCAGCTGTTCCAGCGTCAGCGGCGCGCGGATCTCGGCGTCCAGCGCCTCCAGGCTTTCGGCGTCCAGCCCGGCGTCGCGGGCGCGGCCGAGGATGGCTTCGCGCTCACCCGCATCAATGAGTCCGTCGGCATGCGCGGCGGTGATCATCGCGCGCAGCAGGTGCATGGCGTGCTCCACCCGGGCCGGGGACGGCGCGCTGGCCGGCGGCGGCGGAGGCGGCATGGCCGAGGCCGGCAGCGGCGGCGGCGAGGCGCCGCCCATGGCGGGCTGCGGCGCGGCGGGTTTCTGGTAGTGCTGGTAGGCCGCCACGGCGATGCCCAGCAGGCCCAGGCCCAGCTTGGCCTTGGTGCCGCCGGACAAGCCGCCCAGCATGCCGCCGACGCCGCCACCCGAACCGCTGCCGCCCAGCAGGCCACCCAGCCCGCTGCTGCGCTTGTGCTTGCGTTTGCCGCTGCCCAGGCGGCCGGACATGGCGTCGCCCATCAATTGGCCCAGCAGTTGTTCGGGGTTGAACATGGATGGCTCCGTGGCGTGGGGAGTTCCAGATGTTGGGGTGGCCCCCGGGCCGGCACAAGGGCGGGGTGCCGTCAGTCAGGGGTCGGGCGCGGCTTGTGGCAAAATGGCGCGTTGATTCCGAAGGCACCCACCCACCACCCATGGCCGACAGCACCGGTAGCCACGCCCCGCGCAGCCCGTTCCGGGCCTGGCAGGCGTTCCTGTGGTCCATGAAGGGGCTGCGCGCCACCTGGGACGTCGAGTCGTCGTTCCGGCTCGAGGTCTACCTGTTCCTGGTGCTGGCGCCGCTGGGCCTGTGGCTGGGGGCCGACGGCGTCGAGCGCGCCATCCTCATCGGCTCGCTGGTGCTGGTGCTGGTGGTGGAGGTGCTCAACTCCGCCGTCGAGGCCGTGGTGGACCGCTGGGGCCCCGAGCACCATGAACTCGCGGGACGCGCCAAGGACATGGGGTCCGCGGCGGTGTTCCTTTCCGACATGAACGTACTGATTTGCTGGGGCCTCATCCTGCTGCCCCGGGTCCTGCACTGAGGCGACGCGATGGAATGGTTGTTCAGCACTGAAATCTGGGTCGCGCTGCTGACCCTGGCCACGCTCGAAATCGTGCTGGGCATCGACAACCTGGTCTTCATTTCCATCGCGGTCAGCAAGCTGCCGCCGGAGCAGCGCCCACGGGCCCGCAAGGTCGGCCTGGCCCTGGCCTGCATCACCCGCATCATGCTGCTGCTGTCGCTGGCCTTCCTGGCCAGCATGCAGCACAACCTGTTCAGCCTGTTCGGGCAGGATTTCTCGGTGCGCGACCTGGTGCTGATCGCCGGCGGCCTGTTCCTGCTGGTCAAGGGCACGATGGAAATCCACGACTCGGTGGAAGGCCGCAGCGAAGAGGAAGACATCGACACCAAGCCCTCGGCGGTGTTCGGCTACGTCATCGCCCAGATCGCCGTGATCGACATCGTGTTCTCGCTCGACTCGGTCATCACCGCGGTGGGCATGGTGGACAACAAGTGGGTGATGGTGGCCGCCATCCTGGTGGCGGTGGCGGTGATGCTGTTCGCCGCCAACCCGATCGGCAACTTCATCGACCGCCACCCGACCGTGAAGATGCTGGCGCTCACCTTCATCATCCTGGTGGGCGCGGCGCTGGTGGCCGACGGCTTTGATTTCCACATCGACCGCAAGTTCCTCTACTTCGCCATGGCGTTCTCGGCCGGCGTGGAGACCCTGAACATCCTGGCGAACCGAAAACACCGACGGCCCACCTGACCGGCGGCCGGGATGCCCCGTTCGCCCAGACCGTCCAGCCCGCCGGAGAGAGCATGACCCTGCTGCACGACATCGACCCGATCGCCCTGCCGCTGCCCTTCTGGCCGCACGGCATCCACTGGTACGGCGTGATGTACCTGCTGGCCTTCGGCGCCGCGTGGTTCATTGGCCGCCAGCGCGTGCGCGCGGGGCGGCTGCCGGGCGTGAACGAAGAGGCCTTCGGCGACCTGCTTTTCTACGGCATGCTGGGCGTGGTGCTGGGTGGCCGCATCGGGTACGTGCTGTTTTATGGCTTCGACGCCTTCCTGGCCAACCCCCTGGTGCTGCTGAAGATCAACGAAGGCGGCATGAGCTTCCACGGCGGCCTGATCGGCGTGATGCTGGCGGCGGCCTGGTGGACGCGCCGGCAGAAGCTGCACTACTTCGACGTGATGGATTTCGTGGCGCCCATCATTCCCTCGGGCCTGGGCTTTGGCCGGCTGGGCAACTACATCGGCGGCGAACTCTGGGGCAAGCCCACCGGCGGCAGCTGGGGCGTGGTGTTCCCCGACAGCCTGCCGGCGGAGTACGCCCGGCTGCCGATGGAGCAGCTGCGCGCCCTGCATGAAACGGGCGCGCTCGACCGCTTCGCGCGGCACCCCTCGCAGCTTTACCAGATGGCGCTCGAGGGCGTGGTCATGATGGCCGTGCTGCTGCTTTATTCGCGCAAGCCGCGGCCGCGCTACGCGGTGTCGGGGCTGTTCGCGCTGCTTTACGGCAGCTTCCGCTTCCTGGTGGAGTTCGTGCGCGAGCCCGATGCGCACATCGGCTATCTCGCGTTCGGCTGGCTGACCATGGGCCAGGTGCTGTCGCTGCCGCTGGTGGCGGTGGGCCTGCTGCTGCTGTGGCTGTCGCACCGTTCGCCGACGCTGCAGCCGGCGGTGGCCAAGGACGCCGGCTGATGCAGAACTACCTCGAGCTGCTGCGCCACGTCCTTGAAGAAGGGGCCGAGAAGGCCGACCGCACCGGCACCGGCACCCGTTCGGTGTTCGGCTGGCAGCTGCGCTACCGGCTCGACGACGGCTTCCCGCTGGTCACCACCAAGAAGCTGCACCTGCGCTCGATCGTGCATGAGCTGCTGTGGTTCATCCGCGGTGAAACCAACATCGCCTACCTCCGGGACAACAAGGTCAGCATCTGGGACGAATGGGCCGACGACAACGGCGACCTCGGCCCGGTGTACGGCAAGCAGTGGCGGCGCTGGAGCGGCGCCGACGGCCAGGAAATCGACCAGCTGCGCTGGGTGGTGGATGAAATCCAGCGCAACCCCGATTCGCGCCGCCTGATCGTCAACGCCTGGAACGTGGCCGACCTGCCGAAGATGGCGCTGATGCCCTGCCACACGATGTTCCAGTTCTACGTGGCCAACGGCCGCCTGAGCTGCCAGCTCTACCAGCGTTCGGCCGACATCTTCCTGGGCGTGCCGTTCAACATCGCCAGCTATGCGCTGCTCACCCACATGGTGGCGCGCCACTGCGGCCTGCAGGTGGGCGACTTCGTCCACACCCTGGGCGACGCGCACCTGTACAGCAACCACTTCGAACAGGCGCGCGAACAGCTGTCGCGCACGCCGCGGCCGCTGCCCACGCTGGAGTTGGCGCCCGAAGCCACCGACCTGTTCGCGATGCGCTTTGAGGACATCGGCATCCACGGCTACGACCCGCACCCGGCCATCAAGGCCCCGGTGGCGGTGTGAGCCTGGTGCTGGTGGCGGCGCTGGACCGGGCCTCAGCCATCGGCCGCGGCAACCGGCTGCCCTGGCGGCTGCCCGACGACCTCAAGCGCTTCAAGGCCATCACGCTGGGGCATCCGGTGCTGATGGGCCGCAAGACCGCCGAATCGCTGGGTCGTGCCTTGCCCGGGCGTGCCAACCTGGTGCTGACGCGCTCGGGCCGGGTGCCGTTCGAGGGCATGCAGGCGGTGGCTTCGCTGGACGAGGCGCTCGCACAGGGCGAGGGCGGGCCGCTGATGGTGATTGGCGGCGGCGAGGTGTACGCACTGGCGCTGCCGCGTGCCGAGCGCCTGCACCTGACCCACGTGGACACGCGGGTGGAGGGCGCGGACGCGTTCTTCCCGGCTTTCGACGCCCGGGAGTGGGTGGTGGAAAGCCGCGACGCGCGCGTGGCCGATGCCCGCCACGCGCACGCCTTCGAGTTCGTGGACTACCGGCGGGCCACGCCGGCGGTCCGCTGAGCCTCAGGGCAGGGCGGACGCCGCTTCGTAGCGGGCCAGCGCGGCCAGCTTGATCTCCAGCGCCAGGTACTTGAGCGCCTTGGCGGGCGTGAGGGCGCGGCTGATGCGGCCCTGGGTGCGGTCGAGCAGCCGGGCCTCGTCGGCTTCGATGGATGCGGCTTCGCGGGCCAGGTCTTCGGCCTCGTCCTCGTCCACGGCGCCGCCCGCGGCCCGGGCCAGGCCCGCGATGTTGCTGCGGCGGCGATCGGCCAGTTCGGCCAGGCCCTTCTGGTGGTCGTCGTAGATCGGCCAGAACTCGGCCTCTTCCGCCGGGCTCAGGGCCAGCTGGCGGGCGATGAAGACCTGCTTGCCCGATGCCAGCGCTGCGCGCAGCTCGGTCATGCGGGCTACGCCGCCGTCGCCGGAGGCCTGGGCCAGGGCGGGGCCGGACAGGCCCAGTGAAAGCAGCAGTAAGAAAACACGTCGCATCATGATCCAGACTCCTTGCAGGCTGTCGCCCACCTTACCGTTTGCGAACCGAGGGCCGGCACTAATCCGGCGGCGGGTCATTCGTCGCCGTTGGCGGCGCCATCGGGCAGGTCGCGACCGGCCACCTGGTGCAGCCGCAGCTCCGGCCCCAGCTCCATCGCGGTGAGCTTGCCGCCCCAGACCGCGCCGGTGTCAATGCCGTACACGCCCAGCCCCATGAACAGGCCCAGCGTGGACCAGTGCCCGAACACCACCGGCATTTCCCGCGGCGCGTGCCCTGGCACTTCGAACCAGGGGTACATGCCCGGCTTCTGCGTGCCCGGCCGGCCCTTGTCGTCGAAGCCGATGCGGCCGGTGGGCGTGCAGTACCGCATGCGGGTGAAGATGTTGATGATCGCGCGGTGGCGGTCCACGCCGGTGAGCTTGGGCGACCAGGCCGGCTTGTCGCCGAACATGTTCTTGACCAGCTTGAAGAAGCCGTCGCCCCGCAGTTTCTCCTCGACCTCGCGGGCGCGCGCCTCGGCCAGGGTCAGGGTCCA
>Ga0075158_10000725_pt1 | contig 26793 bp, 19 predicted proteins | sample JI91814BDNA_FD_70968 | JGI IMG/M metagenome (GOLD analysis project Ga0075158, IMG submission 70968) | Wastewater effluent complex algal communities from Wisconsin, to seasonally profile nutrient transformation and Carbon sequestration -... | ecosystem: Engineered > WWTP > Effluent > Algae... | reverse complement strand
GCCTGGCCTTTAGGACTTCCTGCTGCGCAGTCCGTCCTGTTTGGACGACTGCTGCGACTTGATAGCCCTCGCTCCGAGGCTCAACCGCCGCCCTTCGCTTGCTCAGCCTCTACCCACGCTCTTGGGCGATGAGCCGTTGTGAGTATCTCGATCGCTGGATCTTGGTTTCTCCTGCGAGGTGGCTCCCTTTGCCAAATCCTTAAGCTGATCAATAAGACCCTTGTCCAGCTTGACATCGTGGACGGCCTGCACAGCCGAGATCAGATCATTGTATGGGATGGGCGTCTGCTTCTCTGCCGCTGACGTAGGGAATTGTTCGACAACACCTGTTTGTCCGGCAAGCGGAGAGCTCGCTGGACTTGCTGCTCCCAGCTCGGCCCCCGCAGGATTGGGGGCTGCGGTCTCAGTCGAACCGGATGCTGGCTTATCGCTTGCCGAGGAATCCTTCTGCCCCGCGTTGCCAGTAGCACCCACAGCCGACTCCTCCTTCGCCCCCGCCTTCTTTCGAAACGCATCAAGGTCCGTGTTGTCGATGTGGGCCTGCTTTGCCTCCGCCGCGACAGCGCCTCCTTGGTCGTGGGTCTTTTGCCCATCGCCCCGTGCTGCGACTGCCTTCTCTTCTGCGTTCTGCGCGGTGGACATCGCCCCCCCTGCGTTTCCGCTTGCCACTTGCTGAGCCGCCTCGGCCGCTTGGGTCGCTGCCTGTTTGGCCCCATCAACCGCCTTCTGGGCCTCTTCACACAGCTTGAGCACTCCCTTTCGGACCTCCTCCTCAACGGTACCGGCCGCTGCCATCGCGGCTGCCTTCACGCCAAATCCCGACTGAAGAGCCGCAGTGCCTGCAGTTCCAAGAGCCGCCACCGCTTTGCCCGCTGCCTCGCAGCCTTGCTTCACTTCCTCACCCGCATGACGAGCAATGCTCGCCACAGAATCCACGCTTCGCTGGGCTGTTCTCATCGATTTCTTGGCTTGCTCCAGTTTCTTTCCCGCGCTCTCCATCAGCTTCTGACTTTGATCTCGAAGGGTGTCACCCACATGCTTAGCGGTTGCCAGCGTGTCTTTTGCGGCCTGTTCAGCTTGTTTGATGACACCTTCTGCCTGATGAATAAATCGTTCCACCGCATTTTTCAAACCCAGCACTTGTTCCTTCAGCTTCTCATAGTGAGATTTCATCTTTTCATACAAAGACTTTCCTTCTTCAAAAAGATCCTTGCCCTTATCAATCAAGTTCATCGCGCCACTTAAATCCAATTTCTTTAGCTTATCAATGGCTTGTGAACCTGCATCAACAAATTGATCAAACGATGTCTTGAGCTGCTCCAGCCCACTCTCCGCGTCTGTGATGGTCTTCTGTGCTTCCTCCTTCAAACTGGAAATTTTGGTTTCAAGACTCGATTTCAATTCATCATAAGACGCTTCTGCGGCGGAGGCAACTTCTTTCCACTGTTCCACGCGCTTGCTCAATGCCTCACCGATTTCATCATTAAAATCTAGAATTGCCTGTTTGACTTCATCTACAAGCGAGTTTAGTTGATTGAGAATCTGCCGACCGGAGTCAGCTAAATTGGATGCAAGTTGCTGCATCTCTCGGCCCAACTCGCCGAGTCCATTCCAATTTAACGACCAGAGTTTTCCTTCCAAGTTCAGGACTTCACGGATTTTCTTCTGCGCATCCTCATGATGAGCCAACGAACTCTGTATGTGGGACTCAAGTTCTTCCCTCTTTTTGCCTGATATACTGCTTTCATGCGCGGCAGCACCAAGTTTCTGCACTGCTTGTTGAACCACAGAAAGCAGTTCCTGACCACTATTCTGTAGCTCTTGTAGCAGGCCTTGCGCATCTTGAACGGCCTGCCGTTCCAGGTCCGTCGAAGCTGTGGTCAAGATAGAGCACAGACGAGATGCGGTTTCTTTGGACTTGCTGCAGAATTGCAATAGCTCAGCTTCCACCATCGTGCGAAGCTGAACCGCGCTGCGCTTGGCTTGGTCGCAAACAGCCATGCCATCATTCTTGGTGGCTTCTAGCGCTTCTGCCGCAGCATCCTGGGCGGCCCTTATGTGTGTCTTGATATTGTCGATCAGAGCATCCACGCTGATCGGAAGCTCTTTGATTAGCTTCTGACATGCCTTATAGCATTCTTCGCCAGCATGATACGCAGCCTCACCAGCCGTCTTTGCTTCTATCGCCTTCTGTTTAGCCTTCTCCCATTCCTTGTTTCCAAGCGCCTGTCCAACCGCCTTGGCTGCCTCAAATGCCAGTTTTCCCTGTTGAAATGCAGTCATGCCATTCGAAATCAATGTCTGAACACAGAGCAGTATATCGCAAAAGATTCGCTCGGCTTGTCTCTGAATTTCACTGAGAGACTGCTTTGCACGTTCCCATAAATCCATAAGGCGCTTAATCAAGTTATCGACAAAAAGCTTGACCTTTTCAATCACAGGGCTGACCGCATCCTCGACCGCCTTGCGAACTTTTTCAATTCCATTGGCAATGACATCTTTGTATTCAGAAATGGCGTCTTGAACATCCTTGGCGGCCTGTTGCACCCGATTCGCGGCCTGGAGTGTCCCAGCCGCAGCCGCCTTTTCGATCGTTTTCTGCGACTTGGATAGTACCTTGTTGAACTGTTCTTCTTGTCTAGTAAGCTCTGTCTCAAGCTGACCAACTCTCGATCTGGCGGAGCCCACATCATTGCGCTCGCACTGCTCGATGGAGAATCCCAGCTCTTCACTGGCACCATGCCCGGTCGTGACCAACTTGCGAAGCTCTGAGAGGGTTTCGGAAGAGACAGCGCCAAGCTCGCTGCGGACGGAGGAAAGCTGAGAAGATGCCTGTGCAGTATCCATGAATCATTTCTCCTGTCTTACTGTTCAATCGTTCTGGTGGATAACTCATCTACAAAAGCACTCACTGCCCGCATTGACTCTTCAAGTCCTTTGGCAATCCATTCAGCATGCTGGATCGATAGGTCTGCGGCCTTGGCTCCCAGGTCGTAGGCACTCTTGGTATCACCGGGTGAGTCGGTTGCATCCTCTTTGGCATTTTCCGCATGTCCACGAGCATCCCAAAGTGCAATCCCAATTCGTTCCACGCAGCGCTTCGCCCTCTGCACTGATCTTTGCGCTTCGGTGATGTCTCCAATGCTTGCATGCTGGTGAGCCTGCTCCAGTTCATCAACAGCAAGTCTGGCTGTTTCAAGATATCCGGTGGTAAGCTTTATACAGCGCCTGGCGTTGGTGAGATCAGCGGTTGGCTTCGGGCGCTTCAAGACAAAAGTGTAGGTTTCACCGGCTTGTAATCCGCTGATCCGTTGACCGATTGAGCGCACTTCTTTTTTGATTTCAGCCATGACTTCCTCTTGATTGGGTTGGCGACGACAAACTACTCCAGGGCAACGAGTGTGATGGAGTATGGTTCACCCGGGAGTAGTGTATCGACATCAAAACCGCCACTCTCATTGGTGACCGCTGCAATCTCACTTCCATCATGCCGCTGGATCATGAGTTTGGCATCTGAGATTGATATCCCTGATTCATCAACCAATTTTCCTTTGGCTCGACCCGGAAACTTGATCACTTCGATCGCAAATCCTTCGCCTGTGATCGGAGCATGGTGTTCAAATCGACCTTGATGGTCCGATGTCAGCGATTGAAATGAGCCGTCAGCCAGATGAATCAAGAACTCTGTGTTTGATATAGCCTTTCCGTCTTCGTCCACAAAGCGCCCAGTCGCATGGTTCGCACTCTTTACGGTCACGATGCAGGGTTCCGCTTTGATCAGTCCATTCATCACAAATGAACCATCGGCATTACAGGTGAATTCACGTTCTTCACCATAGGCTCGTTGAACCAGAATGACCGCTCCGGCAATTGGCGTGCTATTATCATCGACTAAATTGCCGCGTAACGACTCTGTGCCGGAGAGATCGACGCAATAATCAGATTGAGGTTCCAGATTCTCAACTCGGTGCATTCCCTCATCGGAGCGATAGCGGGCTTGACGACCGGCCGAACCCTTGAAGTCCGATAGGGCACCTCGTACAACTTGGCCATTGCTGAATGTGAGCCGCCACTGCGCAGTTTGCGGCTCCTTCGGCACGTCCGACTGCTCACCGACCATCGTTTGCGCAGCACCAGTGCTAGCCGTCGCTGGCTCATGAGACTCTGTATCATCGGGGATACTACTACGCGCCTGAACGCCAGGAAAACCAAATCCCATATTGCTGCTGTCCCCAATGTTGACATTGGGTGAGCCATTGGTCAGCAGTTGACCTGGATAGACACTACAGTGGACCGTCATGTCCCCGATTCGTGCCGCAGGTCGGCCATTGATAAACACAGTCGGGCTGCCCTTAGCAATCGCATAGGTATTTGTATTACAGCAAGGTACTGCGACCCCTACGTCCATCACCCGCGCAGCTGGTTTTGAATTGATAAATACATTCTGTGAACCAGACACCACCGGACCCAGTACCGTATGCAATTGATGCAGAACTATTGGCAAAATAATACAAAGCGGACAGAGTTTCTCAATGTGAATATGTTCAGACTTTGCAATCGTAGAAAGAGTCGCAGCGGGAGGCATGACGTTTGCTCCGGGCCTATATCTATTTTGCGGTCATTGAGGGCGATGGTATCTGCCACGGTTGAGGCGTATAAATCGTAGGCGGCAACGTGGATGTGATTAGAAACGGCGCAATCGTGGCAGGACAGATTCCCGCCATGCGAGGGATGGGAACTGGTGATGGGTTGATGAACGTCAAGAGAAAGGCACTACTATTTACCAAGGTACCAGCCGTCCAGAGATTGAAGCTATCAACAAATGCAGTGGCGATCGATTCATATACCACTCGGCTGTGTGGGCCCAGAGATGCAGGTGACTTGCCGGGATTTGTTGGCGGAGCCGGAATCGATTCCATGAGTCCGACCAGTGCTTCTTTCACAATGGGAACGCACATTGGGAATGCGACTTTGAACGGGAGAGGCCCAGATGGTGCCGGGAGCCCCGGGAGCGCATCACCACCGGGTGGAACCGGGATGCTCAGGTTTCCGATGAAGAGAGGTGCTCCAGTCATTTTCATCGATAACTCAAACTGACTCCATAGCGTGGTAATCGCATTGGCAATGATGGCCGTCCACGGCACTTTCGGCCCGAGTGCAATAATCGTCGGAGCAAAGGGCGCACCGAGCACCTGTCCACCCATCGCGGTGCCTGCCATGTAGGCAACGGCTGTCAGTTTGACGGTCTGCTGCCAAGTTTCCCACGCAACACTGATCGCGGCACAGATTTGCTCAATGAAATCCGCATAGCTGCGAGACATGGTAGCCTGCTGTTCTGCAAACACACGTAGTGGAACATATCGATCAAACAGTAGATTCGGAGGTTGGATAGTTGGCGGTACATTTCGATCTTGGGCCGGAAATGCATCCGTAAATTGTCTCTTATAGACAATGTCTCGGGGAAAGAAGCGATCGAAGCCTTCAGGCAAGCAGATTTTCTCTTGCGCAAAGCGTTGTTTTGCAATGAGTGCCATATCAGTTCCGCTGGGTACTGGCATCGCATCCTGACTCCGGTGATCTGCTCTTCATTGATCTCAAGCGCACCTGACAAGTTGGCTTTCAATAACGTGCTCACAGAAGGAACCTACAGGGATCGCTCCCTCTCTATGCCGCGCTGTTTCGATCCTCGTAGCCTCCATGTTTGCACCTACTGTGCCAAGCTTTGCTGGGTCCGGAAGCAGTCGTCCGACGTCCGTCAGCGTGAGACTTGCGGACACTCCGCGAGCGTAGAATTGTGCTCTGGCCAGCGGTGCGGTGCGTTACGTGCCATTTGCTCAGCGCGAGTGTGCCGAAGCAAGCAATGTAGATTGATGATGTTCAACAGCGGTTGTACGAGACACCGAACAGTACCTCTGTGAATCCCTTGCCTCGCCCATCAGCTCGGCGGTCTCTTTGACTCCCTCCCTAGCTATTCTGATCGCGGATTCGAAGCGGCTGTACCTGGATGTGTAGCGACGGGAAGCTGTTCCATTTGAAGAGCTGGCACCTCTCTTGCTCTCCGATTTGGACACGTTGTCATGAAGGTGGAGAGTGAGACATGTGGTTCCATTCGTTTTCTGTTCTTGTTCTCTGTGCTGCGCTCGGCTTGGCTGCGGGAGATTCTGTCTGTCACGCGCAGCCGCACGGAGTACGGGTGTTGGTGGTCGGTGTGAAGAAGGGCAATCGCTACGACGCTCGCCTGACCCGTGCTCTGTCTGATCATGTCGATCGGAGCGGCCTTGGCGTGGTCGTCTCCGATACACTGAGTTCCAGTGAGAGAACCTGCTCCGCCCAAGATTGTCTGGAGCCGCTCGCGCAGCGCCTTGATGCACAGCTTCTCATCAGTGCCACAGTGCGCCAGAACGCCCCCGGTAGTCACTACATAGAGATCGGACTGTTTGACGCCCTGCGACGTGCACCGTTTCAGGGAACTACACAGTGTGAACAGTGTGGCCCGGCGGAGCTGCTGGCAAAGCTCAGTGATGCGACCGATCGGTTGCTCCAGCAGAGCCGCAAGGAGTCGACCGAATCAACCAACGCGAAGCCAGCGGATCAGTCAGAGGCAAGACCGGAAGCGAAGACCGAGTCAGCGCCGACCAGCGCCGCGCCACAGCCGGAACCGATTTCCACCAAAGGGAGCGACACAGGCACTCCGGTTGACAAACCGGTCGCTCGGAGCAGAGAGATTCCTACTGTTTCGCCAGAGAACTCAGAAAGCGCACCAGAGCCCGCCAAAGTGTTGGCCGCGTCGATGGTCAGCAAAGCGCTACCCACTCCGTACGTTCGAACCTCACGAGGATACTCCGGTGACCGCACGGCCCTGGTTGCTCTGCTCTCTGGACTGACGGCTATTGGCCTTGGTGCTGGCGTTCTGTTGAATTTGATGGACATGAACCTAACGGGCGGGAGTTGCCGCTACGCAGCGGCGAAACAACTCTGTGTCCATTCAAGTCCTGCTCTGTATGGCACAGGGTATGGGTTTGGTGCTGCCAGCGCGATCGGACTCATTTTTGCGCTGGCTTGGCCTTCGGATTCACGACGAATCGGTTCGGACTGATCCCATTGCAAGCCATCGGACAACGGCCTGGAGGGTTGTATGTCGATCTTGAAACCGGGCGATGTGATTGATGATACGTACCAGGTGGAGCGTCTGCTGGGATCGGGCGGAATGGCCCATGTCTATGTCGTCAAGCACCAGCGGATGCCACGCAAGTTCGCACTCAAAGTGCTTCAGATAGAAGCTGCGGTACGTGGCGATTTCCTCAAGCGCTTCGAGCGGGAAGCGGAGATCCTGGCGACGCTCCGTCATGCGCATATCGTCGATGTAATCGACTGCAACAAGCTCCCAGATGGGAATCCGTATTTGGTGATGGAGCTTCTGGACGGAGAGGATCTTTCCACTTTCATTGCGCGCTCCGGAGCGCTGTCCCTTCCGGTTGCGCTTCATATTGTCAGTCAGATCGGCGAAGCGCTGGAAGCGGCCCACCGGGTTGGCATCACGCACCGCGACCTCAAGCCCAGCAACATTTTTTTGTGCAAGCAAGGACATCTGCTCAACTTTGTCAAAGTGCTCGACTACGGAATTGCCAAGCTTGCGGTAAACGATCGGGCACCGATGACGGCCCCCGCCCAGATCATGGGCACGCCGGGGTACATGGCCCCCGAGCAAGCGCGGGGAGAGACTCATCGAATCGGTCCGGCTACCGATCAGTTTGCGCTGGCGGCGACTCTGTATGAGATGCTGACCGGACACGGTGCCTTCTATCGTCCGGGGGACACGCTCTACGCCACCATTGAGCGGGTGGTTTTCTCGAAGCCGGAGCCGCTGCCGGAGCCGCAGGTCAATGCCGCCGTTCAACGGGCACTCAGCAAAGAGCCAGAGTCGCGCTTTCCAACGCTGTCGGAATTCCTGGCTGCGGTAGGCGCGACCTCACATACCGTGTATGGACTGAGCGCCATCACGCTGCCTCCCAGCTCATTGAACAGTGTCGCGGCAGAGAGTGCTCGCATTCACACCATCCTGCCGCGCTCTGCGTGGAAGGTCATGAGCGGACTGACGGGGGCGTCTCTGCTTGCCATACTCAGCATCCTTGGCTGGTCATCACATAGGTCTCAGGAATCAGCAAGGAACCCCAAGTCCGCCATCGCCGGGACACTGGAAACTCCGCAGGATGGCGGCACTCCGCAGGCTCCGCCTGACATGTCGATGCCTTCCCTTGTAGAGAGGACACAAGACGTGCGAACCGATTCGGACACTGACAGCCAGACAGAGTCTCTGACAGAAGACTCTCAGGCCGATGCCCGATCCGAGCACACAGCAAAGCGCAGCACGGCGACTCGATTCATCTTTAATGGACTCAGCCATTCTCCATCGTCTGTGGCCACCCTCATTATCCAGTGCGCCAAGGTCCATCTGCGACCGCTATCGCTACCGAATGGCACCGTCATTACGCTGCAGCGGGCCGGAACCCTAACGGTCGTTTCTGCGCCCAAGGCCGTGTCTGCTTCAGGCATGAACGAATGTCTCCGACAGCAGTTCCTTGGTACTCCGAGTCATGTGCTCCCGCTGAAAGCCACGCTCACCGTTCGTCGCTGAGGAAATAAGATGCAGATGAAATGCTTCATATATGCCGTACTCCCCCTGCTGATGCAGTCCGCCTGTGTGTCAGAGCGCATCTTGCGACTTGAACAAGAGGTGAATGATCTTCGTCAAGAAACTGCGGCCAATCACACGACGATATCTGCCCTCCAGTCACAGGTCACCGATGGGCTTACCCTTGCGCTGTGTAGTCCAGAGCTTAAGCAGCTCATGGAAGACGTAAACAAGGAGTGTGTCCCGGCCTCGAAGCGAGATCAGGTGGGAAGCTGTAGCACCAGTCAGATTCGTCCAGCGGTGATCGGGGCGGATCCGGAACATCGCGGACGATTCCTCAAGCTGATGTCACACCTTCCGCACGAGGTTCTGTATGTCGCAAACAAGGCCAATGCAGTGGCGGCGTATCGCAAGCATCGACTGGAGGCTCTGGCGAAACCGGCCCTTTTGGATAACACGGTCTTTTTGGTTGTGTCCTCTCCGGAACTCGGTCCAGAGGAAGCGGGCCGGCGCGCCTTCTTTGCAGAGGACTTGCTGATCGAACTGGCCATTCCGAGCCGTCGCATCCGTCGCTGGATCTACGAGTTTCCAGCCACTCCAAAAGACATTGTACGTCCGTCTGACCTACCGGGGATTGCCGAACCCAAGGAGCTAAGTCGTGGTGTATGGATTTTTCGTGCCGATTGTTAGGAAGCTCTGTCTGTCTGGGCTGCTGGCTGCTGCGTGCGCTTCGGCGCGGGCGGACTCGGGCATTGCGCAAGCGGATGCAGAGGCCTCGCTCTTGCATCGACGGATTGAGCTGTCGAATGCGCGGCAATGGGACCGCGTACGCAAGCTGTGGTTGCCACTGTATCTGCCCCCGGCCAAGGTCTATGTGGTGAACCTGTGGTCGGTGCATTGTCCGCCGTGCCGCAAGGAGTTTCCTCAGCTCCGAAGGCTGCAACAGGGCTGGCGCTCGCATCCGCAGGTGCAGTTTGTCTATCTGTCCGATCCGCTCGGGGATGAAACGGCGGAGGAAGTGGTCCTGTTCTGGAACAAGAACCAGTCGACGCTGCCGGACGCCGATCCGACGCGCACGGAGACCTTGCAGTTGCGACAGTCCTTGGAAATCGACAAGAACCCGATCACGCTGCTGCTGGATGAAAACCGGATCGTGCGACAAGCGTTCGTGGGAGAGGTGGGCACTCGTCCCATCGGTCGATCGATCGAGCGCCTCTTGCAGTCCGCAGAGCCCGCCTTCGGAATCAGCAAACCAACCAAGCGCGCCGCCCGCCAGAGCACCACCCCAACCCGCCGCTAACACCTCCGCTGCGCCCGCCGCTTCTTCCCCCACTCACCTTCCCAGCAGAGTCCCTGACCCCTGAGCCGGTGATCATATGCAGGCCTCCATGAGGCCGAGCGCCTGCCCCGCAACCCCTTTTCCCTCGCAGCGCAAGGTCGCGCCAACGCGTGGGCTCCGGTGAGCCCAAGCCGAGTATTCTGCTACTGTCGGGAGAAGCGCTCGGAAGAGTGGAGCCGAGCAGATGGTCAATGACTATTTCTTAATGGGCAGAACGTTGATGGTGATCGTGTTTGTCCCTGTAGTCGAGCCCATTGAACTCGGCGTGAATGACGACGTCGCCCAGACCAGCTTCGGCTTGTCATTGCCACTCGGGATGGAGACGGCGATCGCTTGGACGTTCGTTGCCGTCTTCAGCGCGTCAGGATAGTTGGTTTCTTCCGTGAAGCTCGTGTTTCCGGCATCAACTTTCGCATAATGGATCTTGATTCCATCGATTTTTGCAATGACCAGATCAGACATTCCATCTTGATCGAGGTCACCAAGAACAACTCGACTGAGAACGCAATTAGTCTCATTCACGCACACATTCGGAAGCGCAATGGAACTATTCACTGCATTGAAAGTTCCAGATGTATTTTGTTGAGAAACCCCAATAGGACTACCGTCTTTATTCCATAGCGCCAATCCAAGATTGGTGTCACCGAAGAATTTCCCAATAAGCACTCGCATTGGGGAAGCGGAATCATTTTCAAATAGATTGTAGCTAATAAAATTCGGAGTATTAGATACAGATAGAATTGGCTTAGACACAGAATCAGCTCGAATCACTGCATGAAGGATGTCGTCTGCGCTTGCAACCAGAGATTCTGAACCGATTTCTGTGTTCTTTATTTTTATTGGCTGCAGCGTGTTCCATTTCATTGCATATAGCATATTCCGGACGGTGAATCTGATTTGCTCTTTTGATGCTGTCATTTGATCGTGAGAATAGAGCAAATACGAGTCTGGCAAGATGAAATCCGAATCTATTACACATGGATACATATTGCAATTTTTTGGCACATGCGTTGTGATCAATTTCGGCTTGTATATGGAATCGACGGGTTTTTGAAACAATGCAATTTGCGAAAGTGTCTCAGCATTTAACGCGATATTAAGATTTTCAACCATTCCAATTGCGTCGATCTCCATTTTTGGACCAGGTGAATGTAATATATAGGTTCGTAGTGCTTTGGGGTCAGTAGGAGGAGCCGACATATCTGACTTGCACACTGGGTCATTCTCCTTGAACTCTGGGAGGGCGCATTTGTCTTGGAGGCAGGCGGATTGGAGGGTGGTGCTGAAGGATAGGAGTAGGGGGAGCATTGGGAATCGGGACATGGGGAACCTCCGCTTGAATGGGTTTGAGCTGAGGTATCAGCAAGGCGGGTGCCAGCGGCGATTGGGGAGTGTTGGCGGTGGGTCCGGGGTGTCAGCGACTCGCTTGGTGGGAGTGCGGCGGATTCGCTTTGATTCAGCGTGGAAGCGCGCTTGCAGATTCACTACTTGTGTTGATCTGTCTTCGGGGGCGGCTGGTGTTTCGTGGACTTGCCTTTGTGTGAATCCTGCGGATGGTCTGCATCGACGTGCTTTTGCCGGTTGCTGGGGCGCTCGAACAGGCGAACGTAGTTCCATGCTGCCTCGAACACCGCATCGGGTACCTCGTGAGAGTCGCCAAGAGCTTCGCCCGTATCTAAACCCTGCGCATGATCCGCCTTCCAGTCCGCGCCGACTTCGCCCTGGTCTTGCTCCGGCTTCAGCTTGCTGTCTATCTGATTTTTGAACTCGGCCGTGCGACTGTGACCAGCGCCCTTCTTCGCAAAGGCATCTTCGGATTTGTTTCTGTCGTAATCCGCTCGAATCGCCCCATAGGGATCATCAACGATCAACCCTTTAGACACCACCTGCTGAACAGTGATAATATGTGTTCCGCCATCGCCTTTTCCTTTATGAAAGAAACTCAACATCACGCCGCCACCATCAGCCAAGCACTGCTTCATCTGCTCGCGCAAGTCGGTCCACTCCATTTTCTTGTCGTTAAGAATCTCACGCATTTTTGGTCTGTCCTCATCGGCTGGAGCGATCGCGGTCATGAAATCTTTTGAATGACTGCCAATGAATTCGGTGCGATCTCCCCAGCCGCGCAGATATCGCAGAAAATCGATCAAATCCTCCATTTGCGCGCTGTCATGATAGTCATCAGCAAGGTTATCGAGCTGCTCTTTGGCTTTCTTCTTGTTTTTGTCGAATCCTTTGCCACCACGGATGCGCTGACGCGACTCCGAGGCTTGATTTACGCTTTGAAGGTACTTTTTCAGCGTGTCTTGAAAATAGCTGGCTGGTAGTGCCACGGCGGCCAGGTCTTCAGGGGACGGCTTGCCCTGCTTCGGATGAGTTTCATTCCAGTAGCGACTGCGCAAAGCCTGCTCAATGGCGGTCATTACCTCGGGACGACCGTAGCCCAGGCGTTCTAGGACCATCGCCAGGCTGGTGACGTTGCAGGTCGCCTCGGGTGCCACCAGGTTGTCGGACTGCGTGCGATACTGCGGCACGCCCAGACGGGTATTCCAGTCCTCCCCGCTGCCATCCCGCGAGCCTTCCGGGTTGACCCCTGCGGCTCGTCCCTCGCCTGGCCGCTCCAGCAGCCGAATCAGTGAGCGCGTGACGGGGATCAGCAGCGGTGGCACCTTCGAGTGTACCGGTAGATCCTGGCCATCCCGCGCCGTTGGTTTCGGATTCAGGTGAGCCAGCTCAGGAATCACGCCACCGGCCAGTCCGGCCAGAATTCCTTCCATCTGCTGTAGGAGCCCACGTATCGCTGGGCGCTGCTCGGGGTCGGGTAGCTCCGTGAGCTCCTGCGCCCGCTCTTTGAGCCAGTCACGATAGCCGTCTAGAAATCTCTCGCTGGCGGTGGAAGGAAGGCTCTCTTGCTGCCCAGTCGGGCCATCCGTGAGGTGTCCAAACAGCTTCAAACAAAGCTCTGCGTTGGTCGAAGAGGCACAAGAAGACAAATCCATTTTGTCCATTTTGTGCGATAGCTCCATTTTCAACAGCGGATCAATCTTCGGGTCTGGAAAATTGAATTTTGATACAAGATGATGCGCTTTCCCAGCGCTCAACGTTGGGTGGCCCGGATCCGAGCTAGCTGGATGGTTGGGTTGGGGGTGAGGTCGAGAGGACGATACTTGGTTCTGGGTAAGGTCTGGCATGATAGATTTCGTATAGCAATACGAATGCCAGCGGATGGATCTAGAATTCTAAATTAAGGTGGGCCAGGTTCACACATCGAAAGGACTTCATTGCTTGAGCAAGCACAAATCGGGGCCGACGATGTAAACCGGGTCGCAATTCTCATCCCACCGATACCAAGCAAAACACCCATCATCGCAGCAATGATTTGTCGAGTCATTGGTGAGGTTCTTAGATACTGATATAGTTTTGGATTGCTTATTGTTTCGCTCCGCTGTGCCGTTCGAATGGCCGCGAGCATTTCAACAGCATCCCGAAATCGCTCTCGAAAATGAGTCGATAGTGCACGAAGAGCGATTTCCCACAGCCAGAGGGGAACATCAGTACGTTGTTGCTCCAAGAAGAGAAGCGCGGTTCGCTTCCCAAACTTGGCCACCATCCCCCGCAGCGAGCGCTCTTCGGGGCCAGTCGGTTTTAGCGTAAGCATTTCGATCAGAATGACTCCTAGAGCAAAAACATCCGTCCAGGGTCCAATGTCTCGCTCTTCGCCCAGCACTTGCTCAGGTGCCATGTACAGTGGGGTTCCGAGCTGCTGTCCAAGAAATGAGATCCGCGAATCCCCAAGCCGCGCCAGGCCGAAGTCCAATATCTTCGCCTGGAAGGTAGGCTGCCGGGCTTCCACAACTGGCAGTAGAATGATGTTTTCAGGCTTAAGGTCTCTGTGAACGATAGGGCCTGGTGATTTGACTGAATGCGCGGCTGCGACACCTTCACAGAGCTGCTCGAAAATGGAGATAACGACCGAAGCATCGGGCAATTTGGTCACACCGCCGCCATGTAGCCATTCTTTTAGCGTTGGTCCCTCTAACAGCTCCATGACCATGTAGTCGCGATCAACATGGACACCACGCTCGCGTATAGCCACGATATGTTGATTCGGAATGAGCAGCTCCAGTGCTGAGCATTCTCTGGCGAACCGGGTTCTCACTTCGGATGCCGAACGGCCAGCATGAAGTAGCTTGATCGCGACCCGGAGATGTCCATTTAATAGATCGAACGCTTCCCACACATCTCCAAAGCTACCACTACCAATTGGTCTTACCAGCTCATATCGATTGCCGATAATGGTGCCATTTTGAATATTGCTATTGCTGACAGATTCGTACAATTGATTGGTGTTAGCCATACTGATTCTCCGCCTGGAAAGGCTGGTCAAAGCAATCATTCCGATGAGCGTGGATCGAATTGGAATGGCTGAAAGAAGCAGCGCAGCGTTGAACCCGGAGCAAACCGCCAGTTCGACTGGATGTGCTTGATCACCACCTCGTCAATAATTGCGAGCGGTCGGGGGTTCTTCACGGAAGCAACCAACCCATCCGGTCGAATGCAGACCTGAAAGGACGCAGTGATTCGCTCACCACCGAGGATCTGCCATGCACTGGACGGTAGCTTCGGCTGACTTTGACTGATCGGAACCAGTCTGTCTTCCGTGTTGGTCGGCACCAGTTGAAAGGAAGAGGGCTTGAGCGGTGTCGTCATGTTGAACTTGGCACCCTCTACTGCCGGTGCAGCGGGCCGCTTCTGTGGAGACAGACGCTCCGGGATGGGGGCGGACACAATCGGGAACTCCGAGGTGGTGGTGGCTCGAACCGGACGACTCGAACGACCAACGGTGTGCGCAATGGCGACCCGGGCCACCGTGTGCTCCCCCTCTTTGGGAATGACCGAATGTAGAGACTCTGTTAGCGTGCTCATCGGAGCTTTCGATTGGTTCTCTGTGGACTGCTCCGCCACTTGGTCCGCTGGCATTGGTGCTTGCAGAGCGCGTTGAGTCAGAAATCCTGATGAAGTGATGGTCTTTGCGATGCCAGACTCGCGAAGACGCGGCAGCAAGACGGAGGCAGCGAGCAATCCAAGCAACATCACCGAAACGAAGCACAGCAAGCTCCATCGGCGTAGAGCGGATGAGGAATGCTTGCCAACCACCGCCGAGCCTTTCGCTGCACGGTCAGTCACATCTGCACTCTGCTGAATCAGTTCCTTCAACACGGATGGCTCGATGGGTGATGTCTGCTCAGTCCGCGTGGTCGATACTCTGAGCGGACCGGTCGAGTCTCTCGGAACGAGGAGAGGAACTTCAATCATCGGGACACGTGGCTCGCAGGGCTGGAGTCCGGTCTGATGTCCGCAGAATGCCCGTGCGAACTCAAGAATCGATGGGAATCGATCCTGCTTGTTCTTGCAGAGCGCCCGCTCAATCGATGACACCACGTAGTGAGGAAGCGCGGGCGTAAACCGATGGAGACTGGGGGTCGGTAGACAACGAATATTCAATAGCAGTTTGATCACATCCCCATCCGGATCTTCAAAGGGAAGTCGTCCGCTCAGCATCCGGTAGGCAACCGCTGCCAAAGACCACTGATCGGCTCGGGCATCCACCCATGAACTGCGACCATGAGTCGCTTCTGGTGCAAGGTACTCTGGGGTTCCCAAGATGATGCCAACGGCAGTCTGTTGCTGCGGATGACCGATAATCTTTGAGAGCCCAAAATCGACCAGCTTGACCTCTTCGAAGAGGGCACCATCGCGACCGGTCTTCTGCGAAAGAAAGATGTTCTTCGCCTTCACATCCCGATGGACGATGCCTGCGCTGTGGATTGCGTGCAGTGCGCTGGCGACTTGCCGAACAATCTCTTGGGTACGATCGAGGGGTAGCGATCGGTGATACTGAAGATAGTTGTGCAGATCGACTCCCGTGAGAAGCTCCATCACCAAAAATGGCGCTCCCGATTCATCGCGTCGAAACTCTCGAATTTCGACGATATTTGGATGAAAGAGTTGCGAGATGACGGTGGCTTCGGTCGCAAACCGTTGGTAGGCATCCTCATCCTGCGTCTGGCTCAACATCTTGATGGCACAGGGGGCCCCCGTACGCAGGTCGTGCGCTCGGTACACCATCCCCATCGCACCACGCCCGATGACTGCATCTAATTGATACCGCCCACAGAGTAGGCGCGCAGACTTCCCCAAACGATGGTCCGTTGCCATTGCTGGTTCGCTCGGCTCCTGGGCCGACTCGATGATAACAGCAGGTAGCGATTCGCCTTTTTCACCACATGAGCGCACCGACTGCATGGCTAGCTTCTCCATGGATTGACCCCGCACGGAGCTGTGATAGCAGTCTCCGTGCCATCACCGCTGGTTGTCCCCTGAGTCTGGGTCTCAGCCGTTGCAGAAGTTCAGGGTTCTACCGCGCTTGCACCTTGACAAGAAGGGTTGAGCCGCGCTGAAAATAGCTATGACCCGTGTCTCATTTCGTGTTGGTCCCCAGTCGCTAGAGCAAGAACTCCCAGTTGGAGTGGAGTTGGAGATCGGGCGCAGCGATGCTCCGGGACCACTTAAGATCAGACCATCCGAGGCAAACGGAAAGCAGACGCTATCTGCGCCGGTCCGAACCCTGTCTCAACAACACGCCGTTCTACGCGTGACTGACAATGAACGCGTTCAGGTAGAGGACTGCGGGAGCACAAATGGGACGTATCTTCGTCTCAAGCCGCACTCCAAAATCGAGCTGACAGGCGACAGTGAACTACTACTTGGCCGAGAACTTACGATTCAGCTTGCTGGGGCTCGCTGGAGTCGGGATCGGATGCTGCTAGGAACCGAGCTGGAGCGGCCCGAGGAGCTGGTGAAGTATCTGAGAGCGCAACTGGGTCCAACCGTTGATCGCGTCTTCATCTCGCCATCTGAACAAGTAGAACGTAGCCAAGGGGTCCATCAGCAGCTCCGGTTGGCCCTTGCCGAAAGCGACCAGCTCATCGTGCAGTGGCATTCTACCACTCAGGACGTCGAGGCGGAGAGCTGGCTGCGGGCTGTCGTCAGCCTGTACAACAGCAAACGGATTGACGAGTCATCCGATAGTAAGTCGTGGGATTTCACCGCAGTCTCTGCGGAACGTAAGCAAGCTCTCTGGCTGGCCAAGCGGGTCTCACAGTCAGGATGCACCGTGCTCATCCGGGGAGCGACCGGGACGGGTAAGGAAGTGCTCGCGAACGACCTCCACAATCATAGTCCACGGGCAAGCCGTCCATTCATCGCCATCAACTGCGGAGCCATTCATGCAAGCTTGGCAGAGAGCGTGCTCTTCGGTCACGCCCGTGGTTCTTTCACTGGGGCCACGGACTCTAGGGTTGGCGTATTTGAGCAAGCCGATGGTGGAACGCTCTTTCTGGACGAGTTGGGAGAGCTTCCGCTGGATATTCAAGTCAAGCTGCTGCGAGTGCTAGAAACCAAAAGACTCACACCCGTGGGATCCAGCAAAGAACGCGTGGTCGACGTCAGAGTGATTGCTGCGACGCATCGACCCCTGGAGCAGATGATTGAGCAAGGAACCTTTCGGGAGGATCTCTACTACCGGCTAAGTACCATTCAGATCCATATTCCACGCCTCGATCCAGCGGATGTCCGGGCGCTCGCCCAGATGTTTCTTGGCAGCATCTGTGAGTTAAGAAGTGTCCGGCTCTCCGTCAGTGAGCAAGCGAAGGTCACCCAGCTTGCATCGAATCACTCCTGGGTCGGTGGAATACGCGAGCTACGGAACGCGCTAGAGCGATATACATTGCTCCGGATGGAAAATCGCTCACCAGAAGAGAATTGGCGATGGACGATGGAGGCAAGCGCAGCCCACTCGCCCAGTTCATCACGCCCGCGCAAGGCAGATGCGGAAAGCAAGAGTCCTGCCGCCGTAGAAAACCCGATTGTCCATCGGGGTCCAGCAAGTGTTCCCGAGCGTACCTCCTTGGCGATCCGTAAGCCGATAGATAACCTCCTCTTTTTGTCGATTCTTCTCGATGCGGTGTCAAATGATCCACGGGTTGGAATCTCTGAGATCGCAGAGCGAGTCAGCATGACCTACCAAGGCGTCGTCAACAGACTGAAGGCTCTTGATCTGCGACTAGACGGTCCGGAGATGGCGCAGCGGATCCGCTTGCGAATGGAAGAGGAACGCAGTCAACTACAGCCCTACACTGACTGGCTAAAGCACTGCCTTCAGCTTGGCTAGACGTACCCCACCTACTCCGTTTGCTTCCGTCTCCTTCTGTTTTCTTCCGTTCCCTCTTCGTTGGTGCTCCGCCGACGAACTCAGTCCGAAAGCGCTGAACTTTGCGGCAAGTAGAAAGTTGAAGCTTCCCAACCCGTGATGTCTTGATTCAAGGACGCTTCAATCATCGCTGCGGTGATTCGCTGAATAGATCCTGGGGCAGAAGTAGCCATGAGGGTGGCCTCCAACTTGCATTTCGTCGGCCTCATGACTAATCAGCAAACACACATCCTCAATACTTCGATGCCTGTACATTCCCAAGTTCTAGCCGGCCGCTATCGACTCGAAGGCGTCATTGGCAGGGGCAACATGGCCGAGGTATATAAAGCGTTTGATCTGGTGAGAGGAACGTACTGTGCGGTGAAGGTGCTGCTTCGTAACTACGCACTTCAGGAAGACGTGAAGCGCCGATTCCTGCGAGAAGCAGAGATCATTAGTAGACTACACCATCCTCACATCGTGGGACTGCATGATCTGTGCATCACAGAGGATGGGACGCCCGTGCTCGCGATGGAGCTGCTCAAAGGCGAGGATTTGTCAGTCTTCCTCAAGCGACGAGAAACCATTCCCACCACAGAAGCGCTCCAGATCATCGCACAGGTCGTGGATGGATTGATGGTTCTTCATCGTCATGGGATACTCCACCGAGACATCAAGCCTCAGAATATCTTCCTTTGCGAAGAGGCAGGTACGAAGAGCGGTCCAGTGGTCAAGCTGATCGATCTCGGGCTTGCCAAACTGCTCATTCCAACCGAGCGAAACACAGCCTCTGAACATATGCTAATCGGCACACCGGAATATCTGGCACCGGAAGCCACAACAGGGAGACCGAGCGATGTGGATGCCCGAGTCGACCAGTGGGCACTGGGTGTCCTGCTCTATCGAATGCTAACCGGTCGACTACCCTTTCCGATCACAACTGGTGTTCACGAGTTGCTTCACCGAATTCGTACTCAACCGCCAATTCCGATCGAGGCATACGCGAAAGGGATGCCACCACAGATTGTCATCGCGGTACGCAAAGCTCTCCAGAGGGATCGGAATAGACGATTTAGCAACATTCAGGAGTTTTTGACAGCCTTGAGGCTAGAACCAGCTAGCGTGAAGACGCATGAAGCGCCTACGATCCTGACCAGTATCCCTAGTCGTACCTCCGGTACTCTCCATCAGTCATCCTCTGCGATGGAACGAAGGCGACCCGTCCGAACTTCCCCTAACCGGCGCATCGTGGTGGCGGCTTTGATTGGGGCCCCGCTTTCAGTCCTGTTGCTGGCGGGTGTGCTGCGCGCCCGCGAACATTCGCGGAAGTCATCGGCGGACGTGTACGTGCGTTCGACCCATCAAGAGTTGCCCTTGGTCCTCAAACCGTACAGTGAAACGCAACCAGTGCCATTGGTCGCACCAATGGACTCAGTTGTACCAACAAAGGATCTCATTCCTTCTGATGAGGAGCCCAAACAGCAGCGAGTCAAGCCGTCCCGACGTGCGAAGCGTTCACGAGTCCGCAATGCGGGTCGGTCGCATCATCGCTAGCACCTCAGGATGTATCTGACAGCGGTGTTCTACGACGGACAGCAAGGATGGAAGAGATGATCAACAGCAAGCCGCCTTCTCTCGAAGTAGGGTCACTACTCGCCACGCGATTCCGTATCGATCAACTGATTGGCAGTGGTGGGATGGGAGACGTCTACCGCGCCTTTGACCTCAGAACAGAGAAGCCATGCGCACTGAAGATCGTCCGAAAGGACAGCGCATTTGGGCGGCATGCAGCGATTCGAATGAGACGAGAAGCCGAGTATACTGCCAGACTATTCCATCCGAACATTGTGGAAGTGCTCGAATCCCATGAAACGGACTCGGGCCTCTTCTACATTGTGATGGAGTTACTTGAGGGGCAGGATCTGCAGGCATTCCTACGGACACATCCCAAACTGACACTTGTGCGCACCCTAGAGGTCGTTCGTCCCATAGTGAGTGCCCTGTACGCTGCACACTCTGTTGGCATCGTGCATCGTGATGTCAAGCCAAGCAATGTCTTCCTGTCCTATCCCAATGGCGCTGCGGGAGAGGTTCCAAAGCTGCTCGACTTCGGTCTGTCACGACGCATCGGAGAGAGTATGACTTCGACTGGCCTGACCAAGGATTTGGTGATTGGTACCATCGAGTACCTTTCACCTGAGGCGACAGAGCCCTCTCAACTGCAACTAGATGCGCGGACAGACCAGTGGTCCTTGGCAGTGATGGTGTTCCGGATGCTCAGCGGCTTTTTGCCGTTCGATCATCCGGACCCGTTGATCCAGTGCCTACGAATTCGGACGCGAGAGGCCCCACCGCTGTCTCGCTTCGTGTCTGGCCTACCAACCCATGTCCCAGCGACTCTTGAAAGAGCGCTCCGCAAAAACAAGCACGAGCGCTTTTCCAGCATCCTTGACTTCCTGCGCAGCCTAGAAGGCCGGACCCCACTAGCGGTTGAAGAGACCACTCAGCCAATTCGGATACGGTTGCCAGTCACGAGGCTGCATGCAATTCCAACCCCGCCGAGCGTCGCAGCGCTGCCAGCCGAGGAGAAGGAGACGATGCCCATTCCGAACTGGAACCGGAAGGCAGGGGGGGCCGGGCTAGTGGGAGGTGTAGCTCTCTTTCTCGGATTCTATTGCGCGCTCACTGGACCAGGTGCCAAACCAGTTCAACTCGAGACAATCGCGCCTGAGAACGCATCGGTAGCCATGCCAACGGGCGATGTCTTCCCAATGGAACAAGAGACCCCCTGTACCTCGATCCCAACTGAGATGCTTGCACCATCTGAACCGGAAACAGACACCCCGGCCGTTCAGCAATCCGCCTCAGGGCAGGCCATTGAACCAAAGCACGGATATCGAACAGGTAGCACCACAGGTCATGCCAAGCACTCGGTTCCGATTACTTCGAGGAAGCCGTTAAAGAGACCGATCCAGACACCACCAGAACCACGCCGAATCCAGATCGTCGATTAGCGAATTCTGGCCTCCGTCCCCTTCCATCCACCTACTTTGCTGACATAGGTGTCGATTGTCGCATCGTGCGATGGTTGCTCCAATCCCGTGCAATTGCTACTTTCTTTGCCCTCTAAAAATGCAGTATGCTAACGGGCGGTGCAGCGTCTACATTCGTTCCCTTCAATCGGTATCGGTGTCTCTGTCAGATGCTGGCGTATCGAGATCCTATCGCTTGTGATGGTTGCGCTAGGGATCTTTCCCATCACAGCAATGGCCAGTCCCTACGATGATCACATCGCCAACGGCAGCTCCCTCGTCCGTGATGGACACTATTCTCTGGCGGCTGCGGAATTTGAGGCAGCCTATCTGCTCAAGAAGGATCCCGGTATCGCCCTCCAGCTTGGCAGAATCTACCTGAAGCTTCAGCAAGCGGCCGGGGCTCAGCGCTACTGCTCCGCGTACCTGAAACTCGCAGCTTCCATTGAACCCGATCCTGATCGAGAAGCGAAAGCGCGGGACTGTGTGAGCCAAGCGACTCAACTGATGCGAGCATCGACATCCCCCCGGAAGCCGATGGCTGCCGTAATGAAACCGGAAGCAAGAAGACTCCATCAAAACGCAAAACGCCACGTCGCAACGACAGGGGCACAGCTAGACCCAGCAGCAGCTTCCACCGAACCTGTAAGTCTGGACCTTTCAACGCAAGCGGAGAGACGAATCCTTGGTCCGCCGGCTCAAGACGAACGGAGTCTGTCGGCAGGAAAGGAACTGCCTGTGGAAGATGTCCCGGCACAACGACTTACGGATCCAGTAGTGACGCTTAAGTTTCGCAGCGCGATGATATCGCCGCTCGTTGCAGAGGAAGTCCAAGTTCCGGTGACAGGAGAACCCCCTGGTCCCGTGGTACAAGACAAGCGCCTTCCGTTGCACAAACGTTGGTGGCTGTGGTCCTTGGCTGGTGTCGCGCTCGCATCGGTTGTCGTCGGAGTAACGGTTGCTACGTTGCGCCCCACCGCTGCTGTCCCAGACAAAGTCGATCCACTGGCAGATGTACCTACGGTGAATCAAATCGTTGTCGTTTTTTAGGACAGGAGCCTCTTTGGGATGGGCTATGTTTGGCACCGATTCTGTCCTCGAATCTTCTGACACTCTCGCGATCGTTTGTACTCATGGCTGCTACATTAGACTTTGCACACGATGCTGCTCCTACTGTGCCAGTGCCAGGATTTGTCCTGAGCCAGCGCTATGAGCTCATTCGTCCTCTTGGCAGCGGTTCGCATGGCGACGTTTGGCAAGCCATTGACTTGCTGAATGGTCATCTCGAAGTCGCGGTGAAGCTCTTGCGCATGGAGCGGGTCTCGGAGCAGGCCCGCGAGCGTTTTGCACGGGAGTGTTCCGCCTTGGAATTGCTGATGCCACATCCTCACATCGTGGCCATCCGCGCACGTGGCTGTCATGCAGGTCAAGAGTACATGGTGCTGGAACTGCTACGCGGACCATCACTGGCAACCTGGCTGCGGCAACATCAAGGGAATGGATTCCCGTCACTAGCAGAAGTTCTTTCGTTGTTCGGGCAGATCTGTCAAGGGGTGGCTGCTGCACATCAAGTCCGCAATCCTGGGGCCATCATCCATCGGGATCTGAAGCCAGAAAATATCATGTTGGGGACGTCGACCAACGTGAAGGACGGCTCCCCAGCACTGGTGGCAAAGGTACTAGACTTCGGAACGGTTCGATTGGGAGACCGCAGGAGAACCCAGACCGGAGAGCAGCTTGGCACACCCCTTTACATGGCCCCTGAGCAGATTGCTGGCGAGGACGACCTAATCGGCCCTTGGAGTGATGTCTACGCGCTGGGAGTAGTGCTGTTTGAACTGTTGACGCTGCGGGCCACTTCCCCCGATGACTCCTGTCTCCGACGCTATATCAGCAAGAATGGCCCGAAGGCCTTGCTGAAGATTCTGGCGCAAGTCCGTCCTGGTGTGCCGAGACCTCTCCAGAAATTGCTGCTCCGCTGTCTTGAACCAGAAGTCAAAGCACGCATTCAGGATGCAGGAGAGCTGCTGCGTGAGTTGCGCAGCATGGAGCAGCAGAGGTTAGAGCCCGAACGAGAATCTACCCATCCGCCCCAACCACGTTCTGTCTGGATGGGAGTTCATTCAGCAGGTGTGCTCCTGGGAATCGGTGGTCTACTGGGAATAGGATGGTTTACGTTCAGAATGCTGCCGTTCTCACATGGCCAGGCAACTCGAACAGAAAGCCCCGCACCGGTAGGATCATCAACAGCGAAGCCTACCTCTCTGGTGCCTCTGGTGACACCTGAGATGACCAACACGCCACCCCAGATCGAAAGGGTGCCAGCACGACCAGCAGGGAGTACCCGCCTGATTCCGGTTCCAAGTTCACTCTTTCGGATGGGCAGTTCACCCGCAGAAATATCTGTGGCCATAGACCTTTGTCGACGTACGGAGCCTTCACGCGCTGCTTCGTCTTGTGACCAGCGGAACTGGGCGACGGAGTTGCCACAACGGATGATCTCACTATCCGCGTTTGAGATGGAAGCAGCGGAGGTCAGCAATCGACAGATGGCGGCGTGGCTCAACCAGCAGAGTGACCTCAACTTTGTGTCAGAACACAAGGCCAAGCAGCCGCGCTGGATCAAGCGACGCAAGGAACTGCTGCTAGATCTGAGCAGTTCCGGAACGCAACAGTCGGGGCTCCGCTATCGCAGTGGTCACATCGAGGTTGAACCGGGTTTTGACGATCTGCCGGTTGTCCAGGTGACGTGGCTTGCTGCACGCAGTTACTGCATGGGAATAGGAAGCCGCTTACCGACAGAGGCGGAGTGGGAGCGGGCCGCACGCGGACCCCATGGGCGACTGTTCCCTTGGGGGAACACCGAACCAACCTGCCAAGGCGTGACCTTGTCACGCGATAAGTCACAGTCCTGCCAGACAGAGCCACAGCGATTGCTGCCGACCCAAGCCGATGCTCTCGACCGCAGCGAGGAGGGTATCCTGCATTTGGGAGGGAATGTTTCGGAGTGGGTTGAGGATGCCTATGAGCCCACCCCTTGGCTTTGCGCAGAGCCCTGTCGAAACCCAGTTGTGAAAGAGTCACCATCCACACTAGGTGCCGCTGTTTCCTCCCGGCAGTATGTGGTTCGAGGCGGAAACATGTTGTCGTCCTTTGTAGTGGCACGGAATGCAGCACGGCGTGGCCAACCCGCCGATGCCGTTTCTCCAATGGTCGGATTTCGGTGCGCACGATCGATCGGTCCGCCTTGATTCGCACGTTACGGAAGCCTTCCGCCCACCGTAATGATCGGTTGAGTCAACGCATGAACCGGAGTGTCTGTATGCGTCGTTTTCTGCGCAGCGCAATTTCCAATTCCCACTGCAAACGTCGTCAGCAAGATCACTCCGGCCCCCGCAACGCCGAACACCCAGCGCGATGGAGATCGAACTTTGTGAACTCCCTCTTTTGCACTGCTTGAGTTGATTGTCGATGCAGAAGTGTCCATTTTGGCCGCGCTCAGACTCTCGTCGTCGATTTGCGGCGAAGACGTGATGACCTGTGTCTCAGTGCTGGTGATTGCTGAGACTCGTTCCGTTGAGCGGGACTCAATCGATACTTTGCCGGGATAGCGTTCCGATTTCTGAACCGGCTCTTCCGCCCAAGCATGAGACGCAAATAGCACTACGATCGCGACAAAACAACAGACACTGCGTAGGACCGGACGACACAGAGAACCCATGAAGCATCTCCTTCATCTGTAAAGAGCCAGCACATCGCTGATATCTCGCCTCTGGAGCAAGTTTCCTGCCAGCAGACAGCTCCCTCTTGGTTGGTGCTCTGGGTTCATCGTTGTCGACGGAGATGGTGTCCCTCCACTACCTGGCTTGCCCTGCCTTCAATCCCCTCTTCATGGCTTCTAGTTTGCTTCAAATTTTGGCCGCACCGAAGCATTCCTTCTGCGACATGTCGGTCTAGACCTTTCTTCCCAAAATGCTCACCTGAAAGGTTCCAAAATGCCTACAATGTTGACCCATTATGAGTAACGATCTCGGCCTCTCCATCGTGAGCGTATTGATGCTTGCCACGATGCTGGGCTGTCATCGAGAAGCGAGCACCTCCCAGGTTGAGCGTGGTGCTACGCCGATTGCGGCAGAGGTGAGCGAGCCGATCCTTGCGAAGGGATGGCCAGCTCCGCAGGTCACCTGGGAGATCGAGAGCGTACCTCCGAATGCCACCGTCCTTGATCTGACGTCCAATCAGGCGCTCGGACAGACTCCGTGGCGGCTACAGCAGTCTGCGGGCCAACAGACCAGAAAAGTACGGATAGAAAAGAGTGGCTATGAACCGCTCGATCTAGAACTAAGTCTCGACCGCAGTGAAAAACGCATGCTGGTGCTTCGCCTCCATATCTTGTGACGAAACAGCACCTGCGCCAGTGGGGTTCCCTGATTCCTGGATGAACCAGAATGGGGCTTCTATTCTATCGCTGAACCGAATCATTCCTTTGGGGGGGATTGAAAGATGGGTCACGCAGCTACTGCTAGAATACCAAACGCGCTACGCAACCTGTTGCTCACCGTCGCCTTCTGTTCGGGTTGCACCGAAGGAGACGTGACCACTCAGCAGGATCCACGGAACCTGGTCAAAGTCCACGTGAACGGAGTGGATACAGACATTGTCTCGGTCGTACCTTCTGTGACACTCAATGGCCGGATGTTGAAGCTCTTGAATCGCCAGCGTCAGCCTATTGATGCTCTGTCCCAAAAGGAAGAGGATGGCAGCTTCCTTTTCTCTCTCGAACTACCAACAGATACCAGTGGGAAGCTGGATGTCCAGCTTGATGGGCAGACCGAGTACGGCTACACCCGAGCAACCGGCAACGCTCAGATTGTGATCGATCCCGGAGAACTCAAAGAAGAGACCGTCACGCTGAACCGGGACGAATTTTGCAGGCTGGGTTGGTGTCAGGAAAGCCCACTCCCCCGGCAAGATACCATCACCGCGCTGTGGGCGTTCTCGGAGGACTCTGTCTGGGCAGTAGGACACCATGGACGATTCCAGTCTTGGGATGGCAAGCGTTGGCGCAATCAGGAACCGAATCCACTGTCCTTCCTTAGCAATGGCGAAGACCTGCTCAACCATCAGTTGACAGGAATGTGGGCCTTCTCGCCATCCGATGTCTGGGTGTCATCCAGATCCCACTCTACGGCGCATCATTTTGATGGGACGGAGTGGACGTCATACCCGATGAGCACGGGCGTCCGTCGCCTGTGGGCTTCTGGGCCAAACGACATCTGGGGAGTGAGTAACGGAGGTGCCGTTCAGCATTTCACCGGGGTCAAGTGGGAGTCCGTGACATCGCCAACTTCGAATTTCTTATGGGGTGTAGCAGGGAGTGGGAGCAGCGATGTGTGGATAGTCGGAGAAGAGGGTGACGTGCTCACCGGGGCGGGCTCCTCGCTGAAGATGCTCCCAGCCAAGGCCAGCACCTCGATGCATGCGGTGTATGTGGAGGGACCAACAGGACGAATCTGGGTCGCGGGTCGCTATGGCCGGG
>Ga0075158_10000723_pt1 | contig 26837 bp, 20 predicted proteins | sample JI91814BDNA_FD_70968 | JGI IMG/M metagenome (GOLD analysis project Ga0075158, IMG submission 70968) | Wastewater effluent complex algal communities from Wisconsin, to seasonally profile nutrient transformation and Carbon sequestration -... | ecosystem: Engineered > WWTP > Effluent > Algae... | reverse complement strand
TCGATCCGCGCGGCCAGCTCCTTCGCATTGAGGATGCTGTACTTCTTGAAGAAGTGCCTCATATCCATGTTCAATGCGATGTCCTTAGAGGTCACACGCATTCCTTCATCTTCCAACAACAGGTTCATCGCCTCCACGATGTTGCGCTTCAACTCCTGGAGCGTTTCTCCCGTGGTCACCACTGGATGCTCCTTCGAGTAGGCGGAGAATCCCGTCTTCGTACATTCGACAATGAAGCCGATGGGCAACTTGACCTGTACCTGCTTCGCAACCGTTTTCATACTCATCAATATTTTAAACTCTGTCCACCTCTCCGTGCCAACCTCACCTATCTATGACAATCGATCAAACACCGGCTTGCTTACGTATGCTGCGTTCCGTGCCGGGAGCAAGTTCCTTGGCCCCGTGGTCGGGAACAATGATCTGACCCGCCTTGGTCGGATGTCGCATCTTCACGTGGGAGCCACTGCGGCTCACTTCGTACCAGCCATCGCGCCGCAACAGGCGCATGAGTTCCGAGCATTTCATTAGATCTTGAATTTGTGTTCATGGAAGCAAAGGTAAACTATTATTTACCTGCTTCCAAACACCCCCCACTCCGACCAGTATGCGGCAGCTCCACGAAGTGTGATCTCTGGTCGAAGCCGCCTTGCGAAGGAGGTACGACGAAGCAACGCGTTAGGGATCGGACCGGAAAGCCCGCAAGCGAGGAGTTCAGCAGTACTGCGGAACGACGAGTGCGGACTTGCAGGGGAGAGCCCGACGGCGCTGCATTCGAGCGCCGGAACGCCCAAAACGCTCTGATCAAGCCCGTCGACCCCAACTATCCGGAATTTCCGGACAGTTCAAACCCTTATTGCCATGATCCAGTTGTCCGGAAATTCCGGACAACTGCCCACGCCCCTCACCGCACCCCCAACAACTCCTCCTCCCGCTTGTACGGCACCAGGAAGCGCTCCTCGCGTGTGGCCATTCCTTCTGCATCGTAGTCCACCCGCACACCGATCAGCTGGCCTTGGGGATCGAGCCGGGCGATCTGTTTGACCCTAGGCAACAGGTCCATTTCACCAAAACGTGCTACTCTGCCATGCGCGATCAAACGCTGGAACGAAGGATGGTAAATGAACTGCAAGTGATCCTGCTTCTCGGTCGCATAACCGAAGAAGTCCACCGGGCGATCATCGGTGTACACCACACGCATGGAGTCGTAGCTGGCCCGGATCTCCAGGTGATCGTAGCGGGCCATCCTCGCGTGAAGCTCCGGGCCGAAGTGCTTGTATCCGTTGGAGAATCGTTGCTCGGCACTGGCGGCTGTGCCAGCAGGCCACGGCGTGCTCAGGTAGTCCTTGTAGTAGATCCACGCGCCTTCCTTCCTGTACTGCACCAAGGGATGTGAGCCGGGGATCTGTTGCATGGACTGTTCGAACGGGAAGAACCGCGACTGTCGCACAAAGACACCCTCCTCCGGTCGTGGTGCACCATCGCGGGCGGTGATGGCGAAGGTGTTGAGCGCAGTGAGCTCGATGTTCTGGAACCACTGCAGGCCCTCGAGATTGTGGATGCGCTCCTTCCCTGCTGCGATCAAGGAGCCTTCTTCGGTGAAGACCTCGGTGTAGACCGTTGCAGAGTCAAGCGGGGTGCGCACATGGCGCAAGGCCTTCTCGTGATCGATGTTGGTCTTGGTGACGGCCTGTCCGTTCTTGAAGAGGATGGTCTCGATCACCCGTCCATCGCGGTCGTAACGCGTGCGGATGCCGTTGAGCTTGTCATCGCGCCAATGTTCGGTGCGGCAGAGCTTGTCGGTGCCTTTGTAGTATTCCTTCCAACGCCCGGAGCGTTTGCCATGCTCGAAGTAGCCCACGATCCACGGCAGCGTGCTTGAGTAGTTCTGGATCCATTGGCCGTGCAGTTCGTTGAGCGTACCCTCGCCAGAACACCAGACCTTGTCCTTATCAGGTCCTTCGAAGTAGCGTACCACTCGCTCGGGTTTCTGCGGCACTTCGTACTTGTTGGGCAGCAGGAAGGCATCGGGCATGTAGTAGTCGTAGGCGCCTTGGATCAATTTCAATTCTTCCAAGCTGAAGCCCGAAGCCTGTTGCCAGGCAGTAAGGCCCGGCTCCTCGATCTCGCGCACCCAGGCGTAGTTGTTCGCGGCAGCGATGCGGCGTGCCATGGCCTCTTGACCGGTATGCCCCATCAAGTATCCGACAGCGCAATAGGTATCGTGCTCGTCGATGAAGACCGGGATGCGCTCCTGCCGGTAGTAGTTGATCGGGAAACGGCCTTGACTTGCGTAGTCGGCGAGCACGGCAGTGAGTTCCTGGCGCGACCTGAGCTGACCTGCGCTCAGTTGGCTTGTGGGTGCTTGGGATAGCACTCCGAGCACCTCTGCGAGATGCGCCTGTACATAGTCGACATCGTTGCTGATGGGCTTGGCGGGCTTGCCGGTCAAGTGGTCCGCGTGGTCGGCCCAGTAGGGGTTGAAGGCGCGGAGTTGGTCGAGGAGGTTGGTGGCGTGGCTATGGGAGGCCGCGAGAAGAAGGGCGAAGGCAAGGAGGCAGGGGCGCATGTTGACCAGGTTATACGCCCCGGTACAACCGAGCCCACTACAGGTTCATTCCGTCGCCTCAGACGGCCTGGCCTCCAACTCCTCGATCGTCCGCCGCGCCGCATCCAAGCGCACACGATTGTTCTTCGATACGAGCATGTTCGTGATCAGGTGCTCCATGCGGTGGTGCAGTGGGATCAACAGCCCGGCGATCGCGGCCATGCACAACAACATCAGCAGCGGTGAGTGGTGCGTGATCTCGCCCAGCAACGGATGTACCAGCAGGTTGATGAATTCGAAGAAGAGCAACAGCGCAATGAGCGAGAGGTTCTTGATGGCCTTGGCGCCCACCACCGCCGTACGACTGAAGATGAGCAGGAAGATGCCCAGCGTGATGACGATGAGGGCGATGATGCCGAACTGGATGTTTCGGGAGCGCTCCTCCAGTGCCTCGAGTCGGGCCTGCTCCTCTTCCTTCTCCTTCAACTGCTGCCCGAAGCGCATGCTCTCCACCTTGCTCAGCGCTTGCACACTGAACAGGCTGTCCTGCAAGGTGGAGCGCAGCTTCAGGCTCACGTATGCGCTATCGGCATTGCCCGCAGCATGGTAAGCCAGTTCCAAGAGGCCAGTGGCTTCCAGAGCGGCCGGCAGGTTGTCGGTTCGCTCCGCTTCAGCAAGCGCTCGCCTTCCAAGGCCGATGGCACCGCTGGCATCTTGCGCGTCCAGTCGCACCCGGCCGAGGCTCACCAGGGCGTACGGCATCAACCGCGCAATGCGGAAGGAGTCGCACACCGCGATGGTCTTTTGGAAGAAGAGCTCGGCCATGTCCGACTCGCCTTTGGCTGCGTACGCCTTGCCGATCACGAATTGCGACCGCGCGTAGCCGTAAGGATCGTCGGCAACCTTGTCCGTGATGTTGCTGCCCTGCGCCTGTTGCAAGGCGGAATCCAGCAAACCCACTGCGGCGTAGGCTTCGCTCAAGTGACAGGCCGTGCGGTTGCGCTCCACTGTGCTCACCACATGCGCTTCTGACTTCTTCAGCCATCGGATCGCTTCCCGGTACTGCCCCATCTGCTTGAATACGATGCCGGTCTCCTTCTCCACCCAGCCGATCAAGTCCGCATCGCCACTGAGCTCCGCATGGTCCAATGCCTTGTACAGGTATTCCAAGGCCTTACCTGGGTCGCTCTCCTTGCACGAGAGGCTGGTGACGAGGTACGCCTTGGTCAGCGCCGTATCGTGCGTCAGCTCGGGTACCAGGTCCAGCGCGAACAACGCCGTGATACGCACTTCCTCCGCGCGCCCGGCATACAGGCAAGCAACAGCGTGGTTCTTCGCCGCTTCCATGCGCACAGCGGCGGGCTTTGTCAGGTCGTGCCGCACATCGAGCGTGTCCAGTGTGGCCATGCCGCCGTATTGCGCGCTGCCGGCTAACCATGACAGTACAAGCACAGCGATCAGCGTGTAACGGAACGGCTGCGCTGGGTGTCCCTTGGTTCCCATGCTATGTCCCAGAATGTTCATTCGGTCGTGCTTCCAGTTCCTCGATCGTCCTCCGCGCCGCCTCCAACCGCACCCGGTTATTCTTGCTCACCAGCATGTTGGTGATCAGCTTCTCCATGCGGTGATGCAGCGGGATCAGCAACCCGGCGATGGCAGCCATACACAGCAGCATCAGGATCGGCGAGTGGTGCGTGATCTCGCCAAGGAACGGATGCACCAGCAGGTTGATGAATTCGAAGAAGAGCAGCAGCGCTATGAGTGAAAGGTTCTTGATGGCCTTCGCACCCACGACCGCCGTGCGACTGAAGATGAGCAGGAAGATCCCCAGCGTGATGACGATGAGGGCGATGATGCCGAACTGGATGTTGCGGGAGCGGGCAGCGATTTCCTCCGCACGCAACTTGGCGTCCTCCATGTCCTTGAGCTGTTGCGAGAACAGTTGGCTCTGAAGCTGACTGCGGTTCTGGGTAGCGATCACACTGTCGCGATAGGCAATACACAGCTTCGCGTAAAAGAACGCGCTATCCGCCATGCCGTTCGCCTTGAACGCATCGGCCAGGGCCTCGGCCGCTTTTTCCAAAGGACTCGGATTGCGTACCCCTTCCGCAGAACGGAAACCCAACTGAGCGATGGCTTGCGCTTCCGCAGTGCGGCCCTGCTCCAAGAGCAACGAAGAATACCCTGCGGCGAACTGAACGAGCGGAAGCGGGAGCTGGAACGAGTCGGCGGCCGCGATGGCGCGCTTGAAATGCAGTTCGGCCAGGTCCGCTTCATGGCGTGCGGCATACACCGTCGCGAGCGCGCCGTTCGAATAGGCGTAGGTCCATGGATCTTCACCCGGTGAATCGACCATTTCCACTTGCTTGGTATAGTAAAGCGCGGAATCGAGTTCGCCTCGGTCCATGAAGACCCGGGCTAATGTTGACAAGCCTCGCGAGCGGATCCCCGAAGGCATGCCCAACGCCAGCGCTTTCCGCATGTAGCGCATGGTTCCATCATGGTCTCCCACGCGTTGATAGAGCACGGCGAGCTCCTTGCAGGTCGCGCCCATCCAGATGCTATCACGCGCGCTCGTAAAGTGATCGAGCGCGATGTTGAAGTGCTTCAATGCGCCGTTCACCTCGTTGGCGATCACGAAGGAGACCCCGATCGAGAGGTGCGCCCTGCCGAGCAGCGTGTCGTTCCCCGTGGGTTCCGCGATCGCCAGTGTCCGGATCGAGGTGGACATGCACTCATCCAGTCGGTTGATGTAGAGGTATCTCTGCACCAGCCGTGCGAGCAACGCGACCTTCATGCGGGGATCGTCCGTGGCCTTCTCACGGGCGATCAGTGTGTCCACAGGAAGGTCACTGATACTGGCAAAGAGGGTATTGAAGGGCTGGGCCTGGAGCCGTCCGATACCGGCCAAGGCAACAACCAATGCCAGTGCTCGGAAGTAGATGATCATGGCGATGGTTCGTTGTTGAAGCGTGATCAGGTACATGGGCATCAACTGGCGTTGGTGTCGGTAGGCCTTGCTTCGAGTTCCTCGATCGTCCTACGCGCTGCCTCCAACCGCACCCTGTTGTTCTTCGATACGAGCATGTTGGTGATGAGCTTCTCCATGCGGTGGTGCAGTGGGATCAGCAGCCCGGCGATCGCCGCCATGCACAACAGCATGAGCAATGGTGAATGATGTGTGATCTCACCCAGCACCGGATGCACCAGTAGGTTGATGAACTCGAAGAACAACAACAGCGCGATGAGCGAGAGGTTCTTGATGGCCTTGGCGCCCACCACCGCCGTACGACTGAAGATGAGCAGGAAGATGCCCAGCGTGATGACGATGAGGGCGATGATGCCGAACTGGATGTTATGGGAGCGTGCCGCGAGCTCCTCCGCGCGAAGCTTGGCTTCCTCGCGGTCCTTCAGTTCCTGCGTGAACAATTGGTTCTGCAACTGGCTTCGGTTCTGCAAGGCCGTGAGCGAGTCGCGCCATGCGTGGGCAAGCTTCGAGTACACCAGCGCGCTATCGGTCATGCCGTTCGCGCCAAAGGCATCGGACAAGGCCGTCGTGGACTTCACCAGAAACCCCGGTTGCCGCATATGCTCGGTTGATCCGAAGCCCTTACGCGCCCAGACCAACGCCTCCGACCCGCGCCCTTGGCCGATCAGCAGCTTGGCGTAACCGGCCGCAGCGTTGATGAGCGGCTCGGGCACCTCAGCAGAATCAGCCACTGCCAAGGCCCGCTTGAAGTAAGGCTCAGCCAGGTCGTTCTCCCCTCGAGCAGCATGCACGACGGCCAGGGTGAGTTGGAAGTTCGCATAGCCATAGGGATCATTTCCGGGCACCTTCAGCACATCGGCCTTGCGGGCATAGTAAAGCGCGGAATCAAGGTCGCCGCGTTCCATGTGGCACCGGGCAAGGATGGACATTGAGCGGCCGTAGATCCCCTCACTCAAGCCATAGGCCTGCGCCTTACGCATATAGCGCAAGGTGCCCTCCGTATCCCCGGCCCGTTGGTACACGATGGCGGTCTCCTTGCAAACGGCCCCCATGCCCAAGCTATCGCCGGCATGTTGGAAGCGTTCGAAGGCGATGTTGAAGTGCTTCAGGGCCCCGTTCACCTCGTTGAGCTGCGTGAATGCCCCGCCGATGCCGAAGTGGGCGCGACCGATCAGCGTATCGTTCCCGGTCGGCTCGGCCGCTTCCAGACCACGAATAGCTGCTTTCATGCAGTCCTCCGGGCGCCGAGGAAGAGGTACTGGCTGACGAGCCTGGCAATGGCGGCGCATTTCACCCGCGGGTCGGTCGCCGCGGCCTCACGTGCGATCAAGGAATCGACAGGAATTCCACGCATCCGGGCCGCAAGCGTGTCGAGGGGCTGGGCGCGCAGTTGGCCGATACCGACCAATGCAACGACCACTGCCAGCGTTCGGAAAATGAGACCCCGGGAAATGGTCCGTTGGTGAAGCATGCAAACATTCATAGGCATCAACCTGCGTTGATATCGGTCGGTCGTGCTTCCAACTCCTCGATCGTCCTCCTCGCAGCTTCCAACCGCACCCGGTTGTTCTTGCTCACGAGCATGTTGGTGATCAACTTCTCCATGCGGTGGTGCAGTGGGATCAGCAGCCCGGCGATGGCGGCCATGCACAACAGCATCAAGATCGGTGAGTGGTGTGTGATCTCGCCGAGGAATGGATGCACAAGCAGGTTGATGAACTCGAAGAAGAGCAGCAGCGCGATCAGCGAGAGGTTCTTGATGGCCTTGGCACCCACCACCGCTGTCCGGCTGAAGACGAGCAGGAAGATGCCCAGGGTGATGACGATGAGCGCGATGATGCCGAACTGGATGTTGCGGGAGCGGGTGGCTGCTTCCTCGGCTTTGGCCTTCGCCTCCTCGCCTTCCTTCAGCTCCTGCGCGAAGGCCATGTTCTGTAGCTTGTTCAGGTTGGTGGCGTTGATCAGGCTGTCGGCATACAGCACGCGCAGCTCGAAGTAGCGGTAGGCACTGTCAGACTGGCCGCTGGCCTTGAACGATCGACGCAAGAGGTCGGAGGCGCCGACGAGACCTTCCAAATTGCCACCATCAACACTTACGCGCAAGGCACGCCTGCCATCGGCGATGGCATTCGGGATGTCACCTGCATCCAGTTCCATCTCCCCGCGACCCAGCAGCGAACCGAAAAGCGGGATCATCACTTGGAAGGAATCCGCGACCTCGATCGCCCGGGCGAAATGGACATCGGCCAGCTGGCGCTCGCGTTTCGCTGCGTAGGCCGCGCCGAGCACGTAGTAGGAGCGGGCGTAGGCATAGGGATCGCTTCCCGGGTCGGAGATGATGTTCGACCGCTGTGCCCAGTAGAGCGCAGAATCGGGCTTCCCCATGAGCCGGTAACACTCGCTCAAGTGGCAGCAGGTGCGGTTGGTCTGGTAGTCCGAGGTCACGTTGGCGAGGGCGAGTTGGAGCAGCTCCAGCGCGCGGGGCAGGTCGCCAAGGGACTTGTACACCGTGGCGATCTGCTTGTACGCCGTGCCGATATGGTTCGCGTTCCCTGACCGCTGCGCGTAGTCCAGCCCCTGGTAGAAGTACTTCAACTGCAATGCAGCATCCGCAGAGCCGTTGAGCGCATCGCCCAAATGCTGGGAAGCGGTAGCAAGCAGCGTGTCGATGCCAAGCTCTTCAGCCAGCGCGAATTCCTCTTTGGCGTTCTTCCTGATCTCATCCTTCAACCCGAGGTTGAAGAGGGCTGCGCCATGGTTGCTGGTGATGAAGTACCGCTCGATCACTGGCCGCGACTTGTCGTGGCGCGTGTCGAGCGAATCGTAGCGGGCATTGTAGGTGTATAACTGCGCGAAAAGTGCGAACGGCAGTGCTGACAGGAATAATGCAATGCTCCTGTTCAAGCTAGGGAGAGTGGCACGATAGGGCATCTGTAGAGCGGTGGACCGTAAAGATGCACAACGGCCACTTGACAGGACCAAGTAGAAATACCGGGTCTCACCCCTCCACGGTGCTGGAACCGGTGATGAACAGCAGGCGTGATCCATGAACGGAGGCGGCTTCCACCCTCCACCCAAGAGCATTACCCGGCCAAATGCTACCATGAAAGCACCCCGCGCAAATGCCAGCCCGCCTATTCCGCGGCAACGGCAGAAAACAGATGCAGGTTATCGGAGGCACCGTCGTTGAGCCGACTGCCAACAGTGCACACTTCGCTGAGCTTAGGGATGGCCAGGCGACCCCACTGGTCCGCTACCGTGTTCTACAGATCGCCCGGATCGAGAGCAAGGGCATGCGTTGGCCGCAAAGCGGCCGCTAGGTGGGTAGCAGCGTCATCCGAAGGTGATGGACCGACCTGTATTGCCTATGACAGGTTCGGGTTCCGTGGTACCCTCGCTCTCGGATCGAAGCATGCCAAGAGCTGCAAAGCGCTCATCCTTCCTTGGATCGCACAGCATCTTCAGTGGTCGCGCAGTCCATCGGTCGGGCTGATGATGCAAGGTCCCACCCTGGGTTGTCTCACGATCGTCAGGGCATCACCACGCGACCAGACCATACTCCATCCTGGTGCGTGACACGGAGCAGTAGAACGCATTCAGAAGCTTGGATCGCCACGGCATGAAGGGAACCTCCATGTAGCGCACGCCGCTCGATCATTCGGCCATTCGAGTCGTATACTTCCAGGTAGGCATCGTTCCAGCTGGATCCGCGCAGGTCGCACAGGATCGCATCACCCGAAGCCCAGATACGGGCGTTCCTAACGGCAGGTCCGCCAACACCTGTGGCGATCACGAGCGGAAGTCCCACTGGGATCGGCGCATAATACGGAGATGATGTGTTCACACGCACCTGATACCCGGTTCCCGGCGGAACACCCGCTGGTACTTGGCAGCTGATCATGCCTTGCGCTGCGTTCGTCGTGAGCGTACCGAGGTTCACCGGTTGAGAGAAGCCCCCGTCCGCATCGGACAACTCCACTCGGAACTGGACAGGAGCCATTGGCGGCCCTTGCGTGGAAAAGGCCACTTGCAAGTTGGTAGGCCCCTCCATGGCAAGTTGCAATTCCGCTACCTCCATCGTACACTGAACATTATAGATCAGCGCCAGATCATCGTACCAGACACGCGAACCGATGACACTCCCGGCACTGTCACCCGAAGTGAGGATCAACAACACCCATTCCGGATCACGCTCATCGAGGTACTGGAATGGCGTGGAAAAACGGGTCCATTCCGGAACGGCCTGATAAGGCGCCTTCCATGAAGCACCGGCGATGTAGTTCGCCTCCGTCCCGAAAGCCGGTAGACGACCTTCATCCACATGGAGCAATGCACCGATGTTCGCCCGATCGCCTACCTGTGGATCGGCTTTGTACCACCCCACCAAGCTATCCGGCCTGCCAATGGCAATGGTGTTCCATTGTGTATCGTCCGGATCCGTATACATGTAGCTGTTGTCGATGTTCAGTTCCGCATGGACGCGACCGTTGGTAAGCAGACCGTTCGCAGTGCCTGCCGCCGAGTTGACCGTGCGCAGTTCCACCGAATAGGAGCCCGAGTGGGCATCCGCACTACGCCAACATAACTGTGGCACCAATGCATTGATGAACGCCCCAGCATCACTGCTCTTCAACGAACTCCAATTACTGGGCTCTTGGGTGACCATCCCCACATTCGTCCACGACTCGAAGTCCGCCTCATCAAGCTGACGCTGCGCCAACACACTTGAAACGAACAGAATGACACCCAGGATCACGATGATCACACGTAGCTGACGAGATGGCATGCACCAAAGGAACACGGTAACACCGGAACTTGTTCCGATATGCTTCGCACCGCCATCACCCTCCCCCTCCATCAATGCACCAGCATTCATCGTCGCAGCACTAGCTTCGTCGGCTCCAAAATGGACAATAGTCAACCATCCCGCACCATCGACCTGAGCTTTCTGGAAGGCCCCAGGTCCCGTTGGAAGGAGTTCGTCAGTGTGCTCAGCATCGCCCGCGAGTTCATTTACGGGTTCCGCAAGTTGCACTTCGTGGGGCCCTGTGTCACGTTCTTCGGGAGTGCGCGATTCAAGGAGGACCATCCCTACTATGAGGCCGGACGTGAACTTGCTCGGCGCATCGGTAGGGTGGGTTTCACCATCATGACCGGTGGTGGACCGGGGATCATGGAGTCCGCGAATCGCGGAGCTCGTGATGTGGGCGCTCGTAGTGTCGGTTGTAACATCGTACTTCCCCATGAACAATATGCCAACCCCTACCTCGATGTCAGTCTCACCTTCGAGCGATTCTTCGTACGGAAGGTGCTTCTCCTGAAGTATAGCGTGGCATTCGTCGTTCTGCCTGGCGGAGCAGGAACCATGGATGAGCTCTTTGAAACGATCACCCTCATCCAGACGGGAAAGGTGAAGAACTTCCCCATACTGCTCTATGGCAAGGATTACTGGGCTCCGATGCTGGCGCAGATCGAACGCATGGTGGCCGAAGGGACCATAGGGCGATCGGAACTGGAATTCATGTTCGTAGCGGACACCGTGGAAGAGGCCACCTTGTTGCTCCAGGACCGGTTGGTGACCATGTGGCAGGAAGCCCGATCGCTGAAGGACACTCCGAAGTGGTGGTTCTTGGAGGATAGCGTTAAGTCAAGGTTAAGGAAGTCGTCGGCCACCTAACACAGCCTTAACCCGGGATCAAGCACCGGGTAACATGGGCGGGGGACCTTTGCAGCGCGAACAGCCCAACGCTGAACGCTTCTGCGATGTACCGTACCATTCTGCTCCTTCCCTCCCTGTTGTTCGCGCTGTTCTCACTGGCCCAGAAGGGCACTGTGGCGGGCACCATCAATGCACCAGAGGCCGGTAAGGTGCAGCCCATGCCCTTCGTGAACGTGTTGTTGAAGGGTACCACGACCGGGGCCACCACGGACTTGGACGGTCGCTACAGCTTTGATGCTGAACCTGGCACCTACATATTGTTGGTGAGCTTCGTCGGATACGAGCCTGTGGAGAAGGAAGTGGTGGTGACCAGCGGAACACGCACGATGGTGGATGTGCAATTGCTAGCTGCTGGAGTGGATATCAAAGAATTCGAGGTCATAAGCATCAAGGATCGTGAACAGGAAGGGATCCTACTGATGGAGCGAAAGGAGGCCAGCTCTTTGGTACAGAACCTGGGTGCCCAAGAGCTCAAGAAGAAGGGCGCGAGCGATGTGGCTGAAGGGGTCCAGAAGATCGTGGGGCTAAGCACGGTCGGTGGTAGGTACGTGGTGGTGCGTGGACTCGGTGACCGCTACAATGCGGCCTACCTCAACGGGTTGCCGTTGCCATCGCCAGACCCCGATATGAAGGTGGCCCCATTGGACATCTTCCCCACCGACATCGTATCGAACATTCAAGTCACGAAGAGCTTCTCCCCTGAATTGTACGGCGACTTCTCCGGCGGGGCTGTGGACATCCAGACCAAGAAGGCCAGCGGCGAGAACATCCTTCGGGTCTCCTTGGGTGGTGGCATGAATAGCCAAAGCACCTTCCGTTCCATGAACAGCTATCGGGGTGGCGCCAACGATTTCTGGGGCCGTGAGGATGGCACCCGTACACTGCCCTCTGTACTGACGCGTCAACCTGGCTCCTTCGTGGGGGAACGCTCTCCCTTGGCCACCAACCTGAACCCGACCTCCGCTACTGCCATGCCCGACCTTCAGTTCGGCATCTATGGGGGTACGCGGATCAAGTTGCTCGAGAAGGTCTCCTTGGATCTGGTGGGTACCGCCAATTACCGCAACGAGAACCGCTACCGCGATGGCCTGGTACGCATCATCAACTCCTCGAACACACCCTTGGTCGATTACACCATGAAGAGTTGGCAGTTCAACACCCAATCCTCCGCATTGGGGACCGCCGTGCTGAACCTGGGTGATCACCACAGTATCGGATACACCGCCTTGTGGGTGAACATGAGCAGCGATGAACATCGGGTGAACGAGGGTGACCACTTCGATTACAACGACCGCATCCTCGCACGGCGCTTCACCTACCGTCAGAACGGTCTTTTCACCCAGCAGGTGTTCGGTCGCCATGGCTTCGGAACGAAGGACCGTCTGCTGCTGGAGTGGAGCGGATCACGGAGTACCACCACCAGTGCTGAACCCGATCGGCGCCAGTTGGTCTACCTCATCGACCGTACTGACGGCACCACACGGTTCAACGCCATCGATCGCTTGGAGAACCACCGCTGGTCCAGCGCGCTTGAAGAGCAGGAGACCGCTGCCCGTGTCGGTGTGTCCTATCGTTTGGTGCAGCGCGAAGGGACCGATGGACCGGAAGCGGCCCTCACCCTCAGGACCGGAGCGCAGATCAAGCGTAAGGACCGCAGCTTCGGATATGACATCGTCACCTACGACCTGCAGAACGTGAACGGTGCCAACCCTGCAGGTGTGGATGTGAACACCCCGGACAGCTACCTCAACAACGAGAGCTTCCAACAAGGTGATTTCTCCATCACCAATGTGACAGGCCCGGAATCCGACCATTGGATCTCGCAGGACATCAATGCCGCACACGTTTCGGCCGAAGTGGATGTACTACCCAACAAGCTGAAGGTACTGGGGGGACTTCGGGTGGAGGATGGCGAACAACGCATCATCTACCGCAAGCAAAGCGATTCGTTCTACCAGGCCAAACGCATCGCGCAATTGAACTCCACCGAGTTGCTGCCCTTCGGTTCCATCCGCTATGACGTGAGCAAGAACGATGTGTTGCGGGCGAGTGCCAGCCGCACTATCAGCCGCCCAGGCTTCCGGGAGATGGGTCCGTTCGAATACACCGAGTTCTTCGCAGGCACCAAGAACATCGGAAATCCCGATCTGCAGAACGGCACCAACCTGAACGCCGACCTCCGTTATGAGCGCTTCGGCACGGGTGGTGAACTGCTCGCTTTCGGTGCGTTCGGAAAGCTGCTGGACAATACCATCGAGAAAGTGGCCCTCGCCACGGCCAGCGGTCAGCTCCAGTCATTCCGCAACACCGGGTCTGCTGTGGTCGCTGGCGTGGAAATGGAGTTCATCCGGAACCTCGGCAAGCTCATGGGCCGCGACAGCACCGTGTGGAACGACCTCAACGTCGGGTTGAACATGTCGCTCATCCACTCGGAACTGACCATTGACAATAGCCCCTCCACCACGGACGCGGCCGATATCGTACTGACCAACGAGCGTCGCGCCTTGCAGGGTGCATCGCCCTACCTGGTGAACCTCGACATCACTTACGCGCGCAACATCGGAACGGACCGCAAGGCCACGGCCACCTTGGCCTACAACGTGTTCGGCCCGCGAGTCTTCGCCGCTGGTGCCAATGGGCTTGGTGATCAGTTCGAACTTCCTGTGAACACGCTCAACCTCATCCTGCGCGCCGACCTCTCCTCCCGTTGGCAGGTGAACCTGAACCTGCGTAACCTGCTCGACGCCGAATTCCGGATCGAACAGGAGACCCCGGCGGGTAAGAGCCTCATCAATACCTATCGCATCGGGCGCTCCATCAGTGCCGGTGTCAGCTACCGCATCTTCTAACGTTCCTCCCTCGTTCCCGAAAAGCGCCCTTGGGTTAACCCAGGGGCGCTTTTCCTTAACGGAATGATAAGACCGGACGAACATGATGGTAATGACAGGCCTGGACCTTTGATGCCAGAAAAGCACATCAATCGCACAACCCGTCATGAACCACTCTCGACTCCCCCTTGGCCTGGGCCTATTCGCTGCCCTGTTGGTAACCGCACCGCTCACTTCCTGCAAGAAGACGGAAGGCTGCACGGACCCTACGGCCACCAACTACAACCCCGATGCCGATAAGGATTGTTGCTGCGAATACGCACCCGTTGTGGATGAGCCCACAACGACGATCGGTGGCGAGACCTATTACATCCTGAGCGGCACCATCTCCTCGAGCCGCACACTGAGCGCCAGCCGTAGGTGGTTGCTTTCCGGAGGGGTCTTCGTGAGCAACGGTGCCACGCTCTCCATCGAAGCGGGTACCCGCATCTACGCAGCCAACGATGCCACCACACCTTTCCTGAGCATCCAGCGTGGTGGCCGGATCAATGCAGTGGGTACCGCAGCGGCACCCATCGTGTTCACCACCATCAAGACCGTTACCGGTGGTGCTGCCCGCGGTGACTGGGGTGGTGTCGTACTGAACGGCTTCGCACGCATCAACATCTGTGGAACATCCGATTGCACCGCAGAAGGCGAAGGCGGTTCGGGCACCTATGGCGGATCGAATGATGCCGACAACTCCGGTACCATGAAGTATGTGCGGGTGGAATATGCCGGCAAGATCCTCGGTACGGACAATGAGCTCAATGGCTTCTCCTTCAACGGCGTGGGCAACGCCACCGTGCTGGAGCACCTACAGGCCTACAAGGGCAGCGATGACGGGTTCGAATTCTTCGGAGGGACCGCGGACCTGAAGTGGGCCGTAAGCACCGGCAACAGCGATGACAGCTTCGACTGGTCGCACGGCTGGCGCGGTCGCGGTCAGTTCTGGGTGGTGCAACAGGATGCCGCCACAGGTGACAACGGGATGGAGTGCGACAACTGGGAGACCACCTACACCGTGACACCGTTCAGCGAACCCAAGGTGAGCAACTTCACCTTGGTGGGCGCGGATGATGGCTCTGCCAACCATGGTCTCCGCTTGCGCCACGGCACCAAAGGCAAGCTTTGGAACGGCCTCATCACCGGATTCGCCCAAGGCATCCGCGTTGGCACCGAATGCGATGCCTACGTGGCCGATGGAAGCCTCTTCGTGAAGAACAGCGCCCTTTGGAACAACACCACCACCTTCAACAATGCCGGTATCATCGAGACGGATGTCACCTACGGCAACACGACCACCAGCGCTAGCTTGGACGGCTTCATCGGCACGGAGACCGCTGGTGCCGTGGACCCTTCTGCTGTGGATAGCTGGTTCTCCAGCGTCACCTTCAAAGGAGCTGTGCAAGCCTCGGACGACTGGACCGCCGGCTGGACGGTGGCACTTTGACCTGAACACACTGAGCACGGTACATCGCAACGACCCGCTCGGTCCCCGGAAGGCCTCGCGCAAGCGGGGCCTTCCCTTTGGGGGTCACGTCATGAACGGCCACACGAGCAACGCATAGCGTGCCGCCTTGCCCACGAACATGAGGGCGGCAGTGGCCATCAGCGGACTACGACCCAGACCCAACGCGATCGCGATGGGGTCGCCGATCACCGGCAGCCAACACAACAACGCACCCCATGGTCCGTATCGCGCCAGCCGGTCCTTCCAGCGTGCGGCTCTGATCGGGTCCGATCGCAGCCATCGGGCGATACGGTCCGGGTCGCCGAGGCGGCCCAGTCCATAGGAACTCATGCCACCTGCCCAGTTGCCCACACTGGCCACTCCTCCAACGACCAGCGGATCCCACGGACCGGTGGCCATGGCCAGTACCAGCAGCTCCGAACTGAAGGGCAGTATCGTAGCAGCGAGGAAGCTGGCCAGGAACAGGCCCCAAAGCCCCATTGATAGCCATCCTTCGTCGATCTCCATGGTCCGATGCGGTCGGCCAAAGCTACCCTGCGGAAGTTCGGCATACCTTTTGGCCTCGGGTTGTCGGACATTCGCTCGGATCCCATGCGCCAGCTCCTCACCCTCCTGCTGTTCCTGCTTCATACCACGCAGCTCCTCGCACAGGGTTCCGCAACGGGTCGCAACGACCGTGACCGGAACAACAACGACCGTTGGAACAACCCCCGAACCGCGACCTTGGGCATCGGGTTGGAGATCGGTGTTCCGCGAGGTTCGTTCAACGATAGCTGGGGACGTGAGATCGCTGGTTTCAGCGCCAACTTCACCGCTCCCATGCGCTTGTTGCCGTTCGACTGGGGTTTCGACTATTCCTTCGGCGCGCTCGGTGGGGAATCCACGGTGGTCGCCATTGATGAAGAGGCGCTCACCGCAACCACCGGTGACCTACGTATCCGGAGCAGCGTAATGGGCTATCATGGGCAACTGCGACTGAAACCCTTCAACGGAAAGGTGGCCCCGTATGTGGAAGTACTCGCTGGCGCCCGCCATTTCGTGACACGCACCACCATTGAAGTGGACGGACTCGACCAACCCCTTCGAAAGGACCGCAACGAAAGTGCGCTCGCTTGGAGCTCGGGTTGGGCGCTCGGATTACAGGTCGCACCGGCACGCGCTTTCTACGTCGAAGGGCGGGTGGAAAGGCTCAACGGCTCCAAGGTCGACTATGTGGACCCGCGGTCCATCATCATCGACCCCAACGGTGAGGTCACCTACTCAACGCTGCGTTCCGGGACCCATGTCATGAACATCCACCTGGGTGTGGGCCTTCGGTTCTAGTTCGTCCGATCGACCCGATCGCGTTCCTCGCTCGGACAAAAGGTCGGATCGCGCTGTTGGTAACCTTTGCGTAACAGCGTAGGAAACCCCGAAATTCAGGGGGGTACTTGGTGTAAACTTGTGCCCCAATAGGGCGCACTTCAGCGCCGAGCACCACATTGGACGGGCAGAAACGCATTCAAAGCGCCCTTATCTCCGTATTCCACAAGGATGGGCTTGAGCCTCTTGTGCGGGAACTGGATCGTTTGGGCGTCCACCTCTATTCCACGGGCGGAACTCAAGAGTTCATTCAAAAGTCGGGGCTTCCTGTTACCCCTGTCGAGGACCTGACCACCTATCCCAGCATCCTGGGTGGCAGGGTCAAGACACTCCACCCGAAGGTCTTCGGCGGCATCCTTGGACGACGGGATCTGGCCACCGATGTAGCCCAATTGGAGGAATACGACATCCCCCCTATCGACCTGGTCATTGTGGACCTGTACCCGTTCGAAGCCACTGTGGCTTCAGGAGGATCGGAAGAGGACATCATCGAGAAGATCGACATCGGAGGTATCAGCTTGATCAGGGCTGCGGCCAAGAACCATGCTGACGTGGTGATCATCGCATCCATGGCCCAATACGCCGATCTCCTTCACCTGTTGAAGGAACAGAACGGCAACACCGATGCGGCCCAGCGGCGTGCGTTCGCCAAAGCAGCATTCGCGGTCAGCAGCCACTACGACGGGGCCATCTACTCCTGGTTCGCTAAGGGCCAAGGGGACCTGCGTTTGAGCGCCGGGCCCACTACCGTGCTCCGTTACGGGGAGAACCCACACCAAATGGGCGCCTTCCACGGTGACCTAAGTGGCATGTTCGAGCAATTGAACGGCAAGGAACTGAGCTACAACAACCTGCTCGACCTGGACGCTGCGGTTGAGTTGATCGACGACCTTGGCACCATCAAGGGAGTGCCCTTCGCGATACTTAAACACAACAATGCCTGTGGGGCAGCCGTACGCCCCACAGTGCGTGAGGCGTGGGATGCCGCCCTCGCTGGCGACCCGGTGAGCGCGTTCGGCGGGGTGCTCATCACCACCGCATGCATCGACAAGGCCACTGCTGAAGCGATCGATCCGCTCTTCTTCGAGATCATCGCAGCACCCGATTATGAAGCCGATGCCCTGGCGGTGCTGATGAAGAAGAAGAACCGGATGATCCTGAAGCGCACCGGGAGCCCAAGGCCGAGCGTGAAAGTGCGGACCGCACTCAACGGCATCCTCAGTGAACACGCAGACCATGTGGTCCCTTCGATCGCATCGATGTGCACCGCCACCAGCATGGCACCGACCGAACGGGAGGTGAGCGATATGGTCTTCGCCACCATACTGGTGAAGCACACCAAGAGCAACGCCATCGTGCTGGCCAAGAACGACCAACTCCTGGCCAGCGGCACCGGCCAGACCAGCAGGGTGGATGCCTTGCAACAGGCCATCGCCAAGGCCGGAAAGTTCAACTTCGACCTGAATGGAGCGGTCATGGCCAGTGATGCCTTCTTCCCCTTCCCCGATTGTGTGGAGATCGCCCACCAAGCGGGTATCACAGCGGTCGTCCATCCGGGTGGTAGCATCCGTGACCAGGACAGCATAGACTACTGCAACGCACACGGCATGGCCATGTGCATCACCGGCAACCGTCACTTCAAACACTGATCGAACCGACCATGAGCTGGTTCAACTTCTTCACCCAGGAGATCGCCATCGATCTCGGTACGGCGAACACGCTGATCATACACAACGACAAGGTCGTTGTGGACGAGCCGAGCATCGTCGCCATCGACCGGACCACGGGCAAGGTCATCGCTGTAGGGCGACAGGCCCAACAGATGCATGGCAAGACCCATGAGAACATCAAGACCATCCGGCCGCTGCGAGACGGCGTGATCGCCGACTTCAAGGCCGCGGAGGACATGATCAAGGGCATGATCCGCATGATCAAGCCCGGTCGTCAGCTCTTCACCCCCAATCTGCGCATGGTGATCTGCATCCCCAGCGGGATCACCGAAGTGGAGAAGCGCGCGGTGAAGGACAGCAGCGAACATGCAGGCGCCAAGGAGGTGTACCTGATCCATGAGCCCATGGCCGCGGCCATCGGGATCGGCATCGATGTGGAGGAGCCCATGGGCAACATGATCATCGACATCGGGGGGGGGACCAGCGAGATCGCGGTGATCGCTTTGGGTGGTATCGTGTGTGACAAGAACATCCGTGTGGCGGGTGACGAGTTCACCAACGACATCGAAGAGTACATGCGCCGCCAGCACAACATCCTGGTGGGTGAGCGTACGGCAGAGCAGATCAAGATCGAAGTGGGGGCCGCCATGACCGAGCTGGACAATCCGCCACCCGACTATGCGGTGCGCGGCCGTGACCTGATGACGGGCATCCCCAAGGAGATCACCGTGACGTACAGCGAGATCGCGCAGGCGCTGGACAAGAGCATCAGCAAGATCGAGGAGGCCATCCTCAGCGCTCTGGAGGCGACACCGCCCGAACTGAGCGCGGACATTTACAAGACCGGCATCTACCTGGCCGGTGGTGGTGCCTTGCTGCGTGGATTGGACAAACGCATCAGCATCAAGACCAAACTTCCGGTGCACGTGAGCGAGGACCCGTTGCGCGCCGTGGCACGCGGTACCGGTATCGCACTGAAGAACATCGATCGATTCCAGTTCCTGATGCGGGAGTAGAGGAGCGATACGTCGCGCCCCTACTCCGCATTCCGGGACAGGTGACGCCTGCACCCAGATGCGCGATCTCTTCCGCTTCCTCTACCGGATCCGCAACGCACTACTCTTCGTGGTGCTCATCGCACTGTCCTTCGCGCTCCTGTCCAGTGGGAATGCACACCATCGGGCGGCGGCCATCAGTTCCAGCAATGAGGCAGTGGCCACCATCTTCCAATGGCGCAAGGAGATCACGGACTATGCCAACCTGAAGGAGGTGAACCGCCGGTTGGCAGAGGAGAACGCCGATTGGCGGAACCGTCACAGCAGTTCGTACACCCCCGTTGAGGACCTCTATGTGCGTATCAACGACACCATCCACCGGCAGGAGTATAGTGTGATCACCGCCAAGGTGGTCAATAGTACTTGGCACAAGCAGAAGAACTTCCTTACCCTGGACAAAGGTGCCACAGGAGGCGTGCATGCGGACATGGGAGTGGTCGGTAGCGATGGGATCGTGGGCGTGGTGCGCGAGGTAAGTCCTCACTTCGCCTCGGTGATCAGCGTGCTCAGCCCGGACATCAAGCACAGTGTGCAGGTCCGCCGAACCGGCCACTTCGGCTTGCTCTACTGGAACACGAACGACCCTCGGACCGCGTCGGTCATCGATATCGCCAAACATGCCCGGGTGCAGGTGGGTGATACGGTGGAGACCCGCGGGGGCGACCGCATCTTTCCGGCAGGTGTGCTTGTCGGGGTGGTCACCGAGGTGAACGTTCAGCCCGGAAGCAATTACCACGAGATCCTCATCGAGCTGGCCGAGGATATGACCCGGAGCACGTTCGTGTACGTGGTGAAGGACCTGCAACGCGCGGAGCGGGACACGTTGGAACAAGCTCATCAAGTGCCATGATCGGTACCATCGGATCCAACCTTCTCCGCTTCGCGGTGCTCATGCTCCTGCAAGTGCTGGTGCTCGATCACCTGGATGTGGCGAACGGGTATATGGTCCCCTACCTCTATGTGCTCTTCCTGCTTATGCTCCCCTTCGAGCTTCCGGAATGGAGCACGTTGATCATCGGCGCGACCACCGGTCTGGTCATGGACACGTTCAGCAGCACCCCGGGCATGCATATGGGCGCCTGCACGGCGATGATGTTCGCCCGTATCCAACTGCTTCGGCTACTGGCCCCGCGCGAGGGGTACGAATATGGTATGCGACCCTCGGTGCCTGCCATGGGGATCGCCTGGTTCCTCACCTATGCCAGCGTGCTCATCCTCATCCACCACCTTTGGCTGTTCTATGTGGAACTGTTCCGCTTCGACCGCTTCTTCGGCACCTTCTTCCGTGCTGTACTGAGCGGGGTCTTCACCCTGGTCCTCGTCCTGCTCACCCAGTTCCTCACGGCTCGGGCCGCCTCACGCGAACGCACATGAACTTCGAGTCACGTAAATACGTGCTCATCGCAGCGGTGATCTTCATCAGCAGCGTGTTCATCCTTCGCCTCTTCTATATCCAGGTGGTGGACACCAAATGGCGTGCGGAAGCCGCCAATATGGCCGAACGCAAGGTCACTGTCTATCCTTCGAGGGGATTGGTGTACGACCGAAAGGAACGACTGTTGGTGGCGAATACACCCGTCTATGACCTGATGGTGGTACCCAAGGAGGTGGGCCCCTTCGATACCATCGCATTCGGGGAGCTGGTCGGCGTGGACCCGTTGGAACTTCGCAAGCGTTTGAAGGAAGCTACCGGCTATTCACGTTATAAACCTACTGTCATCGAGAAGCAGATACCCGCGGACCAGTTCGCGGGCATCAGCGTACACCTGCACAAATACCCCGGGTTCTACGGTCAAAGCCGGACCTTGCGCACCTACCCACCGCATGTTGCCGCGCACCTGCTCGGGTACCTGAGCGAGGTGAGCCCGGCCAAGGTGGAGAAGGACCCCTACTATCGGGCAGGCGATGTGATCGGGATCGGCGGTCTGGAGTCCCACTACGAGGAACAATTGCGGGGGCGACGAGGGGTCGGCTACGTTCTCGTGGACGTTCACAACAATGTGAAAGGCCCTTACAAGGACGGGCAGTACGATACGCTTGCCGTGGAGGGCAAGGACCTCTTCACCGGCATCGACCTGGACATGCAACGCCTGGGTGAGCAGCTCATGGTGAACAAGAAAGGCAGCATCGTGGCCCTGGACCCTCGCACAGGGGAGGTGCTCTGCTTGGTGAGCAGCCCCACCTACGACCCTGAATTGCTCGTGGGCCGCGTGCGCAACACCAACTACGGCATCCTCCAAAAGGACCCCATCAAACCCCTCTTCGACCGCGCCTTGCAAGCCCAATACCCTCCGGGTTCCATTTACAAGATCGTGCAATCCCTCATCGCTTTGGACGAAGGAGTGATCGATGTCAACACCGGATTCCCCTGCCAGAAATCGCTGGTCGGGTGTCACAACCATCCGGGGGCTGGTGATATCATCCACGCGATCCAATACTCGTGCAACCCCTATTTCTATCAGGTCTTCAAGCGTATGGTCGAGCAGGACAAGGACCCGAACCGCTTCAAGGACGCAGCCATCGGGATGCGCATGTGGCACGAGTACATGCTCACCTTCGGCTTGGGGCAGCGGCTGCCGATAGACCTGCCTTCTGCCAAGGGTGGCAATATCCCCGATGTGGCCTACTACGATCGCAAGTACGGAAAGGAGGGTTGGGCCTTCAGCACCATCTACAGCGTGAGCATCGGGCAGGGCGAAGTGCTGGTCGCACCGCTGCAAATGGCCAACCTGGCCGCGATCTTCGCGAACAAGGGCTGGTACTACGATCCACACGTGGTGCGTGCGGTGGGCCATCCGGACAGCTTGCAGCGCAAGTACCTCACCAAACACAACACCGGTGTGGACCCCAAGTGGTACGAACCCATCCAGGAAGGTATGCGACGGGTGGTCGAAGAACCGGGGGGGACGGCGCGCAATGCGCGCATCGAAGGCATCACCGTATGTGGTAAGACCGGCACGGCAGAGAACCCACATGGCCAGGACCATGCCGTGTTCGTTTGCTTCGCCCCCATGGAGGACCCGAGGATCGCTATGGCGGTGTATGTGGAGAATAGCGGGTTCGGAGGTACGTGGGCCGCACCGATCGCCAGCCTGCTCATGGAGCAGTACCTCACCGACACCATCAAGCGCCCCGAAGTGATGAAGCGCATGTTGGAGGCGGACCTGATCGCCAAGGAGGCCACCTTCGTGAAGAAACCCAAGAAGCCACGTCGCCGATGAGCGCTAGGGACAATGTAGCGGCCAACTTCGACCGACCCATCCTCGGTCTGTACCTGCTGCTCATGTTCATGGGTTGGGCCAATATCTATTCAGCGGCGTACGACCCCGCCCACGCCAGCATCTTCGACCTCGATAAGGAGTACGGTAAGCAGGCGGTATGGATGGGGATCAGTCTGCTGCTCGGTGGAGGCATCCTTCTGATCCGGGGCCAGGTGTTCCGCGACGCTGCCAATGTGATCTACGGTGGGGTCCTGGTCCTACTGGTGGCGGTGCTGCTCTTCGGCAAGGAGGTCAACGGAGCAAAGGCCTGGTTCGCCATTGGCGGCTTTGGCATCCAGCCTGCGGAATTCGCGAAGTTCGCTACCGCACTCGCACTTTCGCGCTACCTCAGCGGTCTCAAGGCCTTGGTGGACCTGCGTTCACGCGTGATCAGCGCCATCCTCATCCTGACCCCGGTGGCACTCATCATGCTACAGCCCGATACCGGGACCGCGCTGGTCTCCGGTGCGTTCATCCTGGTCCTCTACCGTGAGGGTCTATCGGGCAACGTGCTCTTGTTGGCCATCCTGGCCGCGATCGTATCCATCCTCTCGCTGATCTTCAAGGAGAGCACCTTCAACCTACCGTTCACCGACCACGTCCTCGGCGGGCAGTATTTCCTCATGGTCGTGATCATCGTGGTGGCCATCCTGGCGTGGGTCTTCGTCCACCAATTCCTCATCAAGCGAGAGCGAAAGCGTTTCTATGGCTACATCGCTTTGGGCTCATTGGCCTCGGTGGTCTTCATCAGCAGTGTGGACCATGCTTTCAACAACGTACTGGCCGAACATCAACAGGACCGGATCCTGGTGATGCTCGGTCAAATGGAGGACCCACAAGGCCTGGGCTACAACGTGAAACAAAGCCAGACGGCCATCGGCAGTGGAGGCTTTGCAGGCAAGGGCTATCTGGAGGGTACCCTTACGAAGTTCAAGTACGTGCCCATGCAAAGCACTGATTTCATCTTCTGCACGGTGGGCGAGGAATGGGGATTCCTTGGTACATCCTTCGTGGTCATCACCCTCACGGTGCTCATCCTACGCATCATCCAGATCAGCGATCGCCAACGATCCAAGTTCACCCGCATCTACGCGTATTGCGTGGCCAGCATCTTCTTCCTGCATTTGATGATCAACGTGGGCATGACCATCGGTTTGGCGCCCGTGATCGGTATCCCATTGCCCTTCTTCAGCTACGGAGGAAGCAGCATGATGGGCTTCACCGTGCTGCTCGGCATACTGCTGCGCTTGGATGCGGAGCGATTGAGCCAGCTGCGCTGAGCCCGTCGTCGCACGGTTATCGCTACCGTTCAGCAGGGTCGGCTGTGGACCGGTCAAGACCCAGGCCTGACATGAGGGCCCCGCAACGAAGAACGCCGGTCGTTCGGACCGGCGTTCCTTCTGAGAAAAGATCCCTGATCAATAGAACAGGTGGCGGTTGTCCTTCACCCCGACGGATTCGCGAAGTGCGTTGAAAACGCCATTCTCCACACGACCCTCCATGCGTTGAAGCATACTGCTCTTGTCAGCGGCCAGGTCACCGGCTTCACCCGGAGCGACCTTATTGGTCATACTTACCACATACACCGCGTTGTCGCCCTTCAACGGCACACTGGTCTGTCCGTTCTCCAATGCGAAGATGCGGCCGATGGTCTCGAATTCACTGTACCCACCTGGGATACTGAACGTGTTGAAGGCCATGTCCGACGCCGATTGTACACTTCCCCCCAATTCGGTGGCTAGGGCATTGAGGTCGGTCTTGCCTTGCATCTTCGCCAAATACGCGTCGGCCTTCATCGCCTTGGCGGCTTCTTTCGTGAATAGTTCGCGAACGTCCTCCAGCGCAGGCATACCTTCTTCACGGATGCCTGTCAGCAATGCCACCACGTAATTGTCACCGGCCTCCAACGGTTCGCTCACATCGCCCACCTTGGCCCGGTTCACCCAGGAAATGGTACTGTTGGGCTCCTGCAGCCCACTCACGAAACGCTGATCGGGTCGAAGCTCCTCCACTGCCGTGAGCTGCATGCCAGCGGCCTCCGCGGCAGCCTTCATCGCGTCCTCGGTCTTGTTCTTCAACGAGAATTCATTGGCCAGTTTATAGGCCTCCTTGAAGGTGGCAGGCGAGGGACGCATGGTACGGGCAAGGCTGACCACACGACGTTCCTGACGGGTCCGCTGCCCAAGGACCTCCACGATATGGAAGCCATAGGTCGTTTTCGCGATGGTGATGGCACCGACCTTCTGATCGAAACTAGCAGTTGTGAATTCCGGCACCATCCGTTGTTTGTCGAACCATTCATACACCCCTCCGGTACTCGTGCTTCCCGGATCGTCACTGAACTTGGTGACCAGGTCCTCGAACTTGCTGCGGTCCTTCTTCACCACAGCGAGCAAGCTGTCCGCACGCTTTCCTTGCTCTTCCTCGGTCTTCCCTTGCTGTGTGCTCAGGAGGATGTGGCGCACGCGTGCCTCGGGCAAGTCGGCCAGTTCCTTCACCTTCACCAGCTTCCACACCTCACCTTCTGCGAACGGACCGACCACCTCACCCACGGCGGCATTCACGATGAGGGAATCGTTGATCTTGTCCGCTGTTCCTTCCGTGTAAGGGGCCTTGTTGTAGGTGCGATCATCACTGTTGGCCACGATGAAGAGGGAATCATCCGTGGTACTCAGCAGGTCCTCGCGTAATGAGGCCAGATCCGCCATGGTGGCCGTGCGATCCTCTTCGCTGGGCTTCACCGGAAAGAGCACATAGCCGAACTTACGGGAAGGCTTCTGCTTGTACTTCAGCTCCGTCTTGTGCTCATCATAGAACCGGCGGAGGTCCTTGTCGCTCACCGGGTAAAGGCTATCCGGTTCGGAATCGTAGCGCTTGGCCACAAAACTGAACGTGGCCTTCAAGTTCTTGGCAGCGAACTCATCCTTTGCCTGGGCACTGTTCACATACACGCTCTTCTTCACCAAGGTGTTGTACTTGGCATACAACCGGTTCTGGGTGATCCGACGCTTCTGGATCTCGTGATATACCGGCGCATTGACCCGAACATTGTTGAAATACTGTTTCAACGCCTCGGGATCCGGGTTGCCATCGGCTCCTTGGAAGTTGGGCTGATTCCGGAAGTCAGGCAGGATGTTGTTGCCGAACCGGATGTCGTTGTATTCCTCCTCCGTCAGCGTGAAGCCAGCATCCATCACTTGATCGAGCATGACCCTTTCCTTCACCACCTCGTTCCAAACACTGGTGCGCACCTGCTCCTGCATTTGCGCGTTCACCTGCTGGCCGAAGTCGTTACGGTAGCTTTCCACCTCATCACTCACCCGTTTCTCGAAGTCCATCACACTGATCTCTTCGCCGCCGACCTCGCCCAGGACAGCGTCCTGGCGACCACCGCCACGACCGGAGAAGAGGTCTGTCAGGATGAACGCCGCCATGGCGCCACCAACGATCACCAGGAGCAGTCCGCTGCGTTCGCGGATCTTACCAATTACTGCCATTTGCCTTGGGGGAATAGGGGTGCAAATATAGGATCCGGGGCGATCCAGCGGGTCATGGTGCGGAAAGCCGCGTGGATCGAGGGCGACCGGCGCCAAAGGCACCTCTGTCAGGGCAGGTAACCCAGCTCCACATCCAGCACCTGCAAGCGCAGTAGATCGATACGTCCATGCTCCACCTGTGCCACCGTGATCCGATACGGGCCCAGGTCGATGACCTGTTCCTGCTCAGGCAGTTCACCCGTGCTATGCATCAACCAACCTGCCAGTGTGTCGTATTCCTCGCTTTCCGCGATGGCCAGGCGATGCACTTCGCGAAGGTGTGGCACTTCGATGCGGGCGCTGAACAGGAACTCATCGGGGCCTAATCGCTCCTCCACTTCCTGAGGTGTATCGTGC
>Ga0075158_10000722_pt1 | contig 26913 bp, 20 predicted proteins | sample JI91814BDNA_FD_70968 | JGI IMG/M metagenome (GOLD analysis project Ga0075158, IMG submission 70968) | Wastewater effluent complex algal communities from Wisconsin, to seasonally profile nutrient transformation and Carbon sequestration -... | ecosystem: Engineered > WWTP > Effluent > Algae... | reverse complement strand
GCGAGCCACCCCAGCCCCCACCCCCGCAACCACCACCCCGCCCCCCACGATCGCCACCCCCGCCGCACACAACTGCTCGTCTTTGGCGAAGTGCAGGAATCCCAGGATCGTGTGCGACAAACTCCCCGGTCCGGGCGGCATGAGCAGGATCGTCGCCTCGATCTCAAACGCGCTCATCAACCCTCCAGCCACCCCCGCCGCCAGCACCACCCCACCCCAAGGTCGCATCAACCCTTCCCACACCCCGCGCCACCAGCCACAGCCATCCAAAGCGCGCAACTCTCGCGCTTCCCGTCCCTCCGCAATGGCGAGCGCTACCCCCGCCAACGCCCCAATGCCGCCAAATCGAGCCAGATGCCCCCACACCAGCCCGCCAACGCCATCGCGGACGACTTCCAGCGCCGGTATCCACCCGACCAAGGTCTCGATGCCCCGCAGGACGGCCGAGCCGACCAGAATCCCGGGCAGCACCAATCCAAACACGAGCAGCGCCAGGCTCGTGGCCAATCCCTCCCGGCCATGCTGCCAGGCCGAGGCCATCGACCACGCCAGCACCATGCAAAGTGCCACACCGGCCCCCGCGAAGATCGCCACAACTCCAGTCTGAGCAATGGCTTGCGACGACGTTCGCAGCAGACTTGGGATCGACGACCACGAATGAAGATGTCCAGCAAAGAGCGCTAATGGAGCCACCACCGACAGCACCCAGATCAAACTCGTGAACAAACCACTCCAAGTCGCTTTCTGAACATGACTTACATCAAAGGCCTCGGTCCCGTTGGCGTGCTCCGTCCGTGTCCATCGGGCGAGGGCCAATGCCGTCCCGAGGGCGATCGCCACCACCGGCCACGCCCGGAGCCACACGCCGAGATCGCCTGGCCGTTCCACAAGCGTTGTCCAGACATCGATCGCAAACGTGGGAACTTGCGCGAGATGGAACGGCACCGCGGATCCGAGCATGACCAGCGTCACCGCAACCCACGCCGCCAGCAACCCGCGCCGGGCCATGCGGCTGACCTCAACCGCCTTCCGCCAACGCGACACGCCATCCATATCGAGGGCCTGCAGCGTTGAATTGGGAATGGCTCGAAACGCGGGGACCAGGAGCAGCATCGCCAACGGCCACGACCATAAGGCGAGACCCCCAAACGCGAAGACTCTCCCGATGACGAGTGCGATCATCTCGCCCGACGCGGTCTGATTCTCCAACCAATCTCCCAGCCATGTCCCGGGACTGCGCAGGAGTTGCCACCCCGAATAGGCGAGGTAGGACGGCGCGACCATTGGGACCATGAGCCACGGCACCGCTCGCCAACCTTTGGATCGCACATACCACGCGGGCCCGAGGGCCAGGACCAACGCCAGCACTGCCACCCCACCGGCGCTCACGATTGAGCGCAAGAGCAGCAATAGAAGAGACTTAGATTCTTCGGTTCGGATCGGGACAAACTCTGTGGTCGCCAGCCCCCATCCCACCGCCGTCAACGGAACGCCGATCAATCCCACGCAGCCCATCAGGAACATCGCGCTTGCCGCGATCTGGCCCCAGTCGGGGCGGCTGGGTTCGAGTTGGCGTCGGTGATGGCTTTGGGGTAGGAGCATGGATTGGTTTCGATCGCGCGTTCCGGGTCATCGGCGGTGCGGCCCAAAGGGCGGTATCATGCCACCCACATGGCCCGGAAGCGAACCTCATCCGTGGGCAAGGCCGCCCGAAAGGCCCCCACTTCCAAGTCCAAGCCCTCGCCCAAGCCACCGGCCAAGCGAGCGCCAGCACCCGCGCGCCCTGCCCCATCCGGCAAATCAGGCCGTACTTCCAATGTAGACAAGGTGTCGGCGGCGAAAGTTGCCAAGGCGCCCGCCGCTCGCGTGGCACGGCCCGCCCCGCAGGCCGACGTCGCAACTTCGCCCGCCATCCCGCAAGGTTCGCCCGACTTTGCCGGGCGCATTGGTCGCCTGATGGCCCTGGCCGACGAGCACAATCTCGACCACGTCCTCATCACCAATCCGATGGACGTCGGGTATCTCACCGGGTTCCTCGGAGGAGACTCTTATCTCTTCCTCGGCCCGTGCGCGGGGATGAAGCAGATCACGATCATCACCGACGGGCGCTACGAGGAAGAACTCGCGCCGCAGCGTGCCCTCGCCGACATCGTCGTCCGCACAAAGTCCATCGAAGCGACGGCCGCCGATCTGGTCCTCAACCGGTACATCCAGCGCTGCGGCATTCAGGCCGACCACCTCACGCTCGCGACGCACGAGGCGTTCGCGAAGGTCATGGGCCCGGACCGCGCGAAGAAACTGATCCCGATGCCCGCGCTCGTCTCGAAACTGCGCCAGGTGAAGGACGCTTACGAGATCGAACTGCTGCAGGAAGCCACCACCATTCAAGAACAGGCGCTGCTCGCGACGCTCCCCACAATCAAGGCGGGGCAGAGCGAACTCGAGATCGCGGCCGTGCTCGAGATGGAGATGAAGAAGCGTGGCAGCAGCCGCTGCTGGTTCGACAGCATCGTCGGCGCTCGCGCCAATGGCGCGCTGCCCCACTATCGACCTGGGTTTGAGACCACGGCGAAGGGGCAGCCCCTGCTCATCGACTGGGGCTCGACGTTCATGGGGTACTGCGGCGACATGACGCGCACGTTCTCCCTCGGCACGTGGTCCCCCAAGATGCGAGAGATCTATGGCATCGTGAAGGACGCGCAGGAACTTTCCGCGGCGGCACTCGCGCCCGGCAAGCGTGCCCACGAGATCGACAAGGTCGCACGCGACCACATCGAGAAGGCGGGCTACGGCAAGGAGTTCAACCATGGGCTGGGGCATGGGTTGGGCATGACCAAGGAACCGCCGTACTTGAACCCGCTGTGGCCTGATATGGAGTTGGAAGTCGGGCACGTCGTCACGGTCGAGCCGGGGATTTACCTGCCGGGCATCGGCGGCGTGCGCATCGAGGACCTGTACGTCATCACCGAGAAGGGAGCGAGGAACTTCTGCTCGTTGCCCAAGACATTGGATTGGAGCACGTTGTAAGCGTCGGGCGTAGGAGCCTTTGTTCGTCGTTGGATTTGCGAAGGACTCGCAGAGTTGTCAGCCTAAATCGGGACCAGCCACGAACGCGTGGCGTCCAAATCGTGAGTGGAGAGTGCCATGGATATCGGAAAGTTGAAGGACATCGTGAAGTTGATGGTGGACAACGATCTCGCGGAGATCGAGGTGCGCACGGACGACGAGACGTCGCTCTACCTGCGTCGCGGCGCGGAGAAGAACGCCGCCCCGATGATGTACGCCCAGCCGCAGATGATGATGCAGGCGCCCGCCGCGGCCCCCGCGCTCGCTGCTCCCGCCGCGGCCGGTGCTGCCCCCGCCGCTGGCGCGATGCCCGCGGGCCTGGTCGCGATCGAGAGCCCGATGGTCGGCACGTTCTACTCCGCGGCCAACCCCGACAGCCCGCCATTCTCCAAGCCCGGTAGCCAGATCAGCCCCGACAGCGTTGTCTGCCTCATCGAAGCCATGAAGGTCTTCAACGAGATCAAGGCCGAGAAGAGCGGCGTCATCGAGCAGGTGCTCGTGAAGAACGGCGAGGCGGTCGAGTTCGGGCAGAAGTTGTTCCTCGTGAGGCCAAGCTAGTTCGCTGGAGGCCGCCATGCCGTCATGGTTCGCAGATCTCAGTGACAAGGGGAGTCTTGCGAACGTGATGGTTCAGTGGCTGGCGATTGGTTTGCTGGTCCTCGCGATTGTCCTTGCCATTCGCGCGAACACAATGACGCGGAAAAGGATCGGCCGGGAACCCAATTGGCGCGACCTCTTGCGTTCTCGAACGTTCAAGCCTGTCTTCGGAATCCTCATCCTGTATGTTCTCGTGAGTTGGCTCCCCCTGATTTCCAAAGCACTCAGACCCGAGAGGGACGCTTCGAATGTTCAAGAAAATCCTGATCGCCAACCGCGGTGAGATTGCCCTTCGCATCATGCGTGCCTGCAAGGAGATGGGCATCGAGACGGTGTGCGTGTACAGCACCGCCGACAAGGATGCGCCGTACCTTCGCCTGGCCGACCGCGCGATCTGCATCGGGCCCGGCCCCGCGAAGCAGTCGTACATCGACATCAGCCGCATCATCGCCGCCGCCGAGATCGCCGATGTGGACGCGATCCACCCCGGCTACGGCTTCCTCTCCGAGCGCGCCGACTTCTCGCAGGCGTGCCGCGATTGCAAGATCGAGTTCATCGGCCCCACGCCCGAAGCCATGGGCAAACTCGGCGACAAGGTCGCGTGCAAGAAGACAGCGAAAGAGGCAAAGGTCCCGATCTTCCCCGGTTCCGAGGGCGCGATCGACGACGAGGAAGAAGCCGTCCGCGTCGCGAACAAGATCGGCTATCCGGTGATCATCAAGGCGGCCGCAGGCGGCGGCGGGCGCGGGATGCGCGTCTGCCGCAACGAGGCGACGCTGCGTTCCTCCATCAAGTCCGCGGCGCAGGAAGCCCTCGCGGCGTTCGGCAACGGGGCCGTCTTCATCGAGAAGTTCCTCGAGCACGCGCGGCACGTCGAGGTGCAGGTGCTTGGCGACAAGCACGGGCACGCGATCCATCTCTACGAGCGCGACTGCTCGATGCAGCGCCGCCATCAGAAAGTCATCGAGGAGGCGCCGGGCCCCAACATCGACCGCAAGAAGCGTGACGCGGTGTGCGAGGCGGCCGCGCGGCTCATCAAGAGCGCGAACTACCACGGGGCCGCGACCGTCGAGTTCCTGATGGACGACAAGCAGAACTTCTACATGCTCGAGGTCAACACGCGCGTGCAGGTCGAGCACCCCGTCACCGAGATGATCACGGGCATCGACATCGTGAAGGCGACGATCCGCGTCGCGGCGGGCGAGCGGCTCGCGTACCGCCAGAGCGACATCACGACGCGCGGGCACGCGATGGAGTGCCGCATCAACGCCGAGGACCCCGAGCACAACTTCCGCCCCAGCGCGGGGAAGATCAACATCTTTGAGCCGCCGGGCGGGCTGGGTGTTCGTCTCGACACGCACGTCGTCACCGGCTACGTCGTGCCGCCGAACTACGACAGCATGATCGGCAAACTGATCTGCTGGGCCGACGACCGCGAGCAGTGCATGGACCGCATGGCCCGGGCCCTCCGCGAGTTCCGCGTGGACCCGATCAAGACGACGATCCCGCTGCACATGCGGCTGATGGAAGACCGTGCGTTCCGCCAAGGGGGGGTGGATATTCACTACCTTGAGCGGCTCTTGAAGTGACCTGCGGTCGGCGTAGTGGCAACTGAGTTTGCGAGAACCAATCTCGACTAAAGAAGAGGCCCCGGATCATCTCCGGGGCTTCTTTCGTGATGTGGCCATGTCAGTCTTCGGCTTACGCGGCGCGGCGGCTCGCCGTATCGTGGACGATCGTGAGGCCGCCGCCGGTGCCGCGACCGAAGCGGATGGAGAGGGTGCTGCTGGGCGCACTCTGCTGGCCGCCGCGCTTGGCGGTGACGATGTAATCGACCGACGTTGCGCCGCTGGGGACGGTGCTATCGGTGAACTTCTTCTCGCCGACCGTGTCGAGTTGCGTGAACGTGCCCGAGTTGTTGAGGGCGCGCTTCACGAAGTAGACGACGCCGGAGACGCCGCGTGGCTGGCTCGCCTTCCACTTGAGATTGAGGTTCCCCTCGCTGTCGAGCGTGGCGGAGAGGTCGGTCGGGGCATTGGGCGGCGGAGTCGTGCCGCGTGGGGCTGGCGGCTCGAGGCCTGCCTGCGCCCACAGAGCGGTGTTGCCGCTCTGCTCGATGAAGGACTTGATCGTGTTCACGAGGTCGCTGGCCTCGCGGCGCATGGTGCGGAAGGACTCGGAGCGGGCGACGGTCGCCTGCTTGCTGGCGAGACGCTGGGCGTTGGCGTTATCGAAGTCCTTGCGGCTGCTTTCCACGATCGCTGCAAAGGCCGAAGCCATCGCGGGGGTGATCCCGATCGCGGTTGGCGAGCTCGCCCAAATTGTGGAGTGCTGCTCCATCCAGGCGAGGAGTTCGGTGAGTGAGGCGCTTGACGGTATATTGGGCATGACTGTCTCCTTGTTTGGTCCATCGCGGACGTTTTTTCGTCGGCGAGGAGGGAGAGCGACTTGAGAGGTGGACCGAGAAAACTCGAAATCAACGACTGACACGCATCGTCAGGTACCGAACGCGCAAGAAAAGCCCCGGCGAGGTCGCCGGGGCAGTTGGTTCGTACCACTTATTGAATAGATTCAGCAGCCCGCTTCGAACCGAACGAGGAAGAAGAGGAGGTCGTCGATGGTCACGGCGCCGTCTTGGACACCCGTGTTGGTGCCATCATCCAGGTCGACGGTGCCGTCGCCCGCTTCAAAGCCGACTAGGAAGAACAACAGGTCGTCGATGGTGACCGCGCCATCGGGGATGCCCGAGGAAGAACCGCCGTCGAGGTCGGCGAAGCACGCCACCGTGAAGTTCCCGCCAGAAATCATGAACCCGATTGGGTTGTGCGACACCACAAACCACTCGTAGGAGTGCTGAGGTTGCAATGCGGTCGCTGGCAACGATATGGAAAGGGCGGTCACGTCTTCGGCGATGAAGACATTGGATCGAGTCCCTGCCGGCGCGATGCCCAAATCATCGACGATGATCTCATACCCGGTGGCGTAAAAACCATCGGTCCACTCGAGAGACTGAGCCTTGGGGCGGACGATGGCACCTGGAGCGGGCGCCATCAACGGAGCCGCCTGGGGCGGCGGATCGAGAAAGTCCTCGTTGATGTCGTAGCCTATTAGATCAAAGGCGCGAATGTCAGAGTTGCGAAGATACGCTCCGTTCTGATCCATGGCAAGATAACCCGGCTCAAAAGTGGGGTTCATTATCCCGATGTACGTATACGCAATATGGCCCGTGGCAGGCTCAAGCCTTGGTGCCCAATGACTCGGCTGACTCACACTGCCATCGGACAGTTGGAAGGTCCGCGTCGCATCGAGTAGCGCGGTTGGCGCGTACGCCGCACCCCCAAGAACTAGCTCCCGGCGACTGGTGATGTTCTCCGCACTACTGATTGCTGCTCCCAATGGGCTACCGGGGTCAACGGCCGATGCAGGAAAACGAAACACATCCCAATTCGAAACCGAATTTTGAGGATCATTGCCAGACTCGGCCTCCGTCATTGAGAAGAATCCAAAGGCATGGCCCAGTTCGTGCAACATAGCTCCTTGGAAATCGTACTCATCAAAATCGATCGGAGACGAGCTCGTGAATATCCCGGCTCTCGACCTAGTCGGATAAAAATCCCATGTTGCTCCCATTGGTAGTACATTACTTATCTCAATCACAATTGGGTCCGCCGGAGACGTACCGTACCAATCAATCATGAGTGGAAGGGGGACATTTACATTTGTGGTATTCTGGTTTTGAGGCGTTGAACCCAGGGCACCATATCGATACCCGATAGTGGAGCCGCCCGTGGCGGTCTCGACGAGCGCTTCCTCCCACGGATCGAAATCATCTCCGCCCATGCCGTCTAGCATGTGTTGGCGGACACCTGTGAGTCCGCCCCAAGGCCTCTCAATGGAAAGTGTGTGTGTGACGGCCAGCGCGGAAAGAGGTGCCCATTTGAACTCGATGGTGGTGTCAAAAGACTCTAGTCTAAGCGTAAACTTATAACGATTTATTGCAAGTTGAAGTGCCTGTCGGACGTCCGGCTCGGTCACGCCTGCTGGCGCGTTGGCATGATCGTAAGTCCAGGTTAGGTTCGGATCGCGCACATGAGGACGAATGCGCGACAGAAAGAGTCCTTCAGCATCCCGCGCTACAACAACACGGGCGTCCTTTGATCCCGGAATCAGGACGCTCGAATACGCGGCGAGACCCCCACACTCCAGCGAGTAGCGCACTTGTTCAACCCGCCAAGACCCATCGGGCATCAGTTTGACAAAGCCCGGATACTTCCGAGTTGGGCGGCTCTTGTACAAAGGGGTCTCGTTTCTGCACAACACGCCTTCGGACCTGTCGCCAGTGCTGCTGACACTCACCACCGGAACAAACTCCTGGACCGCGGCAACCGCTTCGTCGATCGTGAGTGGCGTGATTGCGGTTTCGACAAGCGTGACGTCGCCTGAGGGTTGAACGATCACTTCCACAGGCAGTGTTCGCACAACTCTCTCCGACGCGTTGGCCGTCGCGACTCCGGCCATGGTGAGCATGAAAGCAGAAACAAACACGGGCAACGTCATGCGAAACTCCTTTGGCAGAGCAGGTGTGCTTTGGCTCGGCTACTTTGAACGCGCAGAAGCCGGTCGACCCACGCAAAGTGCTGGCTACAGTGGCATCCCGATTGAGACCGGAATGCCCATCTTGAGCGCGCGAAAGGTCTTGTCTCCCATTGAACGCGTCGGAACCTTGGCGTCGATCGGCTGACCAAGGTTCCGCGAGAGTTCCTGCGATCCAGCGCCGATGTGGAGCCCAGTATCTTTCTTGAAGACCCATCGACCACTTGATAGTTCACTGACCTCCACTGGAATCCTCAGCGTGGTCACTGCTGCTGGATCCTTGGACGGATTGAGACCGAACGGAAGTACGGCCTTGAACCCCTTCGTGCCCGGCACCAACAGAAGCCCGCTCACGCGTTTTCCCTTGTGAAGGGTCACAACCGGAACGTACTCGGGCGCGACGTTGCCTTGCTCGTTCATCGCGAGAGACCATTGTCCTCGATCGGAGTCAAACAATACCTCGCTCGGAACTCCCCGCTGCTGAGCGCACCCCACCATCGCGAGCGAGAGTAAGCAGTGCATCGACGCCAGCACCACCGCCCGGAAACCGGAAGTCCACCTCGATTGATTCCATCGTTGCGCCTCGCACATGGCAATTCCCTTCCGATTCCAGAACTGTCGTGTCCCCTCTACCACTCACTTAGCACCCAATCTCAAACCTCTGCAGGAAGTAGATCAGGTCATTGATATCGACGTACCCGTCCCACTCGCCCTGGCCCCAGCCGTTGTCGATGTCGGCACGGAGGTGGCCTTCCTGCATTGCCTCCTGAAAGGCTGACAGGTCCTTAATGTCGATGTTGCCGTCGTTGTTGATGTCCGCGGCGCACTTGGGACCGAGGTAGACGAGCCAGCCGTCGCCGACGATCGTTCGGCCGTCGTCAGAGATCGCGGTCGCGTTGGTCAACGGACCCACGGTCAGGCCGTAGTCGTCAAAGAGCACCGTTTCCAGCGCTTCGATGTGGAAGTCGCGGTCGTATCGCCAGATGAAGGCGTGGTAGCCGTTGACGCCGTCCACGACGCCCCGGCTGTTGCCGACGATGACCAGCCCATCGCGCGACACGCCCACGGCCCTGCTGTCAAAGGTCGAGCCCGGCAGGTCGCCCATGCCGACCATTCCTTCGGTGCTTGTCCATCGAAACGCCTGGCCTGGACCAGCGGTCGAGCCCGACTGACCGACGACCGTGGTCCCGTTCCAGTTGGTCGCCGTTGCAATGCTGAACGATCCGCCGGGAAGTTTGCCCAGTCCCACTATCGCACCGCTCCACGCCGTCCAATGGAAGGCCTCGACGCCGGTGGCCGATGTGCCGAATCCGACGGCGACCTGCCCATCTCCGGAAATGGCCGACGCGCCCGAACTCACTGCGCCGCCGGGCAAGTCGCCCATGGAGACCATTCCGCCGCCCGAGGTCCACACAAACGCCGTAGCTCCAGTCGCGCTGCGCCCGGTGCCGACGATCGTCAATCCGTCGGCGGAGACGTCCGACGCGTCGCTCGCGAAGCCGCCGCCCGCCAGGTCTCCCAAGCCGGTGAGCGTGGAACCGTTGAGGCGGCACGCCTCCTGCCCCGAGGCCGAAAACCCTCGCCCGACTGCGACACTGCCGTCGCGCGATAGTCCAACCAACTGCATCCATGACGTAACGGGACCCAGGGCCGCGTTTGTGATTTCTTGCGTGGAGGCAATGGACTGGCGATCAGCGCTGATGGTGAACTTGAAACTCGACGTTCCCGTGCCATAACCAAGCACGACCGTCCCGTTGCTGTTCACTTCTCGGGCCGTCGTCGGCAACGGAAGCACTACCGCCTGACCCATGGCAGACGTGCAGGCCGCACCAGACAGCAAGAGGAAAAGGGAAGCGCTCCGGGTGCTCTGCATGTCGGGCTCCTTTGGAATCACCTAGCCACTGTGAGCGGCGTGATCTCACACATTGTACCACGAAATTCATCGGCAAGTTCCGAGGAAAAGGGAGAAACTCTCTTTGGAGGAACTTGGCGTGCGCCAGAGTCGTCGCAAGTTCTTTTCCACGCGCATGTTGGGACGGTTTGTCGGGTTCGTTCAGTTTTCGCTACAAGTCAAGATTGTGCCATGCAAGTTCTGCGCAGTGTGAGTCCGGCTTCATGTGAAGGCCCCGCGCTGATGCACAAGCTTGAGGTCCGGGTGCTTGATCCCAACGGTTCCTCCGGGCGTGCCCGGCGCGGTGCCACTTCACACCACTGCGACTCCCGCGTTGGCGACTGTGGCTCCAAACTTCACCACTTCGGCTCCCGCATAAGCGACTTTGGCTCCCACACACACCAATGCGGCTCCTGCATTGGCGACTTTTCCTCCACCCCACACCACTATGACTCCCGCGTTGGCGAATATGGCTGTCAAAGTCATGAATATGGCTACCGCATTGGTGAATGCAGCTCCCACAGTCATGACTATGGCTCCCGTATTGGCGTATGTGGCTCCCATATTCGCCTGGCTCAGGGGTGCGTGTGGCGTTTCTGGGCCGGGAAGGGCGGTCGACACAAGGCCACACCGCCACAAGGCCACATAAGAGCCGAACGGGTGGTCACCTTGTCACCCCCTCACCTGTTCACCTGTTCTCTTCACTCACGCCTTGCCCCTTTCCCCTCGCCTATCCCCTCGCCTTTCCGCTCGGTTTCCCCCTCCCCGGCCCGGGCCGGGTTTCGCGCCTATGCTTCTCACGTGATCTCTGGTCTGGTCCCGGCCCTGTCGGTCGAGTCCGCTCTGGTCTCCCGACGCTTTCTCTTGCCCGAGTTCAAGCAGCGGCCTCTGTTCAAGTTAGTCAGTTCGGGCAAGGTAGAAGCACATGAAGCTCTATGTTGGTAATCTCTCGTTCAGCACCTCCGAAGCCCAGCTCCGCGAACTCTTCGCCGCTCACGGCGATGTGACCAGCGCGTCCCTCGTCATGGACCGCGAGACCGGCCGCCCCCGCGGCTTCGGTTTCGTCGAGTTCGCGAACGCCGATCAGGCCAAGGCCGCGATCGCGGGCCTCAATGGCAAGAACGTCGATGGCCGTGACCTCACCGTCAACGAAGCCAAGCCCCGCGAAGGCGGCGGTGGTGGCGGCGGCGGCGGTCGTGGTGGTTTCGGTGGCGGCGGCGGCGGTGGCGGCGGTGGCCGTCGCGGCGGCTGGTAAGCCGAGCATCGGGAACGACGCGAGGCAGCAATGCCTGCAATCGCTTCCGAATAACGCAATCTGAACGAACCGAGGCGAGCAATCGCCTCGGTTTTTTGTTTCCGGCGTTGGTCCTGGCCTTGGTCGACCTCCGGCGGCGTGGATCAGTCCGGAACTTCTCCTCATTCCCCATTGACGTGCGCTCTGAGAACAGTCATACTGGTGATGCACTCGGGCGGGGATGCTTGGGTGGTTGGTGCGCGCACACTTTCGAAGGAGATTGGTCATGAGTCGTTCGTTCAGAGTTCTTGCCGCTGCGGCGGCATTGTCGGGCCTCGCGAGCGCCGCGTTCGCGACGGATTGGCCCATCACGCTCAACTACAACTTCAACGGGCTCGTCCATGCGGGCGAGAGTGGCCAGGCGGACAACCTCACCGGGTACCGCTCGATCTCCGATCGCGGCTTGCTCGTCGATGGCAATGCCGGCTCGTTCGGCACCGCGGCCGTCGTCGGCGCGACGGGCCTGCCGTACACCATCATCACGACCGCCGGTTCGCTCGACGTGGTCTTCATGGGCAACCGCGCGACGGGCGGACATCCGTACGACCTCGCGGTCGACGCGGACAACTTCGGTGTGCGCCCGACGTGGGACACCACGGTCAATCACCTTTCGCCCATGGTGACCGATGTCTCCGCACAGAACATCGTCATCCAACCCGACACGCAGATCGGCGTGCTCTACCAGATCAGCAACGGCGGCGGCTCGTTCCAGGTCGTCCTCACCTTCACCGACGCCTCGACCGCGACGGTGACACTCGCGGGACCGGACTGGTACAACCTGCCCGTCGTCGCCGCGGGCGGCGCGGGCGTCACGAGCCAGACGCGCTTCGGCGGCGTCAACTGGCCCGCGACCACCAGCAACGACTCGGGGCTGATCGGCATCGTTCCCACCAACAACCTCAGCGTCTTTGAGGGCGTGATCTCTGCGGCGGAGATGATCGCCGATGGGCTGGGCAACCACGTCGGCAAGACGCTGCAGTCCATCACTTTCCAGAACGCGGTCTTCACCGGGAGCCCGCAGCGAGGCTATGCGGTTCTCGCTGCCACCGCTCGCGGCACGGCGAGCACGAGTCCCGTCGGCGCGGGCGGCGTGACGCCCAATCCCGCGATCTACAACGAGACGGCCAAGATCGCGATCACCGTCATCCCGGGCAACGGCTCGCCCAACAACATCCTCACCGTCAGCGTCGACGCCAGCAGCATCAACGCGGGAACTATCGCACTGAACGATCTAGGCGTGAACGGCGACGTCGCGAGCGGCGACGGCGTCTGGTCTGCGGATTTCACCATCCCCAACAACGCCCCCGCAGGCGCGGCGTCGATCTCCTACACGATCACAGATGCCCAGGCGCGCCAAGGGACCGGCACGCTGAACTTCAACATCGTCGCGCCGCCAGCAGCAACCAACTTGGGCACGATCATCAGCGGCCTCAGCCAGTTCTCTGAGACGATCAATGCCGGCGAGATCAAGTGGGTGAAGTTCACGCTCGCGAACCCGGTGAGCGCCGCCGCGTTTAACTTCCTCGACATCGACACCGAAGGCTCGATCATCACGGGCGCGCAGTTCCCCAACGACACCTATATCGGCCTGTGGGACGCTTCGGGCAATAGCATCGCGTTCGACGACGACGACGGCACGGACTACGTCAGCACGCTGTCGTACGGCGCGACCTCGCCGGCTCGCGCGGCGCCCGGCAACGGCCTCGCCCTCAACGGCCGCGATGGCTCGCTCGCCGCTGGCACCTACTACATGTCGCTGTCGGTCTTCCCGAACACACTGGGCACGACCAACTGGTCCGCGACCACAACGCACCTGGGAACGGGCACGATCAACCTCCGCTTCTCGCTGGGCAACGTTCCCGCGGGCGGCCTCCCACCCGTCTTCACCGACCTGGGCACGCTTGGCGCGAGCCCGATCGCGAGCACACAGGGGCTCTCTGCCGGCGGCGTGCAGTGGTTCCGCTTCGACCTCCCCACCGCCATCAACAGCGCCAACCCTGATCGCACCTACCTGGATCTCGACACCGAAGGCTCGGCAATTGCCAACACCACAATCGCCCTCTTCCGTGATGACGGCGCGGGCACGCTCGTCAAGAGCGATGATGACGATGGCAGCGGCACATTGAGTCAGATTTCCTATGGCCGCGGCACGCGCCTCGCGGTTTCCGACGGGCTCGCGTACGACGGCCGCGACGGCACCACGCTCGCCGCCGGCACCTACTACGTCGCCGTCACCGAGGCCGCCGCGACCTTCGGCAACAACTTCATCGTCTTCTTCAACACAGGCACCAACGCCGGCAACGTGACGCTTAATCTCCGCACGGGTCAGCAGAGCCCGCTGCTCGCCGGTCCCATCAACAACCCTGCGAACGGAAGCGATTACTACCTGCTCGATAGTGGGTTCAACTTCAACGACGCAGAGGCCTTCGCCGTCGGCATGGGCGGGCACCTCGCCTCGATCGCGGACGCGAACGAGAACGAGTTTGTCCGAGCCAACGTCCTCAACTGGAGCGGAGTTGATCGTCGCGGCTGGATCGGGTTCACCGACGTCAACAGCGAGGGGAACTTCGTCTGGACGGACAACTCGGCCGTCACCTACACCAGTTGGAACGTGGGCGAGCCCAACAACGCCAACGGGCTCGAGCACTTCGCCGAGATGCTCGCGAATGGCACGTGGAACGACCTGACCGCCGCGGGCGCCAGCACCGGTGACTTCGCGGTCATCGAGGTCAGCAACCCGGGCTGCCCGGCGGACCTCGACAACGGCAGCGGCACCGGCACGCCCGACGGCGGCGTGGACATCAACGATCTTCTCTTCTTCCTCGTCGCCTTTGAGAACGGCAGCGTTGACGCCGACCTGGATAACGACGGCGATCCGACCGTCGGCACACCAGATGGTGGCGTCGACATCAACGACTTGCTCTTCTTCCTGGCTCGGTTCGAGTCCGGCTGCTGAGCCCTGATCACAGACAAAGCGCACCAACGCCTCCCGGGGAACTTCAGTTCCTCGGGAGGCGTTTTCGTTCCAGACCTTCAGTTGGGAGCCACTTCAAGGCACGCACGCCCACGATGAGGTCCGCCGAATCGTGGCGATGTTCTAGCGATCCCGCGGGCCCGAGAAGGGCTTGGCAATCAGCCGCCACCGGTCCGCTTTGCCGCCACGATCCGTCGCGTCGTAGAGGGACACGTACGCATCTCCCAACGCTGCCCATGTCGGGTAGGTCACGTCGCTCGAATAGAGCAACTCGCAGATCTCTCTCGCCTGGTTCAGGTCACGCTCCGCCTCTGCGAAGTCACCCAGTGCCATGCGGCATCGCGCGTGCTCCAGGAACAGCGACACCGTCGCCCAGTTAGACTTCCAGTCAGACTTGCCTTGGCACCTGATGTCCAGACGCTTCGAGATCAGTGCATCCGCCTCGCCAATCCTGCCCTGCAGACGTTTCGCGGCGGAGAGAAGCGCGTAGTGGTGCTGGGTGAAGTCCTCGTCGGAGTCCCCGGCGACGCGTTCGTAGATTTCCGCCGCCACGCGAGCGAGCCGCTCCGCTTCGTCAAGATTCTCCTTCTGGCGAATCAGGATGCTCGCCAGTCGCGCCTGCGCCTTGAGCCTGTTGAGCCCCTCGGGCGGCATCAGACGCTCGTAGATCGCGAGCGCTCTGCGAGCGTCTGCCTCTGCCTCGTCGAGACGTCCAAGCGAGAGCAGGATCACGATGTGCCGGTACCGATGTTCGTTGGCCATTCCACCCAGCGTGTCGAACTTGTCGGCGAGTGCAACAGCCTCTGCGACCGCCCGCTCCGCCTCGGGTAGCGTCTCCCAGTCATTCTCCTCCAGGCTTGCCAACTGCGACAGCGCCTCTACCAGCGCTCCCACATGCCCCGCTCCCGCTTTTCGCAGCCGATCGATCGCCACGCGCGTGAGCGCCACCGCCTCATCCCTTCGATCCGATCGAGCGAGCGCGCCGCCGATTACCATGTCAATCTCGGCAACCTCGCCCGAATCCTCACCATGCACCTCAACCAGTCGCCCACGAATCTCACGAAGCAGCGTCATCGCCTCCTCACGAGTGTCAACACGCTGCGACAGATACATCGCCAGCGTTCGTTGTAATGCGGTAGTGCGTGGGTCCATCTCGCCGAGCAGCGCCTCTCCCCCCTCGACGGCGAGACGTTGGTGCTTGATCGTGACGTCGATCGCGTTCACAAGGTTGTGGATCGTCGCGACGTGCGTGTGCGCCAGGATCGTCTTCCTGTCCGCGAGCCCCAACTCCCGTTCGTAGATCGCGGCAGTCTGAACGGCCATCTGGTACCCTTGCGCACCGGGACTCAAGCCCATGCGCGAGAACGTCCTCAGGATCTCGCTCGCCGCATCCGCCATCAGGATCGGGTCATCCGCGAACTCGATCGGCAGCCGCTTGATCGCCGACTCGAGCAACTGCGGCACCGTCGCAACATGCCCCGGCACGCCCGCGGGGCCCCAGAACGTGTCCTCCGCCAGCCACTTCTCCCAGGCGCTGTTTGGCTGCGCACCAACATCCAGCGCCGGTGCCGCGCCCGCCGAGCGGATCATGCTCAGGAAGAACTTGGACAGACGCGTTGATCGCGCCGACTGCTGGTCCGCGAGCGCCGATGCCTGCCGCGCCCGCACCAGACCGATCGTTGTTCCCACGACGCCCAGCGAAAGGCACGCGATCGCCGCGATCGACCCGACCACCAGCGTGCGATGCCGCCGTGCGAACAATCTCAACTGATACGTCGCGCTGGGAGGCCTCGCGAGCACCGCCTCGCCCGCGAGCAACCGCCCCAGGTCGGCCGCCAACTCGCTGGCGCTCTGGTATCTGCGTGCGGGTTCCTTCTCGAGCGCCTTGAGCACGATTCGCTCGAGATCCACACCAAACTCGCCACACGCCGCACCGAGCGCCCGAGGCGGCTGCTCGCGGATTGTCGTCGCCGCCGCCGCAAGCGTTGCCGTGCGCACGTCGTAAGGCAACTCTCCCGCGAGCACCTCGTGCAGCACAACTCCCAGGCTGTACACATCACTTCGCACGTCCACATCCTGCCCATCGCCGGCGCACTGCTCGGGGCTCATGTACTGCACCGTGCCCACAATCTGTCCCTCGCGAGTCACGCGTGAGCCCTGCATCGAACGCGTCAACTCGTCAACATCCACCGTGCGTGCCACGCCAAAGTCGATCAACTTTGGCTCGCCGTTCGCGTCGATCAGGATGTTGCCAGGCTTGAGATCGCGGTGGATCACACCCTTGGTGTGCCCATGCGCGACGCTCTCGCACACACTCGCGAGCACCTCGACTTTGCGCCGCACCGGCGCGCCGGACTGCTGGGCCCACGTCGTGATCGCCGAGCCCCCGCGCACAAGTTCGAGCACCAGATACGGTGCAAAGACGCCGCTCGCAAGGCGGTGCGTCCCAGACTCATGGATCTGCGCGATGCCCGGATGTGCGAGCCGTCCCAACGCACGTGCCTCGGCCGCAAACCTCTTGAGCGCCGCCGTCGACCACGCCAACCCCACGCCAGCGCCAACGATCACTTTCAGCGCAACTTCACGACCGAGTTCATCATCACGAGCCTCGTACACCGCGCCCATCCCGCCCGTGCCGATCAATCGCACCACGCGGAATCGCCCCACCTGCTCCCCGGCCTCGAGTGGACCCGTCGCGTCAAACTCCCTCATGACAACGCGCGGGCCTTCCAGGCCATCCGCCGACAGCGCTTCACCCTGCTGTTCGTCCGCCTCGACCAGTGACAACACCCGCTCGCGCAGGGCGGCGTTCTCCGCCGTGCTCGTCATGACAAACGCTCGCCTTTCACTCCGAGGCAGTTCCAGTGCGTCAGCCGCAAGGCGCTTCACCTCCGCCCATGGCACAGCCGACGCGTTTTTTGCGTCGCGTTTCACGCCTTCTGTGACTTCGGTTTGTGGTGGTTGCTGTGTCATACTCGATCGCTCTACGCCTTCTTCATGCGATCAAGCAGCCACGCTCGCGCCACGGACCAATCCCGATCCACACTCCGCGCCCCCCGATTGAGTGCCATCGCCGCCTCGGGCACCGTCAACCCGGCGAAGTACCGCAGGTGCACGACCTCCGACAGTTCGGGATCCGTCTGTTCCAACTCGGTCAATGCCTCGTCAAGCAGGATCCAGTCCGTCTCGTCCACAGGATCCGCTTGGGCCAGACTCGGGTCGTTCACCGCGCTGAGCGGCAATCGCTGGCGCCCGCCACCAGCCTTGGGCCCCGCGAGCCTTCGCGCACGCTCGACGAGAATCCGCCGCATCGCGATCCCCGCCGCCGCGAAGAAATGGCGTCGGCTGTTCCACTGCACATCGCCACCACCGGCGATGCGCATGTACGCCTCATGGACAAGTGCCGTCGCATCGAGCGTCAGGCCGGGGCGTTCGTGGGCCAATCGCTTGCGAGCCAGTTCGCGGAGGTGGTCGTAGACCAAGGGCAACAACTGCGCTGACGCCGTGGGATCGCCCGCCGCCGCGGCGGCCAGCAAGGCCGAAGCATCTGCGCTCCCGTCATCCGACGATTTTGGTCCATCCAACCCAGCCATGCACCTCACCTCGCGCGCTCGCGCCCACCCCAAGTCTACTCGCAACCGCCGTCGGCACAAGGGAATCCGTGCGTTTCGCCCTTCACGCCTCCTCAGATTCCATCCATTTCTCTGGCGCGGCATTTCTAGGACGCTCGCACACCCCCGCACAGAGCCTTGCGTTCGCTGCCAGCGTTCGACCAGACTTGTCAGGAAAACAGTCACTTTCAGAGGAAACAGCCATGTTCGCACACCGCACGCCCCGCGCCCTCATCGCCGCCGCCCTGCTCACCGCTGGGCTCCACCTTGCCTCGACCGCGCAGGCCTACGCGCCCCTCACCAGCGCGTTCACCTATCAAGGCGAGGTCGCCTGGAACGGCACCGCTCCCTCGGCCACCGTAGACCTTCGTTTCCGGCTCTTCGATGATGCCGCCGCCGGGGCCCAGGTCGGCGTCACCGTCGAGAAACTCGCGACCGCGCTTGTTGATGGTCGCTTCACCACCGACCTCGACTTCGGCAGTAACGCCTTCGATGGCAACGAACGCTACCTCGAGATCGCGGTGCGCTCGCCCGCGGGCGTCGGCGCGTACGTCACGCTCAACCCGCGTCAACGTCTCGCTGCGGGGCCCAACTCGATTTACTCAACCAAAGCGGCGACGGCGACGAATGCCCTCGCTCTCAATGGGCAAGCCGCCGCATTCTATCGCGACGCCGCGAATCTCAACGCCGGCACCATCCCCGACGCACGCCTCGCGACGTCCGTCGCTCGCACCAACACCAACCAGACGTTCACCGGCGCGATGAACTTCTCCAACGGTGCCAACACTTTCGCCGGTGCGTTCGCGGGCAACGGCGCAGCCATCTCCAATCTCAACGCCTCGAACATCTCCAGTGGCACGATCCTCGACAGTCTGCTGTCGTCCAACGTTGCGCTCAAGAACGCGGCGAATGTCTTCAGCAACAACAACACATTCAATGGCACGGTCGCCGTCGGCGGGGCGGGCATCATGAACGGGGTCACCAAGTTCCAGATCAACGGTACCGCCGCCGCCGGTTCGTGGGCTGGCATGTACATCAACGGCAGCGACCCCGCCTCCTGGCCCTTCTATGGCTTCGCCACCGCGGGTGTGCCGCGTTCCTATCTCGAGTTCAACGGCGGAACCGGTGCCTTGAACTACGTCAACGCCGTCGGGCCCGTGCTCACCGTCGCCGCAAACGGATTCACCGGCATCGGCGTGACCGCACCAACGCAGGGTCTCGACGTGAACGGCAACATCCGTTCACGCGGAGTTGACTTCATTCTCAACGGCCGGGGCGGCGGCGTCGGTAACAGCGGCGGCGCGGGCCGAGCGCTCGTCGACGCGGGCCTCAACAGCATCGCTGGCACCGGCCTCATCATCAACTACGGCAACGACTTCGGCGGTGTGTGGATCGGCTCCGACGCTTACACCGAGGGTCGTGCCCTCGTCGGAACCGGCGTCGCGTCCCCTGAACTGCGCCTCGGCAACGACGGAACGCTGCCAGTCGGCCTCACCAAAGAAGAGAACGCACTCATCAACCTCGATCTCAACTTCCGCGGCTCGGGACTCGTGCAGGCAACCCGCGGCGCCGCCCTCCGCCTCGACTCACGCCCGGGCCAACCCTCCTTCAACTTCTTCGCACGCTCTGCAGGAGACACTTCCGAACGTCTCCTCATGTCCCTCCAGGACACCGGCTTTGTCGGCATCAACCAGCCTCTACCTGTCAGCGGATCCAGCCGCCTCGGCGTCCTCGTGCCCACCAACGGCAACACCTGGGGCGGCATGGAAGTCGGCACCACCAGCGCCGACGGCATCCCCTACCTCGCCTTCAACACCGCCAACTTCCAACGCGCCTACATCGAGTACAACCACGCCAGCACTTCCATGAACACGATCATCGGGAGTGCCGTGCGTCAACGAATCTCCATCTCTCCCACCAACACCTACTTCGGGCACTTCGGCAATGTCGGCGTCAACTGCCTCGGCGCCAACACCGCCGAACTCGAAGTCCGCGGCGGTGCGCCGGGCGGCAACTTCAACGCCGACCTCCTCCTCCGCCCCAGCCTCAACAGCGGCGGCGCACAGAAAGCCATCAGTTTCGCCGCCGCCACCGACGGCGTCGCCACCACCAACCCAACTCTCTACGTCGGGCACTACGACGGCTTCGGCGGTTACTCCGATCGCCTCATCGTCCACGCCGCCGGCAACGTCCAAGTCGTCGGAAGCCTCTCCAAGGGCGGCGGCTCCTTCAAGATCGATCACCCGCTCGACCCCGAAAACAAGTACCTCTACCACTCCTTCGTCGAATCCCCCGACATGATGAACGTCTACAACGGCACCATCACCACCGACGTCAACGGCTACGCCACCATCACCCTCCCCGACTACTTCGAAGCACTCAACCGCGACTTCCGCTACCAACTCACCATCGTTGATGAAGACGACGGCACGTGGTCCTTCGCCAAGGTCGTCCAGAAAGTCCGAAACAACACCTTCGTCATCCGCACCAGCACGCCCGAGATCGAGGTTTCCTGGCAGGTCACCGGCATCCGCAAGGACAACTGGGCTGAGCAGAACCGCATACCCAACGCCATCGACAAGGAACCCGAGAACAAGGGCAAGTTCCTCCACCCCGAAGCCTTCGGCCAGCCCGTCGAGAAGGGCATCGCCCACCGCAAGGACACGGGTCACACCACGCCCGCCAACATCACCGATGACAAGCCGCGCGTGATGGAACTCAACCCCGCGCCGCAGGAGATCTCGCAGAAATAACCAACCATCGTGTCGCTCCTCCTCCGGGGATGGAGCGACGCGGAACCTCACCCATGGGCCGAACGCGTCAACGCCCGCTCGGCCCTTTTCGAACTCTCAGGAGCCTCACATGAACCGCATCCACACCTTCGCCTTCTCCCGAGCCGCCGCGATCATCCTCGTCGGCTCGCTCGCCAGTGCCGCCCTCGCTCAACCTTCCATCATCTGGTCCACCATCGACAACGGCGGCAGCGTCTCCACCGCCCCACTCTCGGGCGGCACCATCTCCATCCGCGGCACGATCGGCCAGCATGATGCGGCCGCCTCCACCCACACCGGCATCGGCGTCATGGGCGGCTACTGGGGCAGCGCCCTCATCCCGGGTGCCTGCCCCGCCGACCTCGACGACGGCACGGGCACGGGCACGCCCGATGGCGGCATCACCATCGACGACCTCCTCTACTTCCTCATCGCTTTCGAGAACGGCAGCATCAACGCCGATCTCGACGACGGCAGCGGCACCAACACCCCCGACGGCGGAGTCACCATCGACGACCTGCTCTACTTCCTGGTCCGATTCGAGAACGGCTGCTGATCTCGCGGCCTCGCGCGAGGCTCACATCAAACTCACATCAGCGGCCGATACGGGTCCACCCCGAAGTCATACTCCATCAGCCCCTCACCCTCGCGCACCTTGTACGTCCCAAGGTCCACCGTCGGATTCGCACGCCCGGTCACCTCATCCACCTTGAGCGGGTCCACGCTCCACCGCACCGGCGAGCGATACACCACGCGTCCGGATTCCTCGATCACCTCGGCGTAGACGTCGGGCTTCTGCTCCTTCAGACGATCAAACAGCCGCCCGAGCACGCCAGACTGGAAGTCCGCCGACGAACAGACGATCTCCACCACCCCAGACTCGCCGATGACAGCCTCGCCCAGCGGGTCGTCGGCGACGAGATCCTTGTCCCACAACTTCGCCCGCCAACCATGACCGAACGCGGGCTTGCCCGTCTTTGCGTCCACAAAGCGAGCCACAAACTTCACCAGTTGATTCCCGCCCATCTCTGCCCCCTTTCGTGTCCAACGTGACCATGTCCTGCCATCAACCAGTACCGGCATTGAAGCCCACCAGTTCGGGGACTCCTACCCGGGAAGTTTCCGCGAAGCGTGACCTTGGTCCCTGAATCCGGCACTCACCCCCGATCGAACTTCCACCCGGGCATTCCCGGGCGGCTTACGGTGTGGGCAATGCGGCCCCCAGTCCCCCGGCTGGCCGCTTGTTAGTTGGCACCATTGACCTATTCCAAGAAAACACACACGCCAATCTCGACCGACTCCTGGTTCGTTCGACTCCGCCGATGGATCGATTCGAGCGACGTCGCGCCTGCCGATCGCCCTACCAATCCCCACGAGAACCGCCCCGAGTGGGACCGCCTGATCCCCTTCATCCTCATCCATTTCGCATGCCTTGGCGTCATCTGGGTCGGCTGGAGTTGGTTCGCGATCGGTATCGCTGCCTTCCTTTACTTCCTGCGCATGTTCGCCATCACGGCGTTCTACCACCGGTACTTCTCACACCGCACGTTCCAAACCAGTCGTGCCGCCCAGTTCATCTTTGCCGTCGTGGGCAACGCCGCCGTACAACGCGGGCCCCTGTGGTGGGCCGCCCATCACCGAGAGCACCACCGCCACTCCGACACCGAGGACGACATCCACTCCCCTCACACGCACGGCGTGCTCTGGAGCCACATGGGCTGGTTCACCTCGCGCGACGCTTTCGCTACCAACGTCAAGGCTGTGCCGGACCTCGCCAAGTACCCGGAACTTCGATTCCTCGACCGATTCGACATCGTGGTGCCCGTCATCCTCGCGGGGCTGCTGTACTTGCTCGGCATGATTCTCGAGCGCTTTGCTCCGTCTCTGGGCACCGGTCCATGGCAACTGCTCATCTGGGGCTTCTTCATCTCGACCGTCGTGCTCTACCACGCCACCTACACCATCAACTCCCTCTCGCACATGATCGGCTCGCGTCGCTTCAACACCAACGACAGCAGCCGCAACAACGCCTTCCTCGCCCTCATCACCCTGGGCGAAGGATGGCACAACAACCACCACTTCCACCCCGGCACCGTTCGACAGGGCTTCTATTGGTGGGAAATAGACATCACCTTCTACCTCCTCTGGATTCTCAGCAAGTTGGGCGTCGTCTGGGACCTGCGCGGCGTCCCCCAGCGCGTCTACGAGCGAGCCATTACGACATCAACCCGCTCCAATCCGAGATAACCCATGAAACTCGCCATCGTGGGAACCGGGATCTCGGGCCTCACCGCTGCCTACCTGCTCGCGCCACAGCACGAGGTGCACGTCTTCGAATCCAGCGACCGCGCCGGCGGGCACTCCAACACCATCGTCTGCCACGACCAGCGCACGAACACACCCATCCCCGTCGACACTGGGTTCATCGTTTACAATGAGCGCACGTACCCGCTCTTCACGCGGCTACTCTCGCAACTCAACGTCGCCACACAGCCTTCCTCCATGAGCCTCAGCGTCCGCTGCGACGCCACCAACCTCGAGTACAACGGCACCTCTCTCGCCTCACTCTTCGCTCAGCGGCGCAACCTCTTCCGACCGTCCTTCTACAGGATGCTCGCCGAGATCCTCCGATTCAACAAAGAGGCTCTCGCCGCCGAGGACTTCCCGGGCACGCTTGGATCATTCCTTTCGCAGCGAGGGTTTACACCCCGCGTCATCGGGCATTACCTCATCCCCATGACCGCCGCCATCTGGTCCGCCCCGCGCAATGCCGTGCTCAACATGCCCATGCGCTTCTTCGTCTCCTTCTTCCGCAACCACGGCATGCTCACCGTGAACGACCGCCCGCAATGGCGCACCATCACCGGCGGTTCGCGCACTTACGTCGCCGCGCTCACGTCGTCCTTCCGCGAGCACATCCGACTCGCGTGCCCCGCGCTCTCTGTTCGTCGGTTCGACGATCACGTTGAGATCACGTCGCCCAATGGCACCGAGCGCTTCGATCACGTGATCCTCGCCTCGCACAGCGACGAATCCCTGGCACTCCTCTCCGATCCTTCGGACACCGAACGCGACATCCTCTCGGCCATCCCGTACCAGGCCAACGAAGCCGTGCTCCACACAGACAAGTCTCTCCTCCCGCGAACCCGGCGCGCGTGGGCCGCATGGAACGCGCACGTCGATCTCGCCAATGACGAGGCCCGCTCGAACGCACCGACCAGTGTCACCTACAACCTTGCCATCTTGCAGAACCTCCCGACACCGACGCAGTTTCTCGTCACGCTCAATCGCACCAGCGCCATCAACCCACGGCACATCATCCGCACCATCCAGTACCGCCACCCGCTCTTCACGTCGCACAGCGTCGCCGCTCAGCAACGCCACCACGAGATCAGCGGCGTGACACGAACGCATTACTGTGGAGCCTACTGGGGCTACGGCTTCCACGAGGACGGCGTCCGCAGCGCATTCACGGTCGCCCGCGCCTTTGGTGTCGCCATCCCGGGAGTGAACCCTTGACACTCCACAGCGCGATCTACGAGGGACACGTCCGCCACCGCCGCAAAGAGCCGCGGCGCCACGAGTTCTCCATCCCGATCTACATGACGTACCTTGATCTCGCCGAACTCGACAGCGCCTTTGCCAAGCGGTGGTTCTGGTCTACGCGGTTCCCCGCCATCTCGTGGTTTCGGCGCAAGGACTACCTGGGCGATCCAAAGGCATCGCTCGACGCCGCCGTGCGCGACGAAGCCGAACGCTTGACAGGCAATCGCCCCACCGGCCCGATCCGCGTGCTCACGAATCTCCGTACCTGGTTCCTCTGCATCAACCCGGTCACGTTCTATTACTGTTTCGACGCCGATGGCCCACGCCTTCACACCATCATCGCCGAGATCACCAACACCCCATGGAACGAGCGGCACACCTACGCGATGCACGCCGACGCGGACGAGCACATCACGCCCAATCGCGAGTTTGAGTTCGCCAAGCAGTTCCACGTCTCCCCATTCATGCCCATGGAGCAGCATTACCGCTGGCGTTTCTCCACGCCCGGCGAGTCACTCTTCGTGCACATGGACAATCTGCCCGCCGATCCACAGGGCGCCGCTTCGACATTGTCGCAGCAACGTCCGATCTTTGACGCCACACTCACACTCACACGCCGCGAACTCTCGGCCGCGACATGTGCCAGGGTCCTGCTCTGCTATCCAGCGGTCACCTGCCTCGTCATCCTCGGCATCTACTGGCACGCCTTCCTCCTCTGGCTGAAGCGCGTTCCTTTCCATCCGCACCCCGGCGCGAACCAACGCACGCGCACCGGCGCACACCGCCCCACAACCGGAATCACGCCATGAGCACCATCTCATCCACCAATGCCGCGGGCGTCTCTCACACTGAGCCCACACGCGCGCCCTCCTGGCTCGACCGCGTCGCAAGGCGGACGCTGCACGCCGCCCTCTCTCGCCTGCGCGTCGGGCACCTCACGATCCGCGATGGCGACGACACAACCTCCTTTGGCACGACGAGCCACCACCCATCCGCCGAGATCCGCGTCCTCGACCCACGCTTCTATCGCGCGTGCCTCACGCGGGGCACGCTGGGCGCCGCCGAAGCATTCCTCGACCACTGGTGGACCTGCGACCAACTCACCGACCTGATCCGACTCCTCGTTCTCAACCGCGAGGCGATGCGCACCATGGACTCGGGCTGGTCCAAGGCCACGCTCCCCTTCCGCCGCGCCGCCGAAGCCCTGCGCAAGAACACCCACATCGGCTCACGCAAGAACATCGCCGCCCACTACGACCTCAGCAACGACCTCTTCGCCCTCATGCTCGATCCGACGATGATGTACTCGTGCGCTCTGTTCGAACGCGGGGGCATGTCCCTCGAAGAGGCCCAGCACGCGAAACTTAATCGTCTGTGCCGCCGTCTCAACCTCTCGCCCACCGATCACCTTCTCGAGATCGGCACCGGCTGGGGCGCATGCGCCATGCACGTCGCCGAGCACTTCGGCTGCCGCGTCACCACCACCACCATCTCCAGGGCACAGGCAACTCTCGCGCGCGAACGCATCGCCGCACGCGGCCTCTCGGATCGCATCAACGTCATCGAAGTCGACTATCGCGACCTCACGGGGTCGTTCGACAAGATCATCTCCATCGAAATGATCGAAGCCGTTGGCCACAACTTTCTTGACGCCTACTTCGCCGCGTGCGGCCGCCTCCTGAAGCCCGATGGGCTCTTCGCCCTCCAAGCAATCACCATTCAGGACCGCGACTACGAGCATGCCCTTTCGCAAGTCGACTTCATCCAGAAGCACATCTTCCCCGGCAGTTTCATCCCTTCCCTGGGCGCCCTGCAATCCTCCATCGCTCGCTCCTCCTCCATGCGCGTGATCGAGATCGAGGACATCGGCCCCCACTACGTCCCCACCCTCCAAGCCTGGCGCGGCAACTTCCTCAGTCGCCTCGACGATGTCCGCCGCCTGGGTTTCGATGAACGGTTTATCCGCCTCTGGAACTTCTATCTCTGCTACTGCGAGGGCGCATTCGCCGAACGCCACATCGGCGACGCCCACATCCTCCTCGCCGGCCCGCAATACCGCGGCCGCTCCCCGCTTCCAACCACATGATCCGCAACCTCATCAACTTCATCGTCTTCCAGGGCGCCTGGTTCGCCTGCATCCTCGCCGCCCCGCGTGGCTTGTGGTACCTGCCCCCCATCGCCGCGTTCGTCGCGGCCGCCGTCCACCTCTTCGCCACCGATGTCAAAGTGCGCGCACGCGAGGCACAGTTCCTGCTCCTCGTCACACTCATCGGCACCATCGTCGACGCCGTCCTCGTCGAGTGCGACGTCATCACGCACGCTTCGGCAAGCCGTCCAGTCACCTACCTCTGGCTCGCGTCCCTCTGGCTCGCGTTCGCGACCACGCTACACGCGTCACTCAACTGGCTCCAGAATCGCACGCTCATCGCCGCGCTCTTCGGCCTCATTGGTGGCCCCCTCGCCTACATCGCGGGCGAAAAACTCGGCGCCGTCACCCTCCCCCGCGGCAACATCTCCCTCGTCGTCCTCGCCATCGAGTGGGCCATCCTCACGCCACTCCTCACGCGGAA
>Ga0075158_10000721_pt1 | contig 26924 bp, 16 predicted proteins | sample JI91814BDNA_FD_70968 | JGI IMG/M metagenome (GOLD analysis project Ga0075158, IMG submission 70968) | Wastewater effluent complex algal communities from Wisconsin, to seasonally profile nutrient transformation and Carbon sequestration -... | ecosystem: Engineered > WWTP > Effluent > Algae... | reverse complement strand
CTTCATGGCGACGCTCGACGAGTGCACGCTGGCCGCGCTGGCGCGGCCGGGGGCGCCGACGCAGAGGCTGCTACAGATCTGGCGGCGCACGGCGGCGGCGGGGTGAGCTTCGCGGCGTACCCCGGCGGCAATCAGGCGCCGGTCTTGATGCGGAGCAACAAGATCTTCATGCGTCCCTCGACGGCGATGGCGAAGCGCTCGTCCGCGGAGATCGGGAGCACGCCGCGCTGGCCGGAGAGGATGCCGACGACCGGGTCGGTGCCGGCCTGGAAGTCGAGGCGCACGGGCTCTTCCGGCCATGGCGTGAGGGTCGCTCAGCCGTGAGATATTGATGAAGCACGTGCTCCAGATCGAGCCCTGCTCGTGCGGCATCACCCAGCGGTGTGCACCTCGGGCCACCGCGTCTTGATCATCTCGGCGATCTCGTCGAGCTTGTGACCCTGGGCCTTCATCTTCATCACGAAGCGGGCGCGCTCGACCGCCTCGTACGGCCAGCGTGTTCGAACGCCGTCGCGACCGTCGGAGAACAGTGTGGGCTTGGGCAAGAGACCGCGGAGCACCCAAAGCCGCAGTGACTGGCGCTGTAGCCCGGTGATGGCGACGAGTTCCTCGTTGGTGGCGAAGCGGGGCATGGTGTTCGGTCGGTGGGCCGAGTGGTGCGCCGGCAATGGAGCGGAACCGCGCCGTAAAATTCTCGTTGACAGGCCGCGGGCCTGGGCCTAGTGGTTGATAGCGAATGGACTCGAAACGGGCCAAGATCCGATTTCGTCTGAGGGGCTCAGTCGCCCTGCCGGGCCCTTGGCGGTTTGGGCGGAGGCGGCCAGCGCTCGAGGACCATCTCCTTGATCTCCTCCATGGTGTGAAACTCCGCCCGGCGCTCGACGATGAAGCGTGCTCGTTCGAGCGCCTCCAGCGGCCAGAGCGAGCGGGTGCCCCGGCCGTCCGACGACGTGATCTTCGGGCGCGGCAGCATCTTGTCGCGGACCCACTTGTAGAGGGTGTCCCGCGACACCTTGGCGACGGCGATCATCTCCTCGTTCGTCGCGTACGTCTTGGGCTTGCTGTTGTCGGGTGGCTCGTCGGCCATGGGAGTTACCGTAAAGGATCGGACAGCGCCGCACCAGGGGCGGGGTCAGGGTGGAGACCGAGAGTACGCGCGGGTGCGCTCGGTAAAGCTGTTAGCGAAAGGAATAGGAACAGACCATGTTAGCGACACCGACAGAGCAACCAGACGGTGCGCCAGACGACTTCGAGTGCGTCGTGCTCGAGGTGAAGTCCCGGGCGCCGGGTTTCTACACGGCAGCCTGGCGGACGTTCTACGTCGACCACGCTGGCGCTGTGTACCTGCTGCGGGCGCCTGGACAGCGTGCGGCCCTCGTTGCGGTCGACGATCTCCCACCCGGTGCCGATCCGGATCCAGCGGCCCGGCGCGACCGGGTGCTGCGCCACCTCGCCGCCGCCGTCGAGGCGCTCGCCTGTCGGGCAGACACTGGGGAGGGCAGCTCGTGACCCTGCTCGACCGTCGCGCAGCTCGCCGCGCGGAGATCGATCGGGACTACCGACTCGTGTCCGCCGCTCTCGTCGGGGCGCTCCGGAGGATCTCCCAGAGCACCACGGCGATCGACGCCGATCCAGAGCATCTCTGGCAGCGCGTCCAGGGCGCGCTCGAGGCCAGCCGTGAGGTCTTCCGCCGGCTGAACAACCTGCGGATCAATCTCCGGGCTGACCGCATCCCGCATCACGACGACTCGATGCCGCTGCCGGACGCGCTCACCTGTTACCGCCATCGCGGCAACTACCGCGGCGAATTCCGATCCATGGGGGCCCTCGGAGCCCTGCTCGGCCGTTCGCGAGAATCGACCGAGGGCTCGACAGGGCCCCGAGCGGCGACGGAACTTGCCGAGGAGTTACACATCCGCGGTGAGCTGTGGACCTTCGAACTCGAGGACTCTATCCACGTCTTCACCACCCCCCGCAGCCCCAGCGACGCCGCGCTGGCCCGCCTGCGACCACCACTGACGGCCGTCCGCGTCACCGTGTGCGACGAGCCGGCTTCACCGCCCCCCTGATCCTCACCGCGGCCTCGCCGCTGCATTGCTGACAGTCACCGCGCTCTCGTGAGCGCCACAGGAGAAATTTGCCGTGAAACGACCCCCCGTTTTATGGGCTGCATCGGCCCTGCTGCTCCTCTCTGCCTGCTCGCACGACGAGGTCGCCGAGCAGGTCCCTCCCCCGGACGATCCCGACGGGCAGCCGGACGCGAAGGCACCCGGGCCAGATCCCGAACCCCCGCCGCCCGCCGATCCGGATGACCCCGGCACTGGCCCGTGCCTGGTCGATGCCGACTGCGACGCCGGCCATTTCTGCGAGCTGCGGATCTGCGTCCCCGGGTGCGACACCGCGGCCGCCTGTGATGCCGGCGAAGTGTGCGACCCGCACGGCCGCTGCACCGCGGAAGGCATGAGCGCTGGACCGCGGCCGGTCGGCGGGATCCCCACGCTGGACGAACGAACCACTTTGCTCGCGCCCGGGAAGGCCCACGCCACGACCACGCTGCGCAACAACGGCCCCTCCGCGCTCGTCTACCGCCTCGCCGCCGCCAACCACGCCCTGGTCGTGGATGGCGAGCTCGCCGAGCTGGCGCCCGGTGAAGAGGTCTCGCTCGCCGCTGACGTCGAGCTCGCGGCGCTCGGCCCCGCCGATCGCGTGCTTCCGATCCAGGTCATCACCAGCGGTGGGGCCATCCTGTGGGCGCTCGAGTTCGAGGCCATGCCCGCGTCCGGTAGCTTCCGCGGTGCGGTCAGCTTCGAGATCGACGGCCACAGCCTCGGGCAGAGCGCCCTCGCCGTCGACCTCGACTTCCGCGCGGACGGCACGATCGCCGGCCGCGTCGACAACGACGCGAGCCTGCTGTGGCCGCAGCCGCTCGCGCTCACGGGCACCTGGGCCCCGGACGGCAACTTCACCATCGAGCTGCGCGACCTCCTTCCGGCCGAGGACTGGCGCCACAGCCCGATCTCCCGCGACCTCGGCCGCGTCCTGACTCTGGCCGGCACCCGCGACGGCGAGATGCTCGCCGGCACCGCTACGATGACGCTGACCGGCATGCGCACAGCCGCGGTCCAGACCGCGGGCGCGTTCGTGCTGCGCCGCCAGGGCCCGCTCGAGGGCCTCGTCCTGCCCTCGGATTTCATCCCCGAGGACGCCCCCGCGCCGCCCTGGCTCGCCCCGCCCGGCCTCGACACCGCGGCCTGCGACGACCTCGGCGCCGCCTACGGAACCGATGACACCCTCGTCGAACCAGAGCCCGCCTGCGACGCCTGCGCGGTCGGCAACTGCAGCGCCGAGGACATGATGGGCTGCGGCGTCGCCATCCACGATGCCGCCTACCACCTCCCGGACGTGCTCGCCGCTCTGCAGGGCGACGACGTCCAGGCGCCGGAGGGTCCATGGACGTGGGACGAGTGCACCGCGAGTTCGCCGATCTACCAGGGCGGCGTCGCCTGCCTCGACATCACCGCGCTGCAGTGCGCGGACGCCCTGATTCGACGCGGCAGCACGTTGATCGCCGGCCCCTGGGGCGAGGCGCTCCAGGCCGTCACGGCGAACTTTGCCGCCGACGAGGCCCACGCCACGGCGCTCCTGTCGATCGAGGCCCAGGTGGACGCAGCGTTCGCCTACAAGGACGAGATCGGTGAGCCGGCCCCCGATGCCCTGAGCCGCGAGCTTGCCATCCTCGCCGCCGACCGCGAGCGTCTCGCCGCCGCGCTCGCGCCACTGCTCGCGCCCGCCAACGCGACCGGCCTTGAGTGGCTTGAGGGCACCCCGAACCCGCCGCCCGAGAGCGCACACCTCGCGCCGCTCGACCTCGCCGCCGACTATGCGCATGCGACCGTCGCGTGGTCCCGCGTGGCGCACCGCGCGGGCAAGAACCCGGACGACCTGCGCGCCGCGATCCGGCTCGCGGCCATCGCCATGCACGCCGCCGCCGCCGAGCTGCACGCACGCCTCGCCGACAACCCCGCTGCCGACGTCGGTCTGCACGCGCTCGGTCCGGCCCTCGCCGCGCTGCAGGCCGCGCACGACGAGCTCGCCCCGGGCACGACCGCGTTCGGCTACCCCGCGGCCTACGTCCCGCTCGCGCTCAGCCCCGAGGACATCGCCCACAGCCGCACCAACTTCGAGGCCGTCCAGGCGTTCGCCGACGACGAGGTCACGCAGTTCGGTCAGCTCGTCGCCGACGCCTGGCAGCAAACTCTCGACTACGAGCATAAGACCCACGCGCTCGACGCGACCGCCGAGCAGATCGCAACCGACTACGACGCCAAGATGCGCGCCCTGTGCGGCAGCCTCCCCGGCGAGTCCGCGCCGGATCTGATGACCTGCGGCGAACACGGCGGCCACATCGCCGACCTCAGGGCCGCGGTCGCCGCTGCCGACCTGCGTATCCGCCATGCCGCCCAGACCAGCGAGAACAACCTGACCGCCGTCTCCGTCGAGGAGGAGCGCTTCGCCCGCGAGGTCGAGATCCAACTGGGACTCACCGCCGAGATCGCGGCGGCCCAGGGCCAGATCTTCCAGGTCAAGGACAAGTACGGCGAACAACGCGGAGCGCTCCAGCAGGCCACGGCCCGCGCCGAGTGCATGCGCATCACCGAGAACGAGATGGCGGACAAGGCGTCCCTCGAGGCCGGCTGCAACAAAGAGCTCGCCTCGAAGATGCTGGGCGGCCCGTCGATCTTCTTCGTGCCGACCCCCGACATCGCCGGCATGATCCTGGCGAGCAAGGAGTGCGACGCGAGGCGGGAACAGATCGAGACCGCCGCGAGCAACCAGTGCGAGAGCGTGCTCGGCCAGGCCGGGCTGCAAAGCAACCTCGAGGAGCTGCAGCGCGGCGAGGACGAGGAGATCATGACGATCAACGCCGAGGTCGACCAGGCGATCCGCGACAGCGCCCTCGAGAGTCAGCGCGCATCCTCCGTCGCCCTCATCAAGAACCTGCGGGCCGAGGGCTTGCTGCTGGCGATCGAAGTCGACGAGGCCCAGCTCACCCACAGCACCGCCATGGCCGCGGTGTGGAGCGCCTACCAGGAGGTCGCCGCGCTCGCCCAGGACAAGGCCCGCGCCGTCGGCCTCATGGTGGAGAACAGCCCCGACAACGTCCTGACCCGCCCGCACTTCCTCGCCGCGCGCCTCGCCGCCGCGAGCCGCGTGCTCCCGGCGCGCGAGCGGGCGACCCGCCGCGTCTACCTCGCGCTGCGTGCCCTCGAGTACGAGATCGGGCAAGAGCTGCCCGCATTGCGTGACTCGCTGGCCGTCGCCCGCGCGCCCGAGGATCTCGCCGGGCTCATGTCCTGCATGAGCAGCATCGCCGAGGATTACCGCCTCCAGCACGGCTACGGCCAGCCGTACGTCACCGAGGTCAGCCTGCGCTCCGACCTCTTCGGCATCACGGACGACGTCCCCGACGTCGACGGCTCCCCTGCGACCCCCGCCGAACAGTTCGCAGCGCTGCTGCAGGACCCGCTGCACGCCCTCCCCGACGGGAGCGTCGCCCTCCCGTTCACGCTCTCGGCCTTTAAAAATGCCCAGTTCTCGAGCGCGCTCTGCGACGACCGCATCGACAAAATCGAGGTGAAGCTCGTCGGCGACTTCCTCGGCGACAAGGAGGCCGAGGTCATCCTGACCCGCCAGGGCCTCGCGGGTGTTCGCCGCTGTGACGGCGCTGACCTGCCGCAGTGGTCGGCCTACGTGCCGTACAGCTTCGACCGCGCCCAGCTCGTCGTCCAGGCCGGCGTGAACGACTGGGGCACCGCGGGTCCGAACGCTGGCTTCGCGGCGTGGCCGGTCCACGGCGAGCAGTGGACCCTCACGATCCCGCCGCCCGATCAGGCGCCGTCGAACCTCGACCTCGACCTCGCCCACGTCTCCGACGTCGTCCTCCGCCTGTACCACCGCGCCGGCACGATCGCCCCGGACGGACAGGGCACCTTCACCCCGAGCTGCGGATGATTGCCATGCCCAGGCACAACATCATCCCCGCCTCCTCGCTGCGGCCCGGCCTCGCCACCATCGTCGTCTCGCTCCCGGATCGGACCATCCGCAGCCGCGCGCTCATGGTCCAGGCGCACGCGCATGGCGTGGTGCAAGTCGCGTTCGCTTCCGGCGACGTGATCACGCTGATGGCGCGCGCCGTTGTCGGCCGCATCGACGAGGTCGCGACCGCGCAGCCTCGTCGCGCTCCGGCTGCTTGAACCCGCCCACTCCGGGCGCACGGACGCGCCGGGGTCCGATCACCAGATCGCGCCGTCATCTCATTCGACGCTCGCCCCTCTACGCTTGAACCCGCGCAACTACAACCCGTCGACCTGCTGGCCGGCAACTCGCAGCACCTACCGGTGGCGCGCTGGCGCGCAGCCTATTGGGTACGCTCGGACCTTCAGTGCCCGCGGTCTCCTGGGCCCGCTCGGGACTTCGATCCCCGAGCGACCCCGCGGTCTGCCGGGTCCGCTCGGGACCTCGTTGCCCATGCGGCCCCGCGGTCTGCCGGGTCCGCTCGGGACCTCGTTGCCCATGCGGCCCCGCGGTCTGCCGGGTCCGCTCGGGACATCGGTGCCCATGCGGCCCCGCGGTCTGCCGGGTCCGCTTGGGGCATGGATACCCGAGTCGGGTGAGTCGGGTGGCCGAGTCGGGTGAGTCGGGTGGGTCGGTTGCTCGAGTCTGTTGGGTCTGGCGAGTCGGGCGCAGGACCGCTCGTCAAGAAGCCCCACCGATGCCCCACCGAGTTTTTCCACCGTCCGCGACGTGCCGGCGAGTGCCGCACGCCTCCTCCGCTGCCGCTTCCCGAAAGTTTCCACGATGCACCCTCGCTTCCCGTCTCCCGTCCTCGCCTTGGCGCTGACGCTGTCCGCCGTCACGGCGCGCGCCGACACCAGCGCCACCCTCCCGACCGCGATCAACCTCCCGCGCGGCCCCGCGTCGCTCGAGGGCTTCGGACAGGGATACGACTTGAGCCCGGCGAGCGGCCTCCCATCGCTCAGCTACGCGCTCGAGGTCCCGCCCGGCCGCGCCGGTCTCGTCCCGGAGCTGGCGCTGCACTACCACGCGGGGGAGGGCGCGGGCGCACTGGGCCTCGGCTGGTCGCTCGGGCTCCCCGCCATCGAGCGCTCGCTCCGGCGCGGCATCCCGGACTACAGCGCCGCGCCGACCTGGACCCTGAATGGCCTCGGCGGCGGCGAGGAGTTGGTGGAGACCGAGCCAGGCATCTTCCGCGAGCGCATCGAACAGAGCGCGCCGGTCCTGGTCCGCGAGCTGCCGGGCGGCGCGATGTCGGCGATCACCACGGACGGCACCGGCTACCTGTTCGGCCTGACCCCGGACGCCCGACTCGCCAGCGGTGCCGACATCTTCCGGCTCGAGCTCTCGGCGATCACCGACGTCCACGGCAACCGGATCGACTTCTCCTACACGCGCGTCGCCGGCTCGGACGCGCCGCTCCTGACGGGCGTCACCTGGAACGACGGCCGCGCCGCGGTCCGCCTGGAGTACGAGGCGTGCCCCGACCTCGTCCGCACCCGCGCGCCCGGCTTTCCCGTGGTGCTCGGCCACCGCCTCGCCCGCATCGTGACCGCGGTCGACGGCGAGGCCGTGCGCACGACGACGCTGACCTACGAGCGCAGCGTGTTCACGCCGAGCAGCACGCTCGCCCGCATCGAGACCGTCGCCGCCGACGGCGCGGCGCTGCCGGCCTGGCACCTGACCTACACGGGCGCGTCGGACACCCCGACGAACACCCACTTTCCAAGCGCGCCCGCCCTCGATCCCACCGCCGACGGTCGCGCCTGGGTCGACATCGACGGCGACGCGCTCCCCGACCTGCTCGACGCGACGCCCGGCGCCTGGCGCTACCGCAAGGGCCTCGGCACCGACCTTTCCAACACGTGGACCAACATCCCGGCGCCCGCCGTCTCGATCAGTAAGTCCGCCCGCTTCGCCGACCTCACCGGCGACGGCGTGCAAGACATCCTCGCGCAGCCCGGCGAAGGCGAGCTGTGGGCCTACACCGGCGGCGCCACCCCGTTCGCCACCGCCGCGCCGGTCTCACTGGACCTGAGCTTCGACCTCTCGGCGCCGAACGTCGCCCTCGTCGACCTAAACCTGGACGGCCGCGTGGACATCCTGGGCCACGACGACGCCGATGGCTGGCTCTGGCTGCGCGACTACGACACCCCCGGCTACAATGCTGCGGACGCCGTCCCACCGCCCCCTCCGGGCCTGCGCCTGGGCGACCCCGATGTCGAGCTCGCCGACATGGACGGCGACCGCCTTCCCGACCTCGTGCGCATCATGCCCAGCGACAGTCGCGTGCTCGTCGCCGCGAACGAGGGCCTCGGCATATTCGCCGAGCCCGCCGACATGGACGGCGTCCCGTCGATGGCCGAACAGGACCGCTGGGAGCTCGCCGACGTGAACGGCGACGGCGCCGCCGACCTCGTGCGGGTCGGCCACAAGTCGGCCGAGCTGTGGGTCAACCAACTCGACGGCAGCTTTGCGGCCGCGGCGTCGGTCTCGTGGCCCGACCTCGCCGCCGACGAGATCGTGATCCTGAGCGACGTCGACGCCAGCGGCACGATCGACCTGCTCCGCGTCGATCCCCAGAGCGCGCAGCCCTGGCGTGTGTGGTCGTTCGCCGAAAGGCCGGGTCTCCTCGCCACCCTGCGCACCGACCTCGGCTACGCCCGCGCCTTCACCTACCGCTCCGCCGCCGCCCTGGCCGCCGAGGACGCCGACATCGGCGTCGCGTGGTCGACAACCTCGCCGACGCCGACCGCCGTGCTCGTGCAATCGGACGAATCCGACGCGCACACCTCCTGGAAAAGCATCACCCACCACCGCGTCCGCGACGGCTGGTACGACCCCGAGCGCGGAGAATTCCGCGGCTTCGCCGAGCAGCGCGACGAACACCCCGGCGACGCCTGGACCGAGCCGTCGACGCTCGTCCGCCAATTCGACCTCGGCCGAGAAGACGAGGCCCGCAAGCTCCAGCTCCTGGCCAACGAGACCCGCAGCCCCCGCGGAGTTCTCACCCGCGAGCTGCACACCGTCGAGATCGAGTCCGCCGCGCCTGGCATCCGCGCCGTCCGCCGCACGACGACCGACGTCTTCCACGTCGAGGCCGGTCCCGAGACCTCGGCCGCGCGCGTCCGCACCGAGTGGGACCTCGACCCCTTTAATAACGTCCTCGAGGAACGCGCCCTCGGCCTCGTCGACCGCGAGACCGGCGCCGACATCCCCGGCGACGAGCGCATCACCACCAACACTTACGCCCAGCCGACCTCGCCAGACGCCCCGCGCGACCGCTTCGCCGAGCAGGTCATCACCGACGCCGACGGCGTCCAGCTCGCGTCGACCCGCAACTACTACGACGGCGACCCCGAGGTCGGCCTACCGCTCGGCCAGCTCGGCCCCCGTGGCGTCGTCAGCCGCAGCGAGACCTGGCTCGCCGGTGATCAGTGGGTCCCGACCATGCGCCAGACCTACGACGCCCGCGGCAACGTCGTCCGCGTGCGCGACGCGGAGGGCGGCACCATGACCCGCCGGTTCGACGCGCTCGGCCTGTTTCCGATCGAGGAGCGCGTCGCCACGGGCGACGGCGACCTCGTCACCGCGGCGACCTGGGACCCGCGCTCCGGCCAGCCGATCGCCGTCACCGCACCGAGCGGCGCGACCACAACTTTCACCTTCGACGGCCTCGGCCGCCTCACCGCCGAGATCCTGCCCGGCGACGCCCGAGATCTCCCGACCCGCCGCCACAGCTACCACTTTGCGCCGGGCGCCCATCCCTCCGTCGTCACGGAGCTGCGCCGCACCAGCGGCGAGACCGACGTCGAGCGCACCGTCCAGCATCTCGACGGCCTCGGCCGCCCGCTGGCGCGGATCACCCACGACGACACCGGTGAGGCCGCCATCCTCGCCGAGGCGAACATCTACAGCGCGGCGGGGGCAGTGGCCGAAAAGATCGAAGGCCAGCCACTCACCGCCGACGCCCTGGACCCTGGCGCCGACATGTTCCTCGCGCCGAGCTGGCCGCGCACCCGCAGCGAGCGCGACGCGCTCGGCCGCGTCGTCTTCGAGCGCGACCCCGATGGTCGCGAGCAACAGACCTCCCACGGCCCGCTGTGGACGGAGGCCCGCGACCACGAAGATCTGCACCCCGCGCCACCCTACACCGACGCCCCGGAGCGCACGCTCGTCGACGGTCTCGGCCGCCTTGTTCGCGTCGAACAGACGGTCGCCGGCTGCACCATCCTTCATCGGTACATCCACGACGGCGCAGGCCGCCTGATCGCACACACCGATCCCGCCGGCCACGTCTCCCGCTACACGCGCGACGGCGCGGGCCGCCTGATCACGGTCGACAGCCCGGACGCAGGCCGGATCACGCAGCGCTTCGACCTCGCCGGCCGCATCCTCGAGCGGCGGAGCGCCACGGGCGCCCGCATCACCTGGTCCTACGACGCCGCCGGCCGTCCACACGAGCAAGCCGGCTTCGACCCGACGGGCACTCGGATCAGCACCGCGACGCTGCATTACGATCACGCCGATGACACGGCCGCCGAGTTCGAGCGCGGCCAGCTCACCGCCGTGGACGACGACGCCGGCCGGGCCACGTTCACCCACGACGCCCGTGGACGTGTCGTCCACATGACCCGCCGCTTCGCCGGCCAGGACGGTGCGCCGACCCTCAGCACCAGGACGGAGTACGACGCCCAGGACCGCGTCATCCGCGAGCTCTACCCCGACGGCAGCCCGCTCGAGCGCCAGTACACCGCCCGCGGCCTCGAGGCGCCGCTCGCCGGCTGGACATCCGACGCGACCTGGGACGCGCGCGGGCGCTGGACCGGCGTCGCCCTCACCAATGGCCTCGCCCTCACGCGTGCGCTCGACTACGCCGGCCGGCTACAGACACAGCAGGCCCGCCGTGGTGACACCACGCTCCTGGACCTCGCGCACACCTACGACGTCGCCGGCCTCCTCGCCGCGACCGATGACCTCGTCGGCCCGACGCCGCAAGCCCCGGCGCTCACCCAGCACTTCACACACGACGACCTCCACCACCTCACGCGCGCCGTCGGTCCCTACGGCGAGCAGTGGTTCACCTACTCGGACGACGAGAACCTGCTCACCCTCGCGGGCGCCACGCTCGCCTACGACGGCCCGCAGCCCCACGCCGTCGCGCACGCCCGCGGCCAGCAATTCGCCTACGACGCCGCGGGCCAGCTCGCGCGCGTCACCGGCGAGGGCCCGGTCGCCGCCGGTGCCTGGCAGTTCGACCCGCACGGGCGCCTCCAGTCCTTCACCGCCGAGGACGGCCGCCGCACCGACCACATCTACGACCACGCCGGCAAGGAGACCATCCGCCGCGAGTACGACGTCGACGGCAAGCTCGTCCACGAGACCCTCTACTTCACGCCCGCCGCCGAAGTCCGCGACAGCCAGCTCGTACGCTGGGTCTTCTGGGCCGGCGAGCGGATCGCCGAGTCCCCCACCGAGGCCCCCCGCGGGGACCAGCCACTGCCCGCCGCCGCGATGATCACCGGTCTGCTGCTCCTCTTCTTGCTCCGCCATCTACACGGCGCCCTCGCCCGCCTGCGTCTCGGCAGCTTCGTCAGACCCCTGCGCCTCGCGCCAGCGTTCGGCGTGCTCGCCCTCGCCGCCCTGAGTTGCAGCGACGACGGTACGGACGCGCTGCGCCCCAACGCGCAGACCCGCTACCACATCGCCGATCGCCTCGGCAGCGCCACCCTTGTCTTCGGCCATGACGGCGAGGTTCTCGCACGCGACCTCCACGACCCGTACGGCTCCGCCGCGATCGCCTGGCGCGCCGAGCACCAGCCCGGCCCCACCTACCGCTTCACCGGCAAGGAGGACCACACCCTCGCCGGCGCCGTCAGCATCGGCGCCCGCCAGTACCTCCCGGTGCTCGGCCGCTGGGCGAGCCCCGACCCGCGATTCCTCCTCGACCCCGAGGCACAGCTCGCCCGCCCCGGCGAACGCAACCTCTACCGCTACGCCGGCAACAGCCCCATCCAGCACATCGACACCAGCGGCTACGGCTGGATCTCCCTGGCGATCAAGTTCGTCAAGGCGAGCGCCAAGGCCGTCTACAAGGGCTACGACAAGGTCGACGAGTTCAGCGGCATCGTCGACGACGCCGCGACGATCGTCAGCACGCAGGCGGGCCTCGGCAGCCGCGTGCTGTCCGCCCTCTCCCTGGTCAGCGAGGTGCTGCCGGTCAGCGCGGGTGACATCAAGGACGGCTACCGCTGGGTCCGCGGCGGCGACCGCGTGCTCGATACCCCGACTGTTCGCACGGGGCAGCGTTCGGCGTGGGAAACCGTACCGGAGCTGAGCAACGGCGGGCCGTCGACCCTCATGAGGAAGCCCGGTGAAGCGGGTGGGCGGCGCGCCGGCATGAGCCTTCTGCCGCAAGACAAGCCCGCTGTGCTCCAGGAGAACCGGCTGAAAAACGACGGCCGGATGCTCTGCGATTTTTGTGGTACGGAACTCCGGGAGCCGCAGAAGAGCATGCGTGGGGTCACCCCGGCGAGGAACGAGTACCAGCGGGATCACATCATCCCTCGCACGAAAGGCGGGAGCGGCACAGTGAAGAATACTCAGCTCCTCTGCCGGGACTGCAATCGATCAAAGGGCGCGGACTGACTCCCGCACGAACCACAAGGCGAAGTGAACGATGACGCAGGCAAGCGCGACGGACCCGAACAACGGAATGGTCAAGATCGTGTTCTACTCCCGCGACGAGGGCGACGCAGAAGCCGAGTCCATGTGGGCCGAACCCGTCGGGGCCGACACCTACAAGGTTCTCAACACACCGTGGCACATTTACGGCGTCAACTACGAGGACGTCGTTCGAGCCCACCCCGCCACGGACGGCATGCTCGAATTCGTTGAAGTCGTGGCGCCGAGCGGGTTTTCCACCTTCCGAATCCTGCGTCGCGAAGGGGTCGGGAAAGCTCGATTCGTGGAGGCGTTCGCCCCACTGAAAGCGATCGGCTGTGGATACGAGCAGGCTTTCACCCGCCTCTACGCGATCGACGTTCCGCCGGGCACCGACCTGGATCAGGTCACCGCCGCCCTGGATCGCGGGGCGACGGAGGGGGTTTGGGACTGGGAGGCCGGCGGCGTGGACGCCAGCGGCGAGCCGCGCAGGATCCTCAGCTCGCAAGACCGGCCGGACGGTGACACGGTCAGGCATCGTCGGCGGGAGCTCAATTCCACGTGGGTACGTCTGACTCTGCGGCTCGAGAAGGACGAGGATGGCCATCCGCCGTACCAGTTCGAGAGCATCTGGGCCGCCCCGCAGCCGGACGGGACATACGAGGTCGCCAGCATCCCGTTCTACTCCTACGATGTGGCCCTCGGGGACGTTGTGCAGGCTGCGGAAGATCCCGACGACGATGGACCATTCTTCAAGGAGCTTGTTCGCGAATCAGGCAACAGCCTGATCCGCGTGCATTCGAAAGACGCTCAAGAACTGTCACGGCTCGAGGGGCAACTCCAGGCGCTGGGCTGCGAGTCCGAGTCGCTGCGCAACTGGCTGGCCGTCAGCATCCCTGCCCAGGTCCCCTACGGCCCGATTCTCCAGGTCCTCATGCACGGCCAGGAGTCAGACCGCTGGGGCTTCGAGGAGGCCGTGCTCTGTCACAAACTGTCTCCCGGCGAAGTCGACCCACGACCGGGCCGGTGACCCGTTGCGCCCCCTGCGCGGTCTCGCTTGCCCCATGGATGACGGCAGAGCACGACCGCGCTAGACTGGCCTTCCCCATGCGCTTATGCCCCGCCATCCTCCCCCTGCTCGCCGGCCTCGCGGCGTGTGGTGGAGGTACGAGCTCGACCGGCTTCTCGAGCGGGATGGGCTCGGCAACAGCGACATCCGGTTCGACCGGCTCGACCGGCTCGACGGCCGACTCCTCCTCGACCTCAGCTGGGGAGGGAGACAACTCCACGGGCTCGACGAGCTCAGGCTCAGCCGCGGACAGCACGCCCGTTTTCGACATGCCCATCCCTGACGGCGGCCCGGCGGTGCCGGAGGGCTGCAAGGGTAAGATCGACTTCCTGTTCGTCGTGAGCTCGGACGACACCATGACATTCGCTCAAGAGCGGCTCCTGGCGAGCTTCCCCGGCTTCATGCAGGCGATCGAGGACCAGCTCCCCGATTTTGACGTCCACATCCTCTCGGCGGATGACGGCTTCTGGAAGCAGAAGGACTGCAGCCTTTGCATGGACGACTGTGATCCGGGCGGGTCCCCCCCGCTCTGCGGCGCGGTGCTGGATTTCTGTGACAAGGAGATGGGGGCAGGCGTGACGTTCCCGGCCGGTAAGGGCGCCTCGAATCGACGCTGTGACCTCGCTAGCGGAGCTCGCTACATCGACAGTTCGGAACCTGACCGTACCGCCGCATTTACCTGCATTGCGCAGGTAGGAATCGCCGGGGGTCCGCTCACAGCCCAGCGCATGGTTACAGCCCTAGAGGACCTCAGCGGCTGCAACGACGGGTTCTTGCGCGATGACGCGCTCCTCGTCGTCACCCTCATCCAGGACACCTACGACCAGAGTTCACTGGGTACCCCAGAATCATGGAAAAAGGCTCTACAGGATGCAAAGGGCGGAGACGACAACGCATTTGCCCTGCTCGTGCTCACGACCGATGTTGATGTGGGATATCAACAGCTCTGTCTCCCCAATGAGTACAATACGCAGAAGAACGCCCTTAGACTGCTAGTCGACAGTGTCGATCATGGCTTCATCGGGTCGATTTGCGCGTCCAGCTACGAGCAGTTCTTCGCCGAGACCGTCGAATCCCTCGTCGATCTCTGCGAGGGGTTCACCCCTCCTCCCGGTTGAGAGCGCTACGGGTGGAACACCCGTAGCGTCGCGTAGAACTTGCCGTTCGCTGTCCGCCAACCCCCTGCGGCACAGAAGCCCCGAGGGTCACAAGCGACCGCACCCACAGCGTCAGGGCCCGCAACCCCCGTCTCGTACCAGGTTCGCGGCCCGGGCTGTCCGGGCACTGTGAAGACCTGCGCATCGCCATCGCCTGACAGGCGCACCCCGCCGCTGACGATTTTCCCCTCGCTATCGCACGCGATGCCGTTCGTCTGCGTCCAGGCCAGTGCGTCGGGACGTGACCCGGCGAAGGATCCCTCCGAGTCGAACCACGCGATGAGCGGCTCCGGCTTTGCGTCAACGGGTTCGTTGCGATCCCATCCACCAGCGACCAACTGCTCGCCACACGAGGCGATCGAGCGTGCGGCGTCGTTGACCGCGTGGACCCCCCACGAGGTCCAGAGTGGCTCGACCGAGCCGCTGGGGTCGAGCCTCGCCAAGAACATTCGCTTGAAGAGCATGTTCGGGTCGTCCTCAAATTCCCGTTCACCGACGATGAAAGCGACGCCGTCCTTGACGAGGACTGCCCGGGCCCACTCGCTCAGAATGTTGAACTCATCCTCCTTCTCGCCTGGCAAGAACGGGGCCTTCAGCGTGTACTCGGTCAAGATGACCCAGTCATCGTCCGTCGGCTGGTAGGTCCAGACCTGTGCGTCGGTGCGGACCGGGTTGTCGTTGGTGCGTCGCCAGCCGACGCCGACCACGCGATCGCTGTACTGGCCGGTGAACGCGGCGAGCCCGGCGAGCTCGCTACCGACCGAGCCGGTCCGCTCCCACAGTCGCGCCCCGTCGGAGGTCAGCAGGGCGACGTAGGGCTGCGTCGCGCCGTTGACGATCAGGTTGCCGCCGATCGCCAGGTTGCCGATCTCGTCGACCGCGACGGCCACCCCGCCCGACATGGGCACGCCGAGATCGGGTTCGCCTTCGCCGGTCCAACTGGCGATGGTCTTCGGCCAGCCCGGGAGCACGACCTCGCAGTGATCGGGATCGAGGGCCCACACCGTCAGCTTCAGGCCCGAACCGCTGTCGCGCGAGCCGACCGCGTAGATGGCCTTGCGGGTGTACGCCAGCGCGCTGACCCCGCTGGCGAGCGCCCCGACGTCTTTAAATAGGCACTTCTCGGCGCCCGGCTGCGGGAGCTGGACCACGAGATCCGTGGTCGCGGAGTCCTTCAGGCCCTCCTCGTCCTCGACCTCGATCTCGAAGTGGTGCGGGAAGTTGAACTTCGCCGAGAGCGCCTCGTAGACGAAGGGGAACTTCGCCGGCGGGCCCTCGAAGATCTGCTCGCCGTTCAGGCTCAGCCGCGCGATCACGACGTCGGCGCTGGCCGTCAACTTGATGTCCGACGCGCCGGCCTCGTTCAGTTGCGGCGGGTCGGCGACTAATTCGACCTCCGGCGGCGCGTTGGCGGGTGCGCCGGTGCTGTCGTTGGTGCTGGTCTCGGCGCTGGTGCTGGTCTCGTCGGCGGCGCTCGAGCTGTCGCCGACCGGGTTCGAACTATCCTCCGCGCCCGTCACGGTCTGCACCCCGGGGCCGCTGTCACCGCCGCCGCCGGACGTCGTCGGGGTCCCCGGTTCGCTGGTGGAACTTGTGCCCGTACCCGTGTCGGTCGGAGCGAGCGAAACGCCCTCCTGATAGGCGGCCTCGATGCAGCCCGTCTGCACGAACGAGGTCAGCAGCAGCGTGGAGAGGTTCGAATAGCGGCTCATGCTCAGCTCCTCATCAGAAACGCAGCCGAAGAACCGCCCCGCCCCCAAGCGGGCCACCATAGGGCTGGAAGGCAAACTTGCGGCTCGCCCGCTTGCGCGTCGCCAGCAGGGCGACCCCCGCGGACAACGTGATCGCCCCGGCCACGCCCACGCCGATCGCGGCGCTGCGGATCTGTCGCCCCTCGTCGCGGATAGCGTTGAACTGCTGCCACTCGTCGTCGGTGAAGTCTCGGCCCTCGGCTGTGGCCGTGCTGGTCATCCGCCGCATCGCCCTGGCGTGCTGGGCCTGAATCTCGAGCACGCCCGCCAAGGCGCCGACAAACCCCAACCCGAGCCCCGTCAAAACCGCCCCCGAGGCCGTCTGGCCGCGCCAACGCCTCGTTGCAGTCGGGCGGGGGTGTCGATCGTCCTGGCGGACGTCTCGTCGGTCGGTGGTCGGGGCCTGGGCGACGAAGTCGTCGTCGGTCAGCGTTGCGACAAGGACGCGAAGGGTCCCGCTCTTGTTGAAGCGGCAATTGGCCCGCTTTTTCGTCCGCGCATCCGCCTGCAGGCGGCGCAGATCATCGTCGACGGTGTCCCGCCAGTAACTCTCCTGATCCGCGTCGACGAACTCGCCCTCGTGGACGACCTGCTCCGCGATCCTGAGCGCCCAGCACAGGCGCGACGGGTCCTGCGTCGCCAGGTATGCGGAGTCATAATTCGTGTGCGCCTTGTCGAGCTCGCTGCGCCGGTTCACGTCGGGCATCTCGGCGAGCTTGACGTAGGCGTGGCCAGCGTCGGCGAACATCTCCTGGGCCTCGAGCGCCTCCGCCGCGGCTCGCTGGGCGACCACGGCGGGCGGCTCGGCGGGTGCCGCCGAGGCGCCCGCCGGAGCCTGCGCGAGCAAGAAGAGGATCGAGCTGAACATCGTGAACATCTCCTACCTCGGTGCCGTGCTCCGGGTCTTGAAGAAGGTGAAGCTCTCGTTCGGCCGGGCACCGGACGGCGCAGCACCGCGGACAGACTCGTCGATGCAGCGGGAGATCGGGTTCCCGGCGCCCATGTCGAGCACGCGGACCTGATCGATCGCGCCGCTCGACGGGTCGAAGCGCACGCGCACCTCGATCTCCCGATCGGGCCCCTTGCCGTTCGCCTTCACGATGCAGTCGCGGATGCTCGGCTCGAGCCGGGCCATCGCCTTCGAAAAACCCTGGGCCCGCCCAGTCTCCGGCGAGCCGGGAGTCGAGGTCGCCGAGCTGGAGCGCGGCTTTCCGCCAGCCGCGAGCAAGGCAGGGGGCGAAGCCTTCGCGCCGGATGATGGTCGGACGGCCTTCGATTCCGGCGGAGCCTTGCGGTCCGTCGACGGCTCCGGGGGAGCCGGCGCGGGGCGGTCCGTCGGGGGCTGCAGGTGCTCGCCTTCTCCGAGTTCTCCGAGCTCCTTCCTGTCCGCCGCGGCGATGTTCCCGGTGGAGGATGCCGGATCCGGGCGAGTGATCCGCTCCGCGAACCCGACCGCCACGCCGCCGACCGCCACCCCGACCACCACGGCCGCCGCGATCGCCCACCGCGAGCTCGGGGTCATCAGCACCATCGGCTGTGCGGGCAGGGCCGCCGCGACGGTCGGGGCCGCTGCAGCCGGTTCTGGTGCCGCCGACGCGAGCGCAAGCGGTGCGACGGCCACCGCCGCCTCGACGCTGTGGGCCATGTCGAGGACCGACGCCGAGGTCGCGGTGACCGGCGCTGACGACACCGAGGTCGACGCCGCCGGCGACTCGCTCACCTCGTGCCAGCCTCGCGCCGGTGTCGATGGCGTGCTCGATGGCGCCGCCGGGCTCACCCGGAGGGTCGTTGACGAAGTCGCGGAGTCCTCGGTCAACGCCGCGCGGATCGCCACGGCCATCTCCTCGGCGTTTTGAAACCGGGACTCCACATCGCTGAGCGCCCGCATGACGATGTCGTCGACGCTCTGCGGCAACCCCGGCACGAAGGCCCGCGGCGACGGCAACTCCATCAGCTCCGGCGCCGGGCTCAGGTCCGGCACCCGCTGCGCCGTCAACATCATGTACATCATCGCGCCGACCGAGTAGAGGTCGTTGCGCGGCTCCGGCAGCCCGCCGCCGAGCAGCTCCGGCGCGATGAAGCCGTCGGTCCCGAACACCTGCCGCGTCGGCTCCGGCGCGCCGGTCAGCTTGCGTTCGGGCGGGACCCAGGCGAAGCCCAGGTCGAGCAGCGTGACGTGGACCTCGTCGCCGAGCGTGCGGTTGACGATGATGTTGTCGGGCTTGACGTCCCTGTGGACGATGCCGACCTGGTGGAGCGCATCGAGCCCGGCGAGCACCTGCAAGACGAGCACGAACAGCTCGCGCCACGGCATCAACTGCATGAAGTAGAGGTCGGGCAGCGCGTCGCCGGGCACGAGGTCGAACACGATGAACAGGCGGCTGTCGTCCTCGCCGAAGTGCCGCGCGTGGACCAGGTGCGGACTCTGGATCCGCGCGGCCAGTCGACCCTCCTGGCCGAAGAACGCCCCCACGGCCTCGCGTGCGGTCTCGTAGAGCACCTTCACCGCGACCGATCCGCCGGTCGACGTGTCCACCGCGTTGTAGACGACGGCTGTCCCGCCGCTGGCGAGCACGTCGACCAGCTCGTAGCGCTCGGCGAGAACCTGCCCCGACTCGTCCTGCGCGATGCGCCCGCCGAGGTAGAACGGGATCGCGTCCGGGTCGGGCTTCTGCTGCGGTCGAACCCACACCGAGGGCATGTCGGTCTCGCCCGGGGGGTCGGGCGCTCCATCGCCAGACTACCCAGGTCCAGCCGAGGCGTACAGTTCCGATCTGCCGGACGGCATCCGTAACGTCGTCAACACCGCGACGATGCCGCGGTCCCCACCGATCACAGCGCCGACCCGCGGTGACCGGCCCGTTCACTCGACCTGGCAGGCCAACCGACTCACCAGACCCACCGGACCCACCGGACTCGAGCAGCCCGGGCTGGTCCGAGCGACCCGACCCGACCCGACCCGACCAGCCGTCCGGGCCATGCGCGCGAGTGCGCTGCGGCATGCTGGGCAGCCCACTTGTACAGGCGGGCCGCCCCCGCTTAACGTGCTCATGTGGGGAGTCTTGCAGCAGCCGAATTTGTGGCGGGTGTCCGGGCATGGATCGATCGGTTGGGGCTGTCGATCGCGGAGGCCGCCCACCATGTCGGCCTGGAGAGCGATCAGCTCGAGCGGATACTGGAATTCCCCGACAAGAACCTATCCGTGCGGGCCTTGCTGGAGATCCTCGAGGGCCTCGGCCTCGGTCTAGTGGGCGTCGAGGCGCTGACCCCCGTAGCGATCCTCCGGCACCTCGATCAGATCCGCGAAGCGAAGGGCATGACCAAGAAGGATCTCGCTCTCAAGGCCGAGGTCAACCGCCCCTGGCTGATTGCGCTGTTTCAGGAGAGAAAGCCGGAGCCGAAGCTCGAGACGATCTTGAAACTGGCGCGGGTGCTCGAGGTCGACCTGGTGATCGAGAAGCGGCGCGAGCTCCCGCCGCTGGAACCTCTACCCGCACAGGCCCAACCCGCATGGCCCGCGTCCTCCCCAACCACCACGCCCGCGGCCGCGGCATCGACGAGCCCCCCGCCTTCTCCGCCAAGTCCAGGTCGGCCCGTTGACGACACACGCAGTCCGAACGGGACGATTCAGTCGGAGCAGCCGGCACCGACGGAGATTGCCGCCGGCGAACCCCAGCCGGCCCAGGTGGCGCCACGCTCAACGGCTACACCACCACAAGCAGCGGCCGCTGACCGCCCGGCGGCCTCATCCACCGCACCGCCGCGGGCAGCAGCCGCGAACCGCCCGGCGGCCTCGTCCACCATACCTCCGCAGGCAGCGGCCACGGACCGCCCGGCGACGTCATCCACCGCACCGCCGCGGGTAGCGGCCGCGGACCGCCCGGCAGCCGCGTCCACCACACCTCCGCAGGCCGCGGCCACGGACCGCCCGCCGACGTCATCGACCGCACCGCCGACGTCATCGACTGCACCGCCGCGGGCAGGGGCCGCGGACCGCCCGGCAGCCTCGTCCACCACACCTCCGCAGGCCGCGGCCACGGACCGCCCGGCGGCCTCGTCCACTGCTCCCCCGCAAGCAGCGGCAGCGGAACGCCCGGCGGTCTCGGCCTCACCCCCGCCGGCAGCGACGGACCGCCCGGCGGCCTCGTCCACCGCGCCCCCGCAGGTAGCGGCCGCGGACCGCCCGGCGGCCTCGACCACCACATCGCCGCGGGCCGCCGTCGCGGAACAGCCCGCGGCCTCGTCCACCGCACCGCCGCGGGCAGCGGCCACGGGCCATCCGGCGGCCTCACCCACAGCCAGCCCGCGTTCTGCGGGGAGCGTCAGCTCGATCGAGAATGGTGAGAACGCCAAGCGGGCCCCGGCGGCAGCGAATGAGCCGCCAAGGGGTTCCGACGGAACCACGACGGCGGCAACAGCCGCGGCGGCAGCGGCCATGGGCGTCACCGTGGCGACAGGTCGGTGGGTCACGGATGCAGCCTTCACGCGGATGAACGATCAACTGGCCGACGCGAGGACTCAGCTCGCCGAGGAACAGCACAAGACCGCCATGGCTCGCAAGCAGGTCGAGCACGAGCGGCAACTCGCCGAACAGCAAGCGGCCCAACAGGTCGCGCTCGAGCAGCTCGCGGACCGCGACGCCGCGCTCAGGAGCAACGTCGTGCTCGGTGGCACGGCGACCGCGGCCGTCGTGGGAGGCTCGACCGCGCTGGCCTTCGTCAGCCCCGAGAACCGCCACACCGCTCAGGCCGCGCTGAGCATCGCCGGCGGAACGCTCAGCATCGCCGGCGCGATGGCGGAGCGGAACTCGCGAGCCCGCGGCGTCCTGCTCGGTGCCGGCGGTGGCATGCTCCTCGCCGCGCTCATCGATCTGATCCGTCAGTCCGCCAGCCCCAGAGGCGGCCTCGCCGGCATCACTTGCCGGCGTGATGCCCTCCCCAACTTCGTCATCGAGACGGTCGCACCGCGCTCCAACGCCGCGCAGGCCGGGCTGATCCAGGGCGACGTGATCATCAGCGTCGACGGGGTCTCGGTCCAGGCTATCGGCGCCAGGGCGGCCTATGAGCGGACGAAGGGCGAGCTCGGGACGATCCTGAAATTGGTCGTCGTGCGCGACTACTTCGAGATGATCGTCGACGTCGTACGCGCCCCCATATGACAGGAACCCGATGAGTTCGAACAAGAATTCAGTCCTCGACGCGACGATCGGCCCTCGACTGCTCGGGCTGTGCAGCGCGCGCGACGTCTCCTTCAGCGAGCTCTCTCGCCGGACCGAGATCAACAGGTCCACGCTGACCCGCATGCTGAAGGGGCAACGCCCGGTGCAAGCCGCGGAGCTCACCCAAATCCTCAAGGTGCTCCGAGTGCGGCGGCGTGACTTCCTCCCGCAGCCTGCGGTCGTCGGGCCGCCGCTACCCGAACCGACGGCGGCGCCACCCGAGCAACTGCAGGTCGACATCCAGGCACTCGAGGATCAGCTCCGCGTAGCGATCGAGCAGCGGGACGACCTCGCCGACCAGGTCGAGCGCCTTTGTGCTGAACTACGCGTTGAACGCAGCGAGCGGGTCAACGAACTCGCCGAAATTCGCGACAAGCACATGCGAGAGGTCGTCGATCTCCGAAACAATTTCCTGACCGAGTTGACGAAGGCCCACGAGGAAGCGGCGGATGCGGTGGCGCGCGATGAGAAGGCCAGGGCAGCACTCGGTGTCGTCCTGGCCGAACTGACCCGACGCGAACAGGCCGGCGCCGAGCAAGGTCCGCGTGACGGTCGCACGGCACGTTCAACCTCGGAAACCACGACGGACTCCTCCACCGACAGCGGGTCCTGGGTCGAGACCGCGGCCGGCATCGCCGCGGGCCTTGGGGGCCTCGCCCTGGGAACATGGCTTCTCGCCGCCAAGCGGGCAGAGAGCCGTTGAGTTCGGGATCAGAGGCCGCCCCACCTGGCAACATCGACCTCGAGAGCGCCCTTCGCCGGCTGCTCGACCTTCCAGGCGTAGCGAGCGGCTCGTGGCCTCTCCGCCGTCTACGCCATCTCTGAACCAACTTGTCAACCAAAACCGAGCGATTGATCCAAAGGAGAGCATCAAGCCAGGGCCTCGTTGACGGACTGCCACCTGGGATTAAATTCATCAACTGACCCAGATCTCCTAGGTCAACATCCTCAAGGACACGATCATGATCAGCATCCCCGATTTCAAAATTCTTCGAGCTCTTGGACAGGGTGGGTTTGGGCAAGTTCACCTCGCGCAACGTGTGTCCGATGGGGTTGCGGCCGCAATCAAGGTCTTGCGTCTTCCGAATGATGATAATGTTCGCCGATTCTATCGCGAAGCAAAGCTGTTACATCAGCAGATCGGGAATCCTTATGTGGTGAAGCTGTACAAGGCGGATTTTAATCATTCACCTCAGTATATTGCCATGGAGTACTGTTCGGGTGGTGCACTTCGGGATTGGGTCGGACAACGGATTGACTGGCTGGAGATTGTGTTTGCGTTGTCCAACGCCGCGGCGGGGTTGGCCAAAATTCATGAGGTCGGAGGATTTCATCGCGACATTAAACCGGACAATTTGCTAATCGCCCTAGGTCAAGACGGATCCAAGATTATCAAGGTCGGGGACTTTGGTCTGGCACGTGTGCCAGATACGACATCGTGGCCGATGACTACGAGCCCTGCAGGAACCAGGGGTTACATGGCACCTGAGCTTTGGCGCGTTGGTGCGCAGTACGATGCTCCTTGCGATGTGTACTCCTTGGGCGTGACTGGGCTCGAATTGCTTACCGGCGGACTGGCACCACAAGGACTTTCGCAGCGCGCCGATATCCCCCCTCAACTTAAAGAGCTTCTCCTTTCAATGGTTCAACATGAGCCCACTCGTCGTCCAAATATCATTGGCTGCCATCAAGGCTTCGTAAAGATTGGACAAATCGAGTATCTCAAACGACAGGCTCAAGTGGCCGCGGCGAAATGGGAGGCTCAGGCGCGCGAGGCTCAGGCCGCAGCGGCAAGAGAGGCTCAGGCGCGCGGGGAACAAGAAAGACAGGAGAACGCCAGAAAGGCGCGCGAGCAAGAGGCTCGGGAACGTGAAGCAAGGCAGCAACGGCAAGCTCGACAACAGCAGGCCCAGGAACGGCAGACTCAGGCCCGTCAGGCCGGGGCTGCTGCGGCCGGAGCTGGCCTCGGTCTTGGAGGCTTGGCTCTGTTGGTAGGGGGAATTGCGCTGGCGACGATGAATTCTCGTGATGACGATGGTCGATACCGTGGAAGGGATGGCCGATTCCGTAGTGGGCGCTGGGGCTGAGACCCTAAGCTCGCTCGCTCGCGGCCGTAGACCGAACATGTTGGACAAGGACCCGAGCCGCTCGGCGATCCGAACAGCGTCAACCCGCTCGCCGCGTGTTTGGTCCGACAGGGTGATCGCCGCGGTGTCGGCGTGACACTGGAGCTGGGTGTCGAGCGTCAGGCGTCAATCTCTGGGGGCGATGCGTAGCGAGGACGCGAAGATCCGCGGCGCGCTCGCCGAGGATCCGACGGTCCTGGCGATCGCGTGGGCGGTCTGGACGAACGCGGCCCGCTGCGCACCCGGATCGCCAGTCCCCGAGGAGCTCGCTCGCTGGGCGGTAGCCGCGGCGCGCGCCCGGGAGTTCGCAGCGGCCAGGCTGGCGGTGCTGGTGCTGGTCGACGCGGGTCGGATGTCGGCAGCCGAGGCGGCGCCGCTGATCATCCCCGCGGTGCGGGGCGTCGATCTGGAGCTGCTGGCGACGCACGCTGCGGACGCGGATGCGCGCGCGCTGTGGCGGGATTTCTCGGTCTCGCTGGCGGGGCTCGCGGACGAACTGGCGGACGCGGTGCTGGCGTGGACCGTGCGTCGCGAGTACTTCGCGGCGGCGGAGCTGTTTCTGCGGCGCCGCGACGAGCTCGCCGCGGCGATCCCGGCGATGGTGGGGAACGTCGGCGAGATGGTCGGATCGATCCTGCGGGCGGTGGGTCAGGTGGCTGATGAGCGCGCCGCGGCCGAGCCGGTGTGGACGCGGGTGCTGTCGCAGGCGCGGGGGTTCGACCCCGGCGGGCTGGCGCCGCCACGGCTGGAGGAGCTGACGATCGGGCTGATCGAGGTGGCGATCCAGCGCGTGGGGGCAATGGTGAAATCCGAGCCGTGGCTGGCGCTGCAGGTGGCGTTGTTGCTGCTGGCGTGGTTGCCGCGCGAGGAGGACACGTACCCGATCCGGGCGCTGGCGGAGCACGCGGTACACGCGATCATCGCGGCCGAGGCGGTGCAGCTGCTGCCGCGGGCAGAGGAGCTCGTCGAGTATTTGCTCGAGCACGGAGGCGTGCGTCACTCGCGGGCGGAGCTGCTGTATTACCGGGTGAAGGTGGCGATGCCGGCGTTCATGCGGGAGCCGATGCGCCGCCCCGCGGCGCTGCGGATGCTGGGCGAGAGCGTCGCGGGGGCACGGCGCGAGGGGGCGGGCTGGTGCGAGGTCAAGGCGAGCTGCCTGTGGGTGACGCTGCGGGTGCAGGACTTGCCACCTAAGCCGCAGCGAGCGGGGGTGCTGGCCGAGGCGACCGCGCTCCTCGACGCCGCGGAGTCGGCGGCGCTGGCGTGGGAGCTGGTGCCGGAGCTGTGTTCGGAGCGGGCGCGGGTGGCGATGGGCGCGGGGGACATCGCCGGCAGCGTGGCGCAGTGGCAGCGGGCGCTGGACCACACACCGACCGAGCGTCATCCGGCGTTCCGCGCCGACCTGCTGGCGAACCTGGCCCAGGCGCAGATGTTCGGGGGTCGGCTGGACGAGGCGGAGGTGGCGGCCCGGGCGGCTCAGGAGCACCTGCCGACGGACAGCGGCGTGGGTAGCACCGCGTTCGTGCGCGGGATCCTGGGGCTCGTGCTGGCGCAGCACCCGCGCGAGGAGACCGTCGACGAGGCGATCGCGCTGCTCGAGGACGCGTTGCGGGTGCCGTGGCAGCGCATCGGCCTGACCCACTCGGCGTCGCTGCGGCTCGCGCTGGTGTGGGCGCTGCGGCGCAAGGGGCAGCTGGTCGCTGCGCGCCACCACCTCGATGTGGTCCTGATGGAGCACGCGGACCTCGCGGACGTCGACATCCTGCTCGACGCGGTGGGGCGAGCCTGCGACCTCGACGCGATCGACGGCGGGAACACGGCGCATCCGCTGGTCGATCGGCTGGTGCGGCACCACGCGGCGTCGCCGTGGCGCGGTACGCTCGAGCTGACGCGCGGACTGGCGAACGACCTGCGGGCGGTCGAGCGGCTCGCCCACGCGTATCTGGCGGGTGAGCTGCCGCGCCACCCCACGGTCGACGATCTGCTGCGGATGGCGGTCGACCGACAGTGCGAGACGGCGCCGCGTGCGCTGCTGGCGGCTTACCTCGACGGCGGGTTCGTCGCGACGAGGCACGTGCACCTGCGCGGCAAGATCCTGCTGGCGCTGCGGCGCCGGGAGCAGCTCCGCGGCGAGCTCGAGCGCGAACTCGCAGAACAGCAGTCGGACGCGGACCGGGCCACCCGCGTCGCGTTCCTGATAGCCACGCTGCCGTCGCGCGATCCGCGACGCAGGGCCGCGATCTTCGAGCTGGAGGCGCTGCTGCACCGTACGGAGCAGCCGCACCTGCGCGCGCAGCTGGCGTCGTACCTGTTCGAGGAGCACCGAGGGGATCCGTCCGTGCTGCGCCGGGCGGCCGACCACGCCGAGGCGGCCGGGATGGCCGACCCGGACGGGATGGAAGATCTGTGGCGCCTGCGGGCGGGGATCCGCGGGGCGCAGATGACGGCGAGCTGCGCCGAGTCATCGCCCCGGCCGGTCGAGATCGCGGCGTGGTTCGCGCAGGACATCCCGCTGCCCCGGGGCGAGGTCGACGAGATGCGGCTGGCGATGAGCCGGCAGTTGTTGTTCGCGGGCGGGTTGACGCATCCAGACGCGCTCGAGCAGGCGGAACGCTTCGTCACGCGCATCGCCGGCGACGAGGCGGACGAATTGATGCGACGGATCGCATGGATCCGCCGCCAGCACGCGGCGCCGGACGGGACGCGTCCGGTGACGCAGGGGCGCTGGGAGTGGCCGTTCGACGATACGCCTGGCTGGCTGATCGACCTCGCCGCGGGCCGCCGTCCGCGAATTCAGGGGCGATTGACCGGCGAGGACGCGGCGGCGGTCCTGGAAGCGGCGCCGCTCCGCCCGGATCGCGCGGG